>Ga0209917_1001202_pt1 | contig 10525 bp, 12 predicted proteins | sample SalPon2_C_H2O_MG_FD_185710 | JGI IMG/M metagenome (GOLD analysis project Ga0209917, IMG submission 185710) | Salt pond water microbial communities from South San Francisco under conditions of wetland restoration - Salt Pond MetaG R2_C_H2O_MG... | ecosystem: Environmental > Aquatic > Non-marine...
CCGTCGGCTATCGCTCGCGGCGGAGCCGGTCGACGACGAACTCCTGTTCGAGGTCGCCGAGGAACTCGCCGAGCCGCGGCCCCTGCGTCTCGTCGAAAAAGAGCCGATACCCTGCCTCGAAAAGGTCGCCCGGCTCGATGTCGTGGTCGCGGGCGGTGTCGTAGATCTTCGATTGGATTGTCTCGCCGTCGTGGCCGGCAGCGACAACGTCAGCCAGCGCGTTGAGAGCGTCGGTCGTCGCGTCGTCAAACTCGGTGTCTGGGAGGTCGGCCTGCAGGCGGTAGTTGTAGGCGTTGTCCATGCGCTCGGCCCAGTTGCGGGCGCGTTCGACGCGGGCGAGGGCGGCCTCGACAGTTGCATCGTCGGCATCGTCGGGGATGTGGCCCTCGTCGCGGGCCAGCTTCTCGCGGAGCGCGGGATCGTCGACCATGCCGAGCACCGCGGCGAACGTATAGGGCAGCCGGATCGGTCGCTCGTCGGCAACGTCGTCGACGACGTGGGGATACGCAGCCTCCGCAAAGGCTGTCAGCGACTCGTCGTCGACGCCTTCGTAGGAGGCACGCTCGAAGCGGTCGAAGTCGTCAACGAGCTGATCGAGCCGCGAAAGGTCGAGATCGCGGGCTTTCTTCGGGTTGAGCGCGAAGAAGTAGCGGATGATTTCGGGTTCCAAGAGTTCCAGGAGTTCGGGGACGGTGACGATGTTGCCCGCCGACGAGGATAGCGCCTCCCCGTTGAGGGTGAACCACTCGTACACCATCGGCACCGGCGGCTCGATGTCCAGCACGTTCTCGGCGATGTCGACACCGGAGGGCCACGAGCCCTCGGCGTGATCCTTGCCGAACGGCTCGAAGTCGACATCGAGCACCTGCCACTGGCCAGGCCACTCGAACCGCCAGGGAAGTTTGCCCTCGCGGAACGTTGCGGTGCCTTCGTGACCACAGCCCTCGATCGTCTCGTCGCCGACCTCCATGTCGGTACAGACGTAGTCGACCGTCTCGGCGTCGAGATCGATGTCAGTGACCGTCTCGGTCAGTTTGCCACACTCCGCACAGATCGGGTTAAACGGGACGTAGTCGTCGTCGGCCTTTGCTTGGTACTCGCTGAGCACCTCGCGGGCGGTGTCGCCGCGTTCGAGGACGCGTTTGACCACGGGGTCGAAGGTGCCGTCCGCGTAGAGGGCGGTGTTGGAGTACATCTCGATGTCGACGCCCAGCCGCTCGGCGTCGGCTTCCAGCAGCGCGGCGAAGTGGGCGGCGTAGGAGTCGGCCTCACCGAACGGATCGGGGATGTCGGTGTACGGTTTGCCGAGATTGCGGCCGAGCGCGCCCGCGTCGACCTCACCGAGGCCGACGATTTCTCCCTCCTCGTTGGCGAGTTTCCGCGGGAGTTTGCGGAGCGGGTCGCGGTCGTCGCTGGTGAAGACCTGTCGCACCTCGTGGCCGCGCGCGCGGAGAACTTCGGCGACGAAGTAGCCCCGCATGATCTCGTTGACGTTGCCGAGGTGGGCAACCCCGGAGGGCGAGACGCCGCCCTTGATGACGATCGGATCGCCCGGCTCTCGTTGCTCGATCTCGTCGGCGACAGCCTCAGCCCAGAACTCGTGGTGATCGTCGCCTGCGGCAGCTCCATCGGAAGCCGTCTCGTCCGCGCTCATTCTGTCGTGATCCACTCCTCGGGTTCGTCGCTTCCCTCGGGGATGATGTCGGTACCGGTGTGGCTCCCGTTGAGCAGTGCGTCGGTGATGTCGCTGGGATCGGTGCCGTCAAAGACGATCGCCCGCATGCCGGCGCGTTCGATCAGCTTTGCGGCCAGCAGATCGACCGGTGCCGACGAGCCCGCATCGCGGCTCATCGGGACGACCAACTCGACGAGTTCGGCGGGCGACATCGTCGTATAGCGGATCGCCTCGGGATCCTCGTTGGGGTCGGCATCGTAGACGCCGTCGGTGCTGGTGGCATACGCCAGCAGATCGGCGTCGACGTACTCGGCGAGGGCGGCGGCGACGGCGTCGGTGGTCTGGCCGGCCATCACGCCGCCCATGATCGCCACATCGCCGCGGTTGAGTGCCTCGCCGGCGTCGGCGTAATCCTCCGCGGGCGTTGGGTTCGTTTTCGCGTCGAGGGCGGCGATCAACAGTCGGGCGTTCAGTCGGGTGGCTGTGATCCCGAGCTCGTCGAGTTCGACCTCGTTGCCGCCAAGCTCGCGGGCGGTGGCGATGTAGTCGCGGGCGACCTCGCCGCCGCCGACAACGACCCCGACCTCAAAGCCGGCATCGACAAGCGATTCGATCGCCGTGGCGTGGGCCGCCACCTGCTCGGCGTCGAGATCCGGTGCGAGGACGCTCCCACCCAGTGAGAGAATGACCTTCATTGCCATCGGATACCTCCGAGCCGGCCTTAAGCGTTCTCACACGGGGAGACCCATCTACGGCGGCTGGGGATTAAGCGGCGTCACCGAACCGATCGGCGAGATCGCTGAACTCATCGATCACGAGGATCTCGATGGGGTTCGGCGCGCCATCGGCACCGAGCCCGACGATGATGTGTTGTTCCTCGGGGTTGTCGACGGTGACAGTCGCCTCCCGGCTGCTCGTCTCGTTGATCGGGCTGTCAAGCGCAACTGTGACGGTGTACTCCCCGGCGTCGGTGAACACCTCACTGTAGGTCGGCGTCGAGCTCGGCTCGTCGCTTTCCTCGTCGTCGCTGTCGCTTGGCGCGACCGTGAACGATTCGTCAAGTTGTGTGTCGCCGTTTGGGTCGACGACGGTGACGGTGCCGCTCCGTTCCTGATCGGTACCGTTGAGCACGTTGATGTCTTCGAGGATCGCCCCGGCGATGCTGTTCATGATCCCGGTACAGCCGGCCAGCCCGGTGAGGGCCGTCGCGCCACCGGCCGCAAGGAGTCGGCGTCGGGTTGTTTCTGTGGTTGTGGTGTCAGCAGGTGAGCCGTCACCGCAAGCGGGATGGTTCGGATCCATTGATACCGACCTGACGCTCTCGCCTGAAAAACCAGGGTGGGGTGTTTCTCGGCGTGAAACAACACACCGGTTCTCATCCCCGGTACAGCGAGTAGATGATGAGGCTCAGCCCGCCGATCTCGACCAGTCGGCTGGCCAGCGGCAGGACGTACGACATCAGGAGGTCATCACCCGGCACGACCAGCGTAAACACCAACGAGAGTGCAAACGGCGCGACGATGACCAACCCGAGGCCGGCGGCCAGATACAGCATTCGTTGGCTATCGTTGCGCCGGTACCCCCGGTAGGCCTGAAAGACGATCAGCAAACCAAGCGCGGTGGCGATCAGCGTCGCCGCCAACACCAAGAGATAGAGGAGGGGTTCGGCGGCGATCATCAGACCCCCTCCCAGAGTTCGGTGAAGCGGTCGGCGGCGTCGGTCGGTTCCCGCGATACATCGGCCGTGAGATCGCCGTCGGTGAGGTCGATGGCGACCGATTCCAGCGTCGCCTCGTAGCTGCTGTAGTGGTGGCCGTCCTCGTCGAGTTCGGTGTGTTCGGCCAGCAGGTCGTGGTCGGTGAGGCGGTTGATCCGTCTGTACACCGTCGGCAGCGACGCGTCGCAGGCCTCGGCTAGTTGGTTCGCTGACATTGGTTCCGTACTCGTGGCGATGAGGATCGCTCTGGCGTACTCGTCATCGAGGAGCGACAACACCTCCTCGACCGGGAGCTCCTCACTCACACCCCGACCACGACCGGCCGGCCACCTATAGGCTGCCGATCGTTTTCAGGGTCGGAAACTCCGCGATGACAGTCGGCGGGAGTGCTGAGAGAAGCGAGTCAGCGAGCGTCGGTGTCGGCGGCGGCCCCGGCAAACAGCAGGAACGCGATGACGCCGACGAAGACGATGACGATCGGCAGCGTCGCCGCGTCGCCGGCGTAGTGGGTTGCGATCGCCAGCGGGCTGCTGCTCAGCCCGAACAGCCCGATCCCGTAGCCGAGCCGATCCACGCGGTCGTCGAACCGGAGCTGCGTCCCGAGCAACGAGCGATCGGCGGCGAGATAGAAGTAGGCCGCACCGACGTAGACGGCGGCTGTTCCAGCCGACACGAACGGGTCGCCGACGAGTCGGTAGCTGCCGCCGCCGACCAGCAGGCCACAGCCGACAGCCAGCAACAGGGTTCGGTTCATCGTGACGACGACCCCACGCGGCGGGCGAGTTCGTAGGCGAGCGTGGCGGGCAGGGTGATCGTGAGCCCGACGAAGACGACCTCATCGACGGTGAGTCCCGAGTCGGTGAGCGCGCTGTAGAACACGAGACCGGCGGTAGCGAGGACGGCGACGACGGCGACGTATTCGGGATTCGTCCACGTCGGAGTTGGAGGAGTGGTGGGCATAGGATCGCGCGGGGATGCCGGGCACGCTTACTCTGGATGTTGTGACTGTTCAACTACGTTTTATCGTCAGTTTCTGACCCTGAAAATCGGGATGACACCTAAACCGATAGCCGTTCGAGGCGGGAACAATGACCCTCCAGCTTCGCTCTGTCGTCACCGACGGGCTCCGGTTGGCGTTCTCGCGGAACGGGGCCGTCTTCGCGGCGGTCTTTCTCGCTGTCGAAACGCTGAGTCTGCTGATGGTGCTTGTCGCGGGGACGACCTACGTTCCCGTCGATCTCGGCGCGGGCATCGATCCGACCGGCGGGATCGCCGCCGGCAGCCAACTGTCGGGATTCACCGGTGGTATCGCAACGATGCTCGTCGGCGTGTTCAGCGCGGTCGTCACCGTTCCCCTCTCGATTATCGCCATCCGGACGTTCGTCGCCGGTGAGACCGACGCCATCCCCGAGGCAGCGCTGTTTAACGATCTCGGCCGGGCGAGTGTTCGCGGAGTTGTCGCCAGTTTCTGTTATGCGCTGCTGTTGGTGCTGCTTATTCTCGGGCTGGGCGTCGGCGGCTTCGCCGTCATGGTCGCTGCCGGCACAGCCAACTTCCTCTCGGGGTGGCTTGCGGCCGTTCTCAGCATCGTTGTCGGCGGCCTGCTCGTGTTTGCGGCAGTCGCCGTCGGCATCGGAATCTGGCTCCACTTTCTCTTTTTGCTCCATGAGATCGGTGTCCGTGGACAGGGCGTCGTCGACGCCTTCCGTGGGAGTTGGGCGACGGTTCGCGGCAATCGGCTGCGGATCGGCGGCCTTGCCTTCCTGCTCGTGTCGCTCCGGTCGGGCGTCAGCTGGTCGGGATCGCCGCCGGTCGACGGCAGCTGGACGCTGTTGGGATCGGTGACAACCGGCGTGTCGCTGGTTGTCGCGGCGGGGATGGGCGTCGTCACGACGGCGATCCTCGCGCGGGCCTACCGGGATCTCAGAGCCGATATCGATGCTGATAGGTCGTCGGAGCGGGCCGAGCCCCATGACGCTGAGTCGCCACAGGGCGAGCCGAACCTGGGATAGCGGTTGGTCGCCCGCGGCAGGACGACGCTGTGTCACGAGCGGATAACACTCAAGGCTGCCGGGCGTCCCAGCCAACACATGCAGACGCTCTGTGTCGTCGGCGACGACGCCGCCGCGGTCGCCGATGCCCTCATCAATGCTATCGCCGAGAGCCGCGACGGACGGGTCGCCGCCGTCGATTACGGCGACAACGTTGCCAGCGAGATTTCTGCCGACACCGAGGATCACACCGACGCCAACGGCCAGTTCAGCCTCACCGAGAGCGGCGGGTGGGTCGGCCGCGGCGACAACCGCTCGCTCGATGACCTCCTTGATTCGCTTGCTCCCGACTACGACTACGCCGTCGTCATGGGGACGAGCCACCACCGACTGCCGACCGTCGTGATCGGGGATGTTGACGCCGAGCCCGCAAACGTCGTTGCCGAGGCACCGACCCCCGACGCAATCGAGACCGCTGACCTCGCCGCCCGGATCGACGACTTCGAGCCACACATTACCCTCCAGACGCTGATCGATCAGGCCGAAGCCTCGCCGCTGGCCGAGCGGTCGGGCGCGATTGCGACCTTTACCGGTCGGGTGCGGATCAAGGACAGCCCCGACGACGACCGCACCGAACAGCTCGCCTTCGAGAAATACGAGGGCGTCGCCGAAGAGCGAATGGCCGCCATCAGCGACGAGCTCACCGACCGCGAGGGTGTCTTTGCGGTGCTCATGCACCACCGCGTCGGCGTCATGGGGCCGGGCGAGGACATCGTCTTCGTCGTCGTGTTGGCGGGTCACCGCGAGGAGGCGTTTCGCACGGTCGAAGACGGGATCAACCGTCTGAAAGACGAGGTGCCGATCTTCAAGAAGGAAACCACCGAAAGCGAGGAGTTCTGGCTGCACGAACAGGGTGGGTGAGGAGTCGATGGTGTGGCAGGAACCGAGGCGACGACAAGCGTTTATGCGGCTCAGTCCCGTACAGCCGCCAATGGGTGACGATGGCTGAGTCGAACTCGGTTCCCCGTCCCGACGAGCTTGAGACGTGGTACCAGCTTGAGGATGTGCGGATCGACGGCGACCGGATCGTCTACTACGGCGAGCCGCTGATCCCCGAAAAACGGCTTCACAGCGAGCTGTGGCCGGCGTTTCAGGATGCAGGCTACGAGCTCAAGCTGGCCCGACGGGGTGAAGACGGTGGCACCGCCCTCGTTGCGATCCCCGCCGAGACGATCGGCAGCGAGGGGATCCCGTGGCGGAATATCGCGCTGTTTGCCGCGACGATCGTCTCGACGCTGTTTGCCGGTGCCTCGTGGTGGTATTTCGTTCCGCTCTCGGAGATCGCCGCCAACCCGCTTTCGATGCTGGAAGCCTGGCCGTTTACCGCCGCCGTCCTCGGCGTGCTCATGACCCACGAGCTGGGTCACTACGCGATGGGCCGATACCACGACGTGACGGTTTCGCTGCCCTACGTCATCCCGTTTATCCCTCCGTTTGGGACGCTTGGTGCGATCATCAAGATGCGGAGCCGGATGCCGAGCCGGAAGGTGTTGTTCGATATCGGTGTGGCTGGCCCGATCGCCGGCCTCGTCGCCACCGTCGTCGTCACCGCCATCGGCCTTTCGTTGGATCCGATCCAGATCCCCGATCGGCTCGTTGATGCGGCGGGTTCGGGTGAGACGATCCTGTTCAACAATCCGCCGCTGATGGATCTCATCGCGTGGGTGCTCGGTGAGCAAGTCGCCTACAGCGATCTCTCGGTGAACCCCCATCCGGTCATCTTCGGCGGCTGGGTCGGGATGTTTTTCACGTTCCTGAATCTGCTCCCGGTCGGCCAGCTTGACGGCGGCCACATGGTGCGGGCGATGGTCGGCCAGCGACAGGAGACGATCGCCGCGCTGGTGCCGGCTGTGCTGTTGACGATCTCCGGGTATCTCTACTATATCCGAGATCTCGATTTCAACGATTCGGTGCTCCTCTGGGGATTTTGGGGGTTGTTTGCGCTGGCGATCGCATACAAGGGGCCGGCCGATCCAGCCGATGAGACCTCACTCGGCTGGCCGCGGATCGCCGTCGGGCTGGTGACCTTTGTCGCCGGCTTGCTCTGTTTCATGCTCGTGCCGATCCAGGTCGGCTAACGATCCCGTCGCGGCCGGGGTCGACTGCGCTGATCGAGGGTATACATTTTTGTTCTTTCACTAGTAATTGTATTCTGCTAGGATGAATGCATGTCCCCGACGGCACCGACCCCGGGCCGAACACAGTCGCACGAACGTCGGCGGCATCACGCGGTTGGCTGTGAGGGGACGGGGTGAGATCACATCGGTCGGAGGGGCTGTATGACCGCACCCGACGACATGGTGGACGCACAGCAACAGCTCATCGAGATCCTTCGTCGGGACTGTCCGTTCGATCAGAAAGCACGCGATGCCCTCCAACTCGGTGTGTCGTATCTCGGCGTCGACAACGGCCATCTCACCCGGATCGACACCGCGACCAACAACTGGCAGGCGATGGTCAGCACCGACGACACTGACGGCCACACCCCACCGGAGCTTGAACTCGATCTCCGCGAGACCTACTGTCGACGGACGATCGAGGCGGGCGAACAGCTTGCAGTCCCCGATATCTCGGCCAGCGAGTGGGCTGACGACCCGGCCCGCCAGACCCGCGAGCTCGACTGCTATCTCGGCACGCCGATCGTTCTCGACGGCGAACCCTGTGGCACCGTCTGTTTTGTTGCCGCCGCGGGTCGTGAGCCCTTCACCGACGCCGACCGGCAGTTCGCCGACCTGCTGGCCTGTCTGTTGGAACGTGAGCTCGAACGGGAGACCGTCGCCACCGCACTCACAAACCAGACGACGCTGGCGACGGTGCTCAACCGGGTGCTGCGGCACAACCTCCGCAACGAGATGTCGGTCATCCGTGGGTTCACACAACTCATGTCCGCCGAGCTGGAAACCGACCACGAGAGCGAGTACGCCGAGACCGTCTTCGAGCATATCGATGATCTGCTGGGGCTCTCAGAGAAAGCCCGGGAGCTCGAACGGATCGTTACCACCGACGCCGACCGGACAGCCACCGACATCGTTGCTCTCGTTGAGCGACTCGTTGACGATGTCGCCGACGACTACCCCGATGCGTCGATCTCGGTTGTCGCCGACGGCTCGATCACGACGGCCGTGTTACCGAGCTTCGAGCGCGCGCTCGTGGAGCTGCTCGACAACGCCGCCAAACACGCCGGCAGCGCGCCGACGATCACCGTGACCGTTGAGGCGGTGCCGGACGCCGTCGAGATCGAGATCGTCGACGACGGCCCCGGTCTCAGCAAGCAGGAGATCGACGTGTTGGATACCGGCACCGAGACGCCGTTCACCCACGGTAGCGGGCTCGGTCTCTGGTTGGCCCACTGGATCGTCAGCAGCCACGAGGGACGGATCGATGCGACGGCGACCGCCTCGGGGACGGTGATGACCGTCTCGGTGCCCCGAAAGCCGGCGGCGGGTATCAGCCCGGAGCTGCCGGAACTTACCCAGGCTCGTGACACCTACCGGGCGGCCGTCGAGGGAGCCCGCGACGCGATCATTGTCGTCACCGATGACGGCCGAATCGTCGAAGCAAACCCCGCCGCCGGGGAGCTGTTCGGCGTCGACCACACCTCGCTTCTCGGTCGCGTCATCACCGACCTGTTCTCCGATGGGATCACCGTCGCGGATATCTGGGCCGACGCCGACCCCAGCAAGCGGGCAACGGTCACCGCCGTCGACGAGACGGGCTCCGAACGCGTGATCGAGTACACCGCCACGCCGGAGATCGTCGCCGACCACCACCTGTTTGTCGGCCGCGATGTGACCGAGCGCGTCGAACGTTCGGCCGAACTCAGCCGGAAGACACAGGCGATGGATGCCGCGCCGATCGGGATCATCATCGCCGACCATACCGCCGAGGACAACCCGATCGTCTACGCCAACGATGCGTTCTGTTCGCTGACCGGCTACGACGAACGCGAGGTGCTCGGCCAAAACTGCCGGTTCCTCCAGACCGACGACACCGACTCCGCCCGCGTCAACCGACTCAGAGAGGGGATCGACGCCGAGGAGACGGTGTCGGTGACGCTGCGAAACCGCCGTCAGGATGGAAGTCTGTTTTGGAACCACGTCACCATCGCGCCGGTCGAAGCCGGCGGCGAGAAGCTTTTGGTCGGCTTTCAGGAGGATGTAACCGATCGGATCGATCAACCGCCGTCATCCGGTGGGCCAACGAACCGACCAGTGTGAGTGACCGGAGACCGGTTGCTACACCGCGGTACGCGACGCCTACCGGCACCGCTGTGGCGGCTAGGCGGTGAATACTCTTGCCATCGCCGCTCCCGTAGGCCACCATGGACGCCGCCACCGACCCCACGAGCATCGAGGAGCATCTCCGCACCGCGCTCAACAACGCCGAAAACGACGAGGTGAAATACCATCTCCGCGAGTCGATCCAGAAACTCCACGTCGACGACTGACTTTACCTCGACAACTAACTCCACATCGACGACTGATTCCATCGCGACGACTGAGCCTCGCGTCGGCTGGATCGACCCGCTCGATCACCTGTTGTCGCGTTCCCGTCAGCGATATCGGTGAGATCGCGCGGTGAGTGTATTCGTGGACTGCCCCGACGCGTGGTGGGTGTCTCATGGCCTGCGATTTACCACGCAGCTTAATTACGCTCGCTGACAAGTGCGGTTATGCCTTCTGCCGCCTACCGCGAACGGTTGTACGATGCCTTCGCGGAGCCGGGTGCTGATCTCGGGGATCAGATCGATCATGCACTTGCCGTCGGCTCGGAGTATCTTGACCTGCCAGTCGGCTTTTTCACCCGGATCGAGAACGGCCAACAGGAGATCGTCCATGCCACAGGCGACCACGATCTCATCCAGCCGGGTGAAACCTGCCCGCTTGACGAGGCATACTGCCGACGAACCATCGAACTCGACGGGGCACTCGCCATCCAGGACGTGTCGGTGTCGTCGATCAACAAGCAAGCCATCGAGACGTTTGGGCTCGGCACCTACATCGGCGCGAAGGTCGTTGTCGACGACGAGATCCACGGAACCGTCTGTTTCGCCGACCACGACCAACGGGAAACCCCGTTTTC
>Ga0209917_1001203_pt1 | contig 10522 bp, 9 predicted proteins | sample SalPon2_C_H2O_MG_FD_185710 | JGI IMG/M metagenome (GOLD analysis project Ga0209917, IMG submission 185710) | Salt pond water microbial communities from South San Francisco under conditions of wetland restoration - Salt Pond MetaG R2_C_H2O_MG... | ecosystem: Environmental > Aquatic > Non-marine...
CCACCACCTGCGAGGGCGACGAATACGAGGATGGCGACCAGATAGAGTTCGACCCAGTCGTGCATACACAGCGTTACCGTGTGTGAGAGATAAACGTTGTTCAGGAAGCTACTGGTGACTGAATCTTCCGTCTGTTGATGAGCGAGACAACCTCTATATCTTGCACAGCGACATCTGCCACCTTCGAAACAGATACCGTTGTTTCGTCGCTTCGAAAGGAACCATGCTCGAGCTCGCGAAGCGACTTGCATACCTCAGTGCCGATTTATCTGATAAACCGGCACAACTTCTCCCATTTACCCCCGCTATCTGTCCCGTTACGCCGGATATCGCTTCCAATTAGCATTGAGAAAGCGATAGGATACGGAAGAAACTCAACAAATCGGCACACGAAGCCAGGGTGAACACAGTTGTACGAGACAACGTATCGAGCGTGGGGTAGCAACTGACTTAACCAACACGTTGATTCTGTGTCACTGTTTTGTTGGTTAACACGAGGCGATCACTGATGTCCTATAAGCCACCGACACCGCCGACGGAACTCCCGACAGACATTATCAACACACTCAACGGTTACTCCCCAGACCGACTCCAATACGTCGCACGTTACGCCGAGGAACTCGCAGAACACAAAGCTCGCGAGGCCCGTCTCAACGAAAAGTCGGAGGAGGACGAGATCGACGAGCGCCCTGACGACCTCCCCAATGACGTCCCATCGAAGGCCACGATCACAATCAAGGAAATCAACGACAATCGCTACTACTACTGGCAATGGAGAGAAGGAAACAAAATCAAGTCCAAATATAAAGCCCCAGTCAATCCAAATGGATAAAATCGAACCCCACTCTGTCCGCTGTTCTCGAATCCCCCTCCGTCGATTTCAGCTTCAGATTTTCCATCTGAACAACAGGAAAAGACTCGTGACGTCACTTCGTCTCACGCTGCTTCTCGAACCAGAGATAGGCACCTCTTGATCCGATCTGTTGTAGCTCTCCCCGTAACTGTTCTTGGTTTTAACAGTAGGTGTTACAAGTCTCAGCGTTGCCGTGAAGTACCTCGGTGACAAGCCCCGAAGCACTCACCTGGACCATCTAACCCCCCTCTGTCCGCTGTTGTTCAAGAAATGATATCAGCCGTAGAGAAGAGATTTTACAAGCGGTATAGGAGAATGCCCGGGGGCTCGACCCCGAGGCGATTCACAGCGAGTCACCGATGACGAACACAGATCTATGTGAAACAACCCCACTTTGTCCGCTGTAATCAGCCAATAGATGGTTGCTAGTGCCAAAATATTGTTCTTCGAGCGTTCAATACAAATTACCCCCACCCTGTCCGCTGTTCTTCAACTTCAGTTACTCGTCTTCGGCAGCGCTGAGCAATGTCGTCTGAACATCCTGATACCCAGCCTCGGATAGAGATTGATGCACACCAACGTTGTCAATAGTCTCTTCAAGAGCTTCAAGCACCGTTTCGAGATCGGTCTTCAACGTGTACTCTCGGTACTTGCCACCGCGGCGTCCCTCGTTTCGTTCAATCACATCCGCGATACCGAGCATCGTGAGATCACCAAGGTGATCACGCATCCGTCTTGGGACGAGCGGATCGCCACCGGCTGCTTGGCAGATACTAGTGTATCGGGGCCTTAGATCTCGCGTTCGAACCGGTGTATCGTTCTCAAGATGGAGCGTTACGAGCGCATAGAGAATATATCGCCCATGTGGAGTCAGCCCAGTGATTCCCTCGGCAACCCGACTTCGTTCCAGTAGCTTCTCGCCGCGCTTTACTTGGGCCTCAGTCACTGTTTCGGCGCCTTCTTTCCGTGCGATGTCTCCTCCTTTCATTAATAGCTCGATTGATTGGCGGGCATCGCCAGCGTCCCGTGCGCCGATTGCAGCACAATAGCTGATGACCGCCTCGGTAACGACATTGGGGTGGAACGCAACATCGACGCGTTGTTCAAGAATCGACCGGAGTTCGTTCGCATTATAAGCCGGGAAATGGAGTTCCTCCTCACAGAGCGAACTCTTGACTTTTGAAGAGAGCTGTTCTCTGAATTTGAAGTCATTGGAGATACCGATAAGGCCAAGTTTCGTGTCGGTTAGATTGTCGTTATCGCGGGCTCGTGGGAGCTGATATAGAATGCTGTCGTCTTCAATATTATCGACCTCGTCCAAAACAATAAGCACGGTGCTGCTGAAGTCCTCAAGTTCGGTCCAGAGCTTCTCGTAGACAGTGCCCAATGGATAGCCAGTCGTACTAATTTGATTACGCTCGGACCGGATCCGATTAACTAGGTGTGTCGCGACCTGATAGGACGAAGTGAGACCGTCGCAGTTGAGGTAGATTACTGAGAGAGAAATATCATCGTACTCTTCGACATCAGCTTGTAGATGGTTGAGAAGATACCGTGTCGTTGCCGTCTTTCCGACGCCGGTTTTCCCATAGAGGAAGATATTATTCGGTTGTTCGCCGTTGATTACGGGCTGGAGAGCCGTTTGGTAATCTGCGAGTTCTTGATCGCGGCCAACGATCTCCTCAGGCTGGTGATCTTCTCGGAGTGCGTCCCTGTCACGGTATATTTCAGTATCCCGCTCGAACAACGCCATGTCAGTGGTCAAGAACGGGTGGGGTAATAAAACCACCCTGTCCGCTGTATCTTCTGTTCCAAAAATATAAAATGTATCCCGGGGACACACCCACCCCACTATGTCCGCTGTTCTCTAACGAAGCTATGGGGAAGCTAATTTCCAATGAAAATGTCTAGATATATAAGAAAACATTATATCCTAGCCGACTTAAACATAACCGCACTGGGATTAAATTCAGAGCAAGCAACGATATGTTGCCTTGGTCCTCGGGAAACTTAATGCGTTTTCACACGAACAACGGACGCAGTGGGGTGAGTGTGTGCCCCAAAGTCGCTTCTCGTGTGTCTCCGTATATCCCTCAAGTGAATTAACCGTCAGGTTAGATAATCCTTCCAACGAGATCCACCGTTTATAAAATAGTTATATCGTTCGTGGCTACCAGATCGATGGTGATTCCGGGAGTGTTAGCGGTTAACCGTGGGAAGAATCTTCGGAGCTCGATCCCGAATAGCTCACGCAGTTCGATAGTTACTTGCCGCCAATTCGAAACAACGACTTGGATCGCTGCCCATCCAGGTGAGAGTCTTTTGACCACTATCGACACCCCACTATGTCCGCTGTTCTTGTTCTTTTACTGATTGAGGACTAAGAACAACGGACATAGTGGGGTGTTAGAACCGATACTTTATTTCCTCTTTTGATTAAAACATTCTCTTTAACCCTTCTATACCCGATTTCGGATCCTCTGCCTCATCACCGCTTCTGTGAGTGTTTTTATGTTATTTATACCACTCCACTATGTCCGCTGTTATTTGTGACTGAGTTTGATTTTTTATGAAACAGCAGACGTGGTGGTGTGTCTTCTTAATTACGAGGTGTGAAGTTTCGTCATCGCAGGAACCGCGATCATTCTTGTATTAATATAGCAGATGTACAATATTAACCAACATATTGGCACTAGATCGGTCTGGTGTTGGTTAATACTTGCCTAAACACTGAATCTGACACCGAGACACCTGACTAATCTCGAAGCTTAGCGACAGCAAGGGCGAACTCGCGGTGGCGGGCTGCCATCACCCCGGACTCGCGCTGTTCGACGCGTTCGCGGGCCCGTTGAGTGTACTCCTTCCCATCCATCTCTGTTCGGACGAAGGCGATCCACGAGTAAAAGCGTTCGGTCACAAACGGCTGATAAACGCCTGTTTGCCGTCATCACGCTGTTCAGCGAGTTCTCTAGCGCCAGCCCGAGCGAGATACGTGTGAACGAATCCGATACTCAATTGTTCGTGGTCAGCGCTGAGGTCCCCCCACGGATCGTCACTTTCGATGTCGTATTCGTCGAGGGGAATTTGGATGCTATCCTTCCGCTCGACTTGGGTAGCACCGTGTTCGATGAGCCACGCGAACAGACGCGGGTTCGTCGTGAGCGTGAGGAGCCGTTTGGACTCTGTGATGTATTCGTCGATCCAGTCGACCCACTCGTCGTTCGTCGTCGTTGCCGGCGGTTCGAATGCCGGTTCTATCGTCGCGAGATACGCGTTCAGAAACCCGAGCGCAGTCCGATGATTCGCATTGGGGAGTCCGTGAGCAAGGATCAGATTCGAGAGTAGTTGGCCACTGACGTTGGGGATCGCTTGGCGCCATTCGACGCGTGCAAGCGCATCCGCGATACGATCCGGTTCGAGTGGTTTGTACCAGACGAGATTCTGGTCGTCGTCGATCACGTCGAAGATACTCAGCACGCTGTCGATAAGATACGTATCATCGGCGTTGTAGTCGGATAGATCTGCAGCCTCCGTCGAGTGTTTCTCGATGGTCGATATCGTATATACGCCATAATAACGGCGATCCAATTCGAGGGGCTGCACTAACGCTGCTGTGTCTCGCTCATTGCTGTCGGCTTTCGCGTCAGCTTCCGACGAGTGGACGTACTGGAGTGCGTAGTCCCGTCCATCGTGCTGGAGATGGTACGGGACAGTCGTCATGTAGCCTCGAGATCGTAGCCCCATTCCCGGAGGACTTCTGCAACGAGTTCGGGATTGCGTTGTGCGACAACCATCGCTGCCTCCCGGTAATCGGATTTGTAGACGTCTTCGCCGAGGAGGCCCTCAAGCGTCCCCTGCAACTCCTCCTCGTCTTCGATAACCTCCTCGCGGAGGAAGTACGGCACCTGTTCGCGTCCTTCGTTTACCTTGTTTCGACGCAGTTTGTAGGGAATCGAACTCATTGCCGGACGATCTGTCGCGGTTTCCGTATCATGTTCAGACTTTGTTGCTTCTGTCCCCTCTGAATCCAATTCAACCGACTCTCGAGCCGCCCTCTCGACGTCACTGGCGTTATCGGTATCTGTCGATTCATCTGTGGCCTGTTGCTCGTCTGGTTCTTCCGACTCGTCGAGCTCGGCGTCCCGTGATCCAGATTTGAGTCCCATTATGCGGTCACCTCGGGTGTTTCGAGGCCCACCTCCTGCTCTAAGTGGCGGGCCAGATCGTCGAATTGGTCGAGCGTTTCGAGTTCGTAGTCTCGTTTGCGGTCGCGATGTTCCTCAACGTACGTATATGGACTGCACTGTTGCTTCCAGCAGCCTTCCATCATTGAGCTGCGCTCACCGATAACAACCGGAACCGGGAACCCATCTTCACGGAGGTCACCGAGGACCTCCCGTTGGTCGCGCGTGTCCTTGAACCCGATCGGAACCACGGAGAGCACGCCAACGTCGACACCGATGTTTTCCTCGAGGCCGTCGACGAGGTCGTCGAGCCCTTCGATTGATTCTTGTCCTTTTGCCGTAGCTTCGAACGGAATGACGACGTTGCGAACCGCGACTAGTGCGTTGTAGAGGATGGGTCCTGCTTTCCCGGCTGAATCAACGATGACGACGTCGTATTCGTTTCGGATATCTGCTTCTCGCAGCACGCGATGGAGTTGATGGTACATGCTGAACGATTCGCCCAGCTTCTCGGCCTGGCTCTTCTCGTTCAGGAGAAATTCGTGGAGGTCCTCCAGCATATTGTGCGACGGAATCAAATCGACACCTTCCTCGACTCCAAGAGAAAGATTGTGGAAGTCCCCCTTTGGCCGGCCGACTAAATGTCGGACGAGATTGTCAACGTCTGGGTCTCCACGGTCGTATTCTGGGCCGAAAAAATAAGTGAGGCTCCCGTTTTGCGTATCCATATCAATCGCCAGCACGTCGTGGCCGGCACGTGCGTGGCTTACTGCGAGTGTCGCAGCCGTCGAGGTTTTTCCGACGCCGCCAGCCTCTGACACAGGGGTGTAGGTTAGCATATGAGTGACGGTTGTACGCTATGAATATAAAACTAGGTCAGACACTATAGGTATGTCTCATAACTATACGGTATACCTATGCGGTTTATCTATGTTGTCTAACTATAGTTAGAATTATAACCGCAATACTACACTGCAGTCTTGATATCTATACTGCTAACCTATAGTCTCAGTCGATCACATTGGGTTTGAGTGAAAGTGTCTGCTCGGAGGAAGTGTGGAACCCACACAAGCAGACAACGAGATAGAGGAAGAGCACCTGCTTAATTTTGTCGTCAACAGCCTTGACGAGGAACTTGCGATAGACCTTGGTGAGAACGTCGAAGTCACGACAGAGAAACTGTACGAGGTCCTCGCCGGCGCCAGCGCCGGCGGGACCTCGATCAACCACGTCTGCGAAACGACCGACAACTCGCCACACGCCAACACCGTCCGGGGACATCTTACCGAGCAGTTCGAGCTTGACTCCGTTGAGGCGGTTGGGGACACGCTCCTCCAACGAGATGCGCTTGCGACACTGCCGGATCGACCGGTGGAGGTCTGCGCAGACCTCCACCTCGATCCCTACTATGGCGACGAAGAGGAGACAGAAGCGCTGTACTTCTCGGAGGCGAAACGTGGAACGACCACTTTTCACGCCTATGCGACGCTCTACGCGCGGGTGCGCAACAAGCGATACACGCTGGCAGTTCGCCAGCTGGTCGCTGGCGACACCACCAGCGATGTCCTCGCTGAGTTCCTCGAACTCCTCGACGGCCTTGACCTCGGCGTCAAGGCCGTCTACCTTGATCGTGGATTCTACAACAGCACCTGTCTCGGACTGCTGTACGCGCACAACTACGCCTATGCGATGCCGATCGTCAAGTGGGGCGAGGCGATTCAGAACAAACTCAACAGAGGGTGGAGCCGCGAGATCGAACACGATCTCGCCGGCGAGGTGACCTTCCCTGTGTTCATCGACTGCGTTTACCAGCAGGGAAGATACGACGAACACGGGGTGGCGCGTCACGGCTATGCCGCTGACGCGCCGTTCATCGACACGCCACGAGATGCCAGAGAGCACTATAGCAAGCGTTTCGGCATCGAGTCGAGCTACCGGTTAGCCAAACAGAGCCTTGCGTTCACCAGCTCTCAGGACGCTGGCTTGCGGCTGGTGATGTTTGTCGTGAGCCTGCTGCTCCAGAACAGCTGGCGGTATCTCCACTGGAAGTACGTGGCGGCGCCCCGCCATGGGGGGCGCCGCCTCTGGAGCTGGTCGTTCACGGAGTTCTGTGAGATGGTGCTGCGGGCCGCTTGGACAGTACTTGGTGTGCGCAAGGCTGTTCCAGCGAACCAACCACTTGACGACCGGTTCTTCCGGTAGCTGTCTCCCGAAAGGGGCAGCGGTTGTGAGTGGCAACGCCGTCGCGTCGGCGGCGATTTGCCGCCGACAGCGACTGACCACCAACAAAACTCGGCTACTGAAGACAGAACTCATCCTCTTGATCCATCCGAGCGGTATCCAAGTATCGAAGACAACGATTTAGCGGCTACTGGACGAGTTCATCAGCTCTCCGATGTGATCGACTGAGTCTACAGTTATACCAAGATGTCAATCGAATCCGTCCGTTCCCCTGATGGATAGCGATTCCGCTGATCTACTGGCGAAAAACGAACTTCAGGTGCAATGATTACGGCAGTGCTCTATGTTCATATTGAATCGAGGTAGTGGAGTTTTCACCAATCGTGACGACTGACAACACGCTCGCGCTGATGAAGAACGAGATAGGAATCAATACAGAACTATTAGCCCGACCCAACGCCGGTTCTCCGAGTGGCAATATTAGTAGCAGTTGGGGGAGGTCGCTGAACTAGCTGTATATTGGAAGAGGGCCAAGACTCTGTAGGCAATCTGAAACGATTCTTGCAGACTCATTCGTCCAATACCACGCATTTCTGACCCTCTAAACCCGTTGTAGACTCAACTCCGCTGCTTAGCCAGTAGTTGAGACCACCGTTCTCAATGCATAGAGATTTGACTCTAGTGTCATTCAAAATTAAATAATTGCTCAATCGATGGTATATCGCCGATATCGTCGCAGAGCATACCGATATGAGCCATATGACATCCCTATCGTCAGCAGGAGATACACACCCACGCCGATGCCCAGTAGGGGTGTTACGGTGACGTGACCGGTGAGAGTGTACCACGTCGTAATCAGTCCGATAATCGTGCCGCCGCCGACGATGAACATGTAGCCTATCATTACAAGTGTCGAGGGGACGACCGTCTCGGTTCCCCAGAATTCGCGCTCTTCGTAGATCGGGTACACAGCTCCGATCCCGACGGCAAACAGCGCTGCTGCGAGACACATCCCGACACCGACGACAGCGAACGCGATCGCATACCGTAGCGCCGTTCCGAGGAGTGCCGAAGCGAGAGAAACAAGCACTGCAACCGGGATTCCGATGGCGAGGCCAGCGAGGACGCGTCCCCGCACCACCGTCCGGGTCTCAGTCGTGGTGAGCAAGAGGAGTGACAGCTGCGGACCGTCGTCGCCGAGCGGATTCAGTCCGAAGGTCGCGCCCGCAAGATACGTCCCGATCCCCACACCTGTTCCGGCAACGAGCGGTCCGAGTGCGTCGCCTGACGACTGGACGACCGTCGTGCCCAGCGGTCCGATGAAAAATAGAATCATCACGAGATGACCGAGTTCTCCGGGGTTCCGAACACCGCGGATCAGAATCCCCCACGCGATACGCCCGGACTTTCGCCACGCGAACGGTCGTGGTGCTTGGAATCCGCCAGTGGATGTCGTCTCTGCTTTCGACTCACTAGAATGTGGCCTGTCGGTGAACCACAGCGTCGATGCCTGTCGCGTTGCAAGCGAGAGTCCGAGCGGTATCGTTGCGAGCAGGACTCCGAGGACGCCGAGTGCCGCCACCGATGTCGGTTGTTCGAGTCGTGTCCCCACGAAAGCCAGCGCAACGTAGTCCGTCAATGGCGCGAACGTGAGTAGATCGAGAACTGCGCGTATCGAGACGCCCTCCTCGACGACGTATCGCCCGACGAACTGGGATGCGACGACCAGGCCGAGCATCACGACGACGACGCCCACCTTCAGAGTGCGGTGAACGGTGGGGAGACGGCGGAACACGCGCAGGAGAGCCAATCCACTGGCGTAGCCCCAGACGGCTGCCCAACAAACAATCGGGAGCAGAAGGAGGCCAACCGCGAGAGGGAGCGAGGGTGAACCGAGCCCGAGCGCGAACGTGAGGAGCATTGCTCCCAGGGGAAGACCGAACCATACCGTAACGCGACCGATCTCGGCCGTGATGAGTCCCACGACGACTGATCGAGGATGTACTGTCGTCAACAACAGATCTTCCCTGTCGCTGCTTCCGATCCGTTCCAACGTTCGAAAGATTGCAAGAACGAGAATACCAGCGGGTAATACCGTTGCAGCGGGTGCGAGATACGGAATTGTAGTGATGGATCGTGCCGTCTGCCCGAGGATGTACGCCGTCGGGAGGACGAAGAGGAGATTGCCGCCGAAAAAGAGGACTGCAAAGCCCAGCCCAAGCAATCGACGTTTGTTCTTGAGCTGTCGTCGAACGCTCCGAATGAACTCGGCGCGTCCGATACGCGCTCCGTGGCGAATATCGCGTCGAACGCTCATTCTATCTCCGACACCGTCTCCGTGGTACTCTCGCTGGTCACTGCGAGGAACGCATCCTCCAGCGTCCCGCTCTCGCCGGTCTCTGCACGGGATTGTAACTCCGTAGGCGTGCTCTCGGCGACGAGGTGTCCATCGAAGAGAACACCGACCTCGTCGGCGACTGCTTCGACGACCGGGAGGATGTGCGTCGAGAGGAAGACAGTCGTTCCCGCGTCCGCGAACTCGGTGATCGAGTCCCGAATTCGGCGAGCGGCACGCGGATCGAGTCCCGATGTCGGCTCGTCCAAGAACAGGACGTCCGGGTCGTGGAGCACGCTCTGGATGAACGCCGTTTTCTGCTTCATCCCTTTCGAGTAGCCGCTGATGCGCCGGTCGGCATCGTCGACCAATTCGAACTGGTCGAGATATTCGGTGATTCGCTCGCCGGCGGTGGATCGTGGAATGTCCCGCAGGTCGGCGACGTACTCGAGCTGTTCGCGAGCGCTGAATTCCTCGTACAGCGGCGGAGTTTCGGGGAGATACCCGACGAGCGACGCGATGTTACGTCGGTCGTCGACGGAGACGCCACGGATGCTGACTGTTCCGGATGTCGGACGGGACAATCCAGTCAACAGTCGCATCGTGGTGGTCTTTCCCGCACCGTTCGGTCCGAGAAATCCATAGACCGTTCCCGTCGGAATCGAGAGTGAGACGCCATCGAGGGCGATCTCGCTCCCATACGTTTTCCGGAGATCAGTTGCCTGGATGGCGATATCGTCAGTCGTGGAGGGCATGATGTCCTCGCGTTCGAAGGGGCACCGCCTAATCGTTGCGAACTCTTATGGATCCAATAGACACGTGAGGTGCTTCCGTTCACAACAGACACGTTTTCGGGATATAGAAGCGCTACAAACGAATAGCGGTCGAATGAGACGGAGATTGAGATGTTCTCACGGAGATGCGATGCATCGGTTGCTGGCAGGCGAGAGAAGGCGGTCGGGTGAGGAG
>Ga0209917_1001204_pt1 | contig 10516 bp, 4 predicted proteins | sample SalPon2_C_H2O_MG_FD_185710 | JGI IMG/M metagenome (GOLD analysis project Ga0209917, IMG submission 185710) | Salt pond water microbial communities from South San Francisco under conditions of wetland restoration - Salt Pond MetaG R2_C_H2O_MG... | ecosystem: Environmental > Aquatic > Non-marine...
TCTGGGAAGAATGGTACGCATCCTTCGACGCCGGCGACTATGAAGCGTGTCTCGAACGCGCCGAGGAGCGGCACGATGCTCTCTTCGAGAGCGAGGAATTCTACCTATTGGGGAGCCTACGGCCCGGAGAGCCCGTGGACGCAGACATGGGAACAGGCCACGGAGATGGCGACATGGATCCCGCCGCGTACGTGTACCGTTTTGGTTCAGCGCTCAGGTGTGCACCACCGTTAGCCTCCTCTGCGGGTTCAAGCAATAGGGCGTCCATCGCAAGCGTGTGGTGGAGGTGGCTCTCCTACAGCGCAACCCATATCAACTCGGTGTGGACTTCAAGCGGTAGCGCTCCTGTTGGGAGCGGCCCGTCGACTACCTCCCCAGTTTGGTAGTCACGGATCAAGCACTCGTTGTCCTATCGAGTGGCTGTGATTAGCGCAATAATCACGATCAAAAGCGTGTTGTGGATCAATTCCTGTACGCCGCCATTCTTGATCCGTTTTTCCCTATCAACTAAGTGGTATGGATGGTTCAGATTGAAATATGACTCTCCGCACCGACGGGAAGGGAACATCTCTCCCGTCGCTCAGCTCGACATCCTCTCACGAAGAGGTGTCGATGGCACTCACCAGATGCGGGCTTCTCGTGGACCGGGCTGAGAAGCTCGCTCAGCTGTATGCGATACACCGAGACTGGACGGTTGTCGAAGAGAAGTGGGTTGAAGAACGGTTCGACGAGCGTAGTACACGTGGCAGCTCGAAGGGCATCTATCGAGCCCTCAGCTCGCGGTTCAAGACTGCTGGAAGCGAACTCCCCTCTATTGTCAAACTACCTACCGTATTTGATCGATGCGAGACGACACGCGACAAAGCGCAAGTACTGTATTTCTACTTGCTGGAGGACGACCCTCTCGTAAAGTACACTATCCATCGATACGTCAATCAGTTTCAAAAGTCCGGCGTCGACGGACTTGACTTCGAACAGGACGCGATTGACCACTTTTTGAACGAGTTCTACTATGATGATGGAAGCGAGTTTGATTATGCAGAATCAACGACACGCCGGTGGGGAGAGGGATTTCGGTCTGTGATGCGGGAAATAGACGCTCTCGAGACACGACAGGCACTACAGGGACAGATACCCAATCTTGGTAAGATCCCGCTGCTCGTTGCCTCTGGATACTCGTGGGAGATACACGAAGATGACTGGCTCTCTCAACCGACCGGCTGGCTCTATCTCTTTCAGCCGGAACAGTACTGGGATTCCTTGGCCGAGCGTGTGAGCGACGATCCAAACTGGGAAGCAAGCGGGATTCACGGTGAGTTGCGACTCAATCCGATCGATGACACATACAGCTGGGCTGATCCGTGGGAGGGCGATGTATGACGAAGGACTGGTTCGCCGCCGATGTCGGGAGCGATTTCGAGGAGTCTGTCCGCATCGACCGCGAGGACGATGGTCGTGATCATCGGCTGGAATCGATCGACACCTACCACGTGACGGAGGAGTCTGAGGACTTCATTTCCGACTTCTTCTCGCGACTGCTCGGACGTTCCGAGGATATGCGCTCGGGCGCGAACTACTGGCTTTACGGGTATTACGGGAGCGGGAAGAGTCACCTTCTCAGCGTGCTCGGTGGGCTTCTGGATAGTGAATGGCTTCGACACCGAGACGATGTCTGGGAACAGCTTACCGACGGTCGTGAGCTAGAGACACTCGAGTCCACGTGGTCATCGATCCACGACGAATACGAGGTCATCCCGATCTCGGTGAATCTCCTGAAGCATCAGGGCCAAAAGAAGCTGAGCTTCAGCGAGATCGTTCTTCGAAGCGCTCACATGTCGGAACGGCTCACCGGCGCTGAGGGCGGACTCTCATCGCAACTTGACGTCGCCTTCTTTGAGGACTGGTACCGGACGACCGACGCGTGGGATAATCGAACTGCCAACACCCAAACAGCACTCCAAAGTACGGTTGGTAGTCCTGAAAAGTACGACTGGACAGACGTTCAGCAATACAACGCGCTTGCCGACGCTGTTCTCCCCACACTCTTTGAGCAGGAGACCGGCACGGCGGATGGCTTAGACGACCTGATGCCATCCGATCTTGACCCTCAATCAATGGTCGAGCGCCTCGAACAGTTGCGGAGCAATCGCGAGGAGGAACTCGGTCAGCCGGTCAAACTTGTACTGTTGCTTGACGAGGTCAGTCTCTTCATCGGGACAGATTTTGACCGACTCACCGAATTACAGACACTCGCGGAGAGCGTCGATGAGACCGGTGACGGTGACATCCAATTGGTGGCGACAGCACAGGCCAAAATCGAGGACGTCCAACCGCAGTTCGCGGCTCGCGGTGCCGACTTTAGTATCGTCAAGGATCGGTTCCCCCACCGATTTGGCCTTCCGAGTCGACACGTCGGTGAAATATCGACACAACGGTTACTCAAAAAGTCGGAAGGTGGAAGAGGGAGTACGGAACGCGTCCTTGGGCGAACTAGCAACGAGCCCGAGACATTACTCGTATACTCTGGCATCGAGCAGAACACCGATCCACCGCTCGACAGCATCGATCGCGAGCGACTCATCGAGTTCTATCCGTTCCTTCCGTATCAGCCACCGTTGTTCCTCGAGATCCTCTCGAACCTCCGGCAGGAAGCACACGACCCGGCGAAGTCGATTTTCTCGGGGACTGCGCGGGCAATTCTGGCCCTTGTTCACGGGCTCCTCCAAGAGTGGATAGAGACCGGTGACGAGACTCACGTCATTTCGCTGGTTGATTTCTATGACCTCATCGAGCCAGAACTCGTTGACATCACGCCACAGGACGTGGGAGTCATTGAGGAGATCGAGGAACAGCACGAGGCAGGTGAACTGGAGGAGCTCGACGTGGATGTCGCGAAGGCCGTGCTGCTCCTCCAGCACATCCCGGACACGATTCCGATGTCCGAGCGCAATCTTGCGGTCGCCGTGTTGAGTGACCTCGACGGCCCGACTCAGTTCCAGATGGAGAACCGTGTCGAGGATTCCCTCCAACGGCTTCGGAAATTCATCCGTCCCACGCACGACGAAACGGAGCCGAAGTACGCGTTCACTCATCCGGAAGAGCGCGAGATCATCGAGGCCTCCGAGGAAAGCCTCGACAACCCGGACTGGCAGTCCACTATCGAGGCCGTTGACGGGTATCTCTGGGAGGACATCGTGCGCAATCTCTCACTTCCGACATCGGCTGAGTACCCTGATACCGGCGAACAGTACCCTGTTCGCTACGAATTCAGTATCGACAGAATCGAACTCGATACGACGGTCGACGCTGAGGACGCCCTTGATGTCGAAGTCGCCGTCGAAGGGATTTCTCCAGCCACAGCAGACATCAGCTACGGCGGTGACCCGCTTGAATGGACGATCGGACAGGACGGACTCGACGATCTCCGAGATAGCCTCATCGAGTGGTGGTCGCTCAGAGATGCCGTCGGAGACCATACGCTCCCACAGTCCGTCGAGCGTGACCTCTCCGACCGTGCAGCTCGCGTCAAGAGCAAGCTCGTCGAGGCGCTCAAGAACGGGACGTTCGACGTCAAGGATCGTGGGGATCAGATCGGGGGCATGGTCTCGGGAGTTGAGGAGTATCTCGACGTCAACTACCCAGATGACTTCCACCCCGTAATGCTACAGGTTGGCGACGAGCACTTAGAGGAACTCCGGGGACTCTCCGCACAAGATTTGCTACCCACGTGGGCCCAGCAAATCGATGTCGCAACAGAAGACCCGGAAACACACGGTGGATCGATCCAGAACAACGTTCGCGCCTTCACCGGCCGACAGTTGACCCAACGCGGCGGAAACCTCGCGATGGCGACGATCCTTGACGGCATTGTAAAGAAGAAGCCGATCTACGAGGACGCTCGCCCAGCGCTGTGTGCGATTATCTGGGGCCTCTGCCGAAAGGGGGACTTTCTGCCTGTTGATGAGACGGGTGACTCCCTCGAACTCGACGCCGTTATCGATCTGAACAAGCTGACGACGACGCGTCTCAAAATTGCGGGGAGTGGCGACGTACGAGTGATTCTTCGCGATGGGGGGTTCATCGACTCGACAGAGACTATCCCGGATGGAATTGTTAGGCTCCAGTCGGCAAACGACACGCTCGCGGGTCGACTCGGTAGTCTCGTAGAAGACGTCGAACTGGTCGCCGAGAGTGACATCCAAACGTGCGCTGTTCGCAACCTCCTCGGGTCGTTCGTTGATGAGCTCGAAGCCGAACAACAGAGCGCGATCGATCGACGAGAGGGCGTCAAATCACGTGACACCGACTGGGAGGATGTCGTTGAAGCAACTAACGACGCCCAGGAGTGGTACGACGACGCCGAGGAAGTGTGGAATTTGCGCCTCCCCGCGCTCACGCAAATTGACTCGCAGTTGACTCTCGCCCAACGGTCGTACGACTGGCTGACGGAAGAGGTAGAAACAGCCAGCCAGACGCTTCGCGAGAGCATCGGTGGTTACGAGGAAGAATGGTGGACACACGATGGCTGGGATCGGTTCAACGACGCCCGAACCACCTCGCTGGCGCTCGATGACGCGATCGAGACCGCATGGGACTCGTTCCGAGCAGACACAGAGATCGATGCGTTTGTCGGCGAGTTACAGGCACATCCATGGATCCTGCCTGCAAGCGAGTTTGGGTCGAATATTCGGCCGGCCTTTGAGAGTAAATACATTACACCACTCCGCCGCGCCGCATCGTGGTACGAGGACGTCTCGGACGCGGTGTCGACGGTGACCGGTGGAACGACCAAGACTGAGGCTGACAACTTTATTCGGGCGACGAACACACTCCTCGACAGCGAACCCCTCGCTGTGGTTGCCGGTAGCGACATCGACGAATTACGAGGGACGTTCGAGGAGCTACAGACACTCGTTGGGGATCAGTCTCCTACAGACATCACGGCGATCGGGGTTCTCCCGTCGGATCGCGAATCGCTGGACTCCGAGCTGGAACGACTCGTCGAACGCCACGACCTCAGTGTCGATCGGACTGAGACGGGGGTGATCATCCGATGACGACCAAACGTCCCTTCCACGACTTCACGGAGCGGCTCGCCCAGTTCGCCGACGGACGACGCGGCATCCGAAACCCGTTCGTGATTGTCCCCGTCCAGCCGGAGTACGAGCAACGAGTCGCCGACCGACTCACCGAGTGGGCAACAAACCCACGCCGTACCGAGGAGTTCCCGGATGATGGAACCGTCCAAGTCATCCGACTGGACGAGCTGTTCGTTGAAACCGACGTCTTCGAACTCGCGGTCGACCTCGGTGAGAACAGCCAACCAGCGACCATCACCGAAACGATGCAAGACCGATTAGCGGAGGAACTCGTTGCAGTTATGGCCGAAAAAATCGAGGCACCAGCCCAGCAGCGACACGTCGTTCTCCTCACCCACCTCGGGAGCCTCTACCCGTTCACGCGTGCATCGGAACTCCTTGACGAACTCGACCGTCGAAACGTCCAGTCTACGATCGGCATTCCGTTCCCCGGAGACATCGTCGGTGGGAAACTGAGCTTCTTCGGTGAGGAATCACGCAACTACTACCCGGCCCACCAGATCGAAGGCCGGGTTGAGGGGGTGCATCTCCAATGAGCGACACACACATTCACAGTATCTTCCAGCAGTCTCCGACTCGCGAACTAGAGGAAGTCCAGAAAGTAAACTCCAGAGCGCAGGCCGAGAACGATGTCCGCGAGTTCTACGAAACCGAGAGTGCTCGAGACGTGCTCACTACCCTCGGGAATCTCGTCGACAAGTATCCACACGAGGAACCACGCTTCCTATACATCTCCGCGACGTTCGGGTCGGGGAAGACACACCTCCTGAAGCTCATCGGATTCGCTGCCGACACCGAATCTGAGTTCGTCGATCTCGGCGAAGAGCTGGCGAACAGATGGCCGGGCTTCCAGTCGTTCCGACAGAGCGTCGCCAACTCTCACGTCGACCGACTGAAACCCGTCTTCCTGAACCTCCTCAACCGGGACGCATCACAGGAGCCGCCGCTTCCGTACCTCATCTACGAGGCCATTGGTCGCGAACTCGGGTATCCGACCGACCCGAACTGGCTACTCGAGTGGGCGTGGCAGCTCGATATGAACCACGGTGACTGCTGGGAGCGACTACAGGAAATCGAGCACGACGGACAGACGTTCGAAGATGTGTACGACGAGCGGGCGTCGCTACGGAGCTGGCTCTACGACGCTGTTCCGACACTCGAGGACTCACCGTTTGGGTCTCGGGAGGATGTCAAGCAGTCGATCGACGACGCCATTGAGGAGGTCGATCCTGATGAGTTCGACCCCGACGAACTCGTCAAGCGCATCGAAGCGGCTCAAACGTCGCTGAGCACACCAGTGACCGAGACGGAGTTGCTGATTGGGCTCGACGAGGTGGCGCTGTTCATCGGCGATGGCCGTAAGCGATACAGAGAGTTCCAAGAGACGATGGAAGCGCTGACGCAGCTAGGTGTCGGGCCCAACCCGCCGGTCATCGGGACTGGACAGTATCCGATCGAGCGTATTCACAGCGAGTTCGACGAAACCGAAGTCACGGAGCAGCCGTGGTACGGTGCCCAAGAACCGTTGGAGGGTGCCGACACCGAGATCATCGTCCGGAAGCGGTGGCTGCAGAAGGACGCTGAGGGTGGACAAACTGTCGAGTCCGCGCTCCGGGAGATGCCCGACCTGACGCTCGACGCATACTCCGATATCGCTGGCTCCGACCCGGATGGAGTCGAGTCGTACCCGTTCCGTGAGTACGACCTCGGATTACTCCGGACGGTGATACAGCAATTGATGCCACGGGGACGCGTGACCGAAGAGGAGTACGTACAGGGTCGGGCGTTGCTCATCCTCGTCCGCTCGCTGTTCACGCGGTTCAAGTGGGGAGACAAGCAGGTCGGAGCGATTGTCACGTGGGACGAGTTGTACGACCTGCTGGTCGAAGAGACGACCTACATCCCACTCTGGGTACAAGAAATGGTCGAGAACAAACTCGTTCCCTCGGCCGGCGGCGACGAAGGTGCGTTCTCCGTCCGCGTCGCGAAGGCGCTGTACCTGCTGAATCAGGTTCGTTCCGAGGTGCCGTCGACGCCCGCGAACCTTGCCCGGCTGATGGTCAAGTCGACTGACGAGTCGTTCGAATCTGTCAGAGGCGATGTTGAATCGGCGCTCTCCGATCTCCTTGAGGATCAGAAGGTACTGACGGAGACGAACGACCGCGGCGACGAGGAGTACCTGCTGGTCTCCGAGGAGCAGGAGGACATCCTGACGCGAGCAAAGACTCGCGCACAGCAGATCCCTTCACATCGGCTTTCGGCCAAATTGGAGAACTCCATTCGGGAAGGAAGTGACCTCCTGCTCTCTGAGGGCAGTCGACACGAGGTCGATCTCGAGGGCGAGCGCAAAGTCCCGCTCCGTTTCGGCTACTCCGTCCTCGACCCTATCGAACAAGCACCGACGCCGGAGTTTGACGCCGTTCGTGTGCGGTTGGTCGCGGGGAGCGACGACGAGATACGCGATCAAGTTGATGCGTGGCAGTCGACGAACGAAGGCCGAGACGGGGGCGAGCACGTCCTCGTCGCCGTCGATCTACAGGGATCGACGATCGACCGCCTTCGGGACGTAATGGGTATGCAGGAAGTCCTCTCAGAGGAGACGGAGACGTATCCGGACTTGGAGTCCGACCACCGCGACGAACAGCGGGCGCTGGAATCGACGATTCGCGAGCAACTCGCGGACGCGGACGTCTACGTTCGCACAGGGGGGACGAGAGGACGATATGAGGACGTCTTCGAGCAAGTCGTGGAAAAGCAAGTCCGATCCGTGTTCAGCGGGACGCGCTTTGTCCTGACCAATGGAATCACGGAAGTCGAGGACGCCAAACAGATGGCGCGGTTCTTCCGCGGCGTCGACGACTGGCCGCTCTCGAACGAGGACGCTGTCACACTTGGTGTAGATACTGACCGGGCGGAATTAGCTGACGGCTGGTGTCAGGAGTTCCTCGACGAGTTCGCGAACACTCAGTCAGTTCGTGCTGAGGACTTGCTCAGCCAGACCGTCCAGCGAGGCGGTACGTATCGAGGGACACCGCAGGAATCGATTTCGGCACTGCTGATCACGCTTGCAACAGCCAACAAAATCGCGCTACGCCGTGATGACGAGTACATCACCGAACCCGACGAAATCGGGCGAGCGGTCAGAAACAAGACGAATCTGACCAACGTACAGGTTCGCTTCGAGTCGATCGGAGACACCGATCCGGAGCAGATTCGGGAAACTGTCGAGACGCTGATCGGCGAGGAACCGGATGGAACCGACCCTGACGTGTGGCTCTCCGAGTTAGCGGATTGGGTGGACGAGAACAGTGTGCTGGTGAAACGCGTCCTGCGAGGCGTCAGCAGAGAATTCGGCGACGGCGCATCACTGGATGAACTCGAAGCGGCTCTCCAGCCCGCACTCGGGGGCCAATCTCTCGAAACAGATGACTTTGCGTCTGATGTGATCGCACGGGAGTCCGAGCGCTTCGCTCGGGCAAGAGGGCTCTTCCGGCTGGTCGAGGATGGCGACTCTCTCTGGGAGCAGTTCAGCCAGCGAACGACAGAGATGCAGCGGCTCTACCCCGGTGCGGACATCACGGGGGAGATGCAATCGATCGTCGTCGGGGACGAAGTGCCAGATGCCGACCGGCTTCGCGCAACGATCGACGAAGCCGACGCTCACAGACGAACCGTCGTCCGCGAGCAGTACAAACGCATCACTGGAGAGTCGCCGACGGACGAGAAGCCCGAGAGCGTAGTTTCCAGTCTTGCGGCGTGGCTCTACGCTCACGATGGGAGCAGCAAGGAAACTGCCGACCGCGTCGCCGTCGAATTCGACGGTGTAACCATCGACAACCTCTACGGTCTCTTCCAGACGGCGTGGAACGGTGACTCGTTCTCGGAGGAAGACCTCGTCGATCCGACGGTCGTTCAACAAGCCAAGCGGTACGAACGGGCACTGCGGCTTCTCGAAGCATCCGGTAGTGAGGCCTCACTCTGGTCGCAGCTTCGGGAGGCATCGGAACGACTGGAGGAAGAATATCCGAACCACCCAGTCACGACCGATGTGAGCGAGATACTCAGTCGGTCGCAGCCACCTAGTGCCGGGGATGTGAAACAGCTACTCGACGAGGCGGAGAATCCCTTCGAGGTCGACGAGCGACTTGAGGGACTCGCCGACAAACTGCAGTCGGAGTATCCTGATCACGTTCTCACCGAGGAGGTCGTCGAGGCAGTAGCGGGAACCAGCCCGCCGAGTGAGGAACGCGTAGGTGAGCTGATTGAGGAGGCCGAACAGTTGCTTGACGATGTTGACGAGCAGTTGCAGCGGATTCGGGAGATCATGAACGAGCTACCGGATGGTTCTGTGATGATGATCGAGTCGCTCGACTGACGGTCTGGTGTTGCAAAACACCGCGATCATTTATGGTCGATTCGTAATTACGCAACATAGGGGCAGAATCACGGTCGAAAACGACGTGCTGGTCCGAAATCGTCATAATCGCTTACCGGCGGCTCCAAAGGATTATCATGCGTCTGTGACTCTATCTCGATATCATGCTTAGAGTCGGGGACAAGGAAGACGTTTCCACGTTAGAAACGGTCTCCCTGAAGGACGAGGGATTTCGTGAAGATGATCTCCGAGAGTGGATCATCAATAGTCCAGAGAGCATTCTTGGAGAGGACTTTCGACTTGTTGGACGGGAAGTTTCTGTTAAGCAGATCGGTGATGGCATCGACCTTCTCGCCATCGACCGAGACGCTAATGTGGTCGCCATCGAACTCAAACGAGGCGCGTTGAAACCAAAAGTCGATTTTCAAGGCCTCAAATACGCCGCCTACACCTCGCACTGGGATTACTCCAAGCTCCGCGATCAGTTCGAGAAGTTCAAATCCACGACGTGGGGTCGAACCCTCTACGAAGAGGAAACCACGTTTACTGAAGTAATCGACGAGTCCTGTAACGAGGACTATACACTTAACCAGGATCAGCGAATTGTCTTCGTCGGCGAGTCCGTCCGTGAGCGGCTCGACATTGTGCTCCGGTGGCTCAGCGACAGGTCGATCGACATCTCCGTCATCGAGTTCCAGCTTCTGAAGGACGGCGACCGGCTGTATCTCGATGCAGATCAGACGATTCCGACACCGGAGCACACCGTGACGAACGTAAGCCCTGATACCTCTGACGAGCCGTGGAAAGAGGACGGTCAGAATTGGCACCTCAACGAGCGTTCAAACGAGGAAACAGCCGATTTGCTGGAAGACGTCACAGCTGCGCTGCAGGAACTGGAGTTCCTCAACGGGCCGGAATGGGGGCAGAAGCACTACGTCGCGTTCAACAAGGGCCGAAAACGTCGCATCGCGATCCGGACGAAGCGGACGCTGTTCCACATCGACCTGTATGACGTCGATACGGCGTCGCTTGACGCCGCGGA
>Ga0209917_1001209_pt1 | contig 10478 bp, 8 predicted proteins | sample SalPon2_C_H2O_MG_FD_185710 | JGI IMG/M metagenome (GOLD analysis project Ga0209917, IMG submission 185710) | Salt pond water microbial communities from South San Francisco under conditions of wetland restoration - Salt Pond MetaG R2_C_H2O_MG... | ecosystem: Environmental > Aquatic > Non-marine...
CGTGTGGTAGGTGGGTAGCCAACACGACGCCGCGACATCCGGACACCAGTTTGCCACACCCTCCCCAGCCGATTCTATACGTGTGTGGTGGGTGGGTAGACAACACGACGCCGCGACACCCGGAAACCAATTACCGCCACACCCTCCCCAGCCGATTCCATAGGCGTGTGGTGGGTGGGTAGCTAACACGACGCCGCAACACCCGGACACCAATTGGGCCACACCCTCCCCAGCCGATTCACTCGTCGCCCACGGGCGACTCGCTCATCCCTCGCACGCGCTCGCAAGCCCGCCTTCGGCGGTCTGCGAGGCGCGCGCCACAGTAGGGTGTTGGTGTGGATCGTCCGCTCGCTGGACCCGCCCACAACGACTTAGCCGCTGGTCAGCAGACGATGTCGCATGGGAGACACTCCACGTGAGACGACGCGCGTTTGGCTCGTCGAGCGGACGTACTCTGATGACGAACAGAACATCGTGATCCTCACCTACGCGACCCCAGACGGCGAGCGATACCTCCGCAAAGAGCGCGCACTCACCTCGTTTTCGGACGTCAGAGACACCACCGCAGCCGTCGAGGCCACCGCCGGAGAACTCGGTCGCGTCGCCGATCCGGGTCTTGAAGATCAGTACGCCACGGAAGCACGACGAATGCAGCGGGCACACGAGCCCGACGACGTGATCTGACCCGCTACCGGTCGACGACAGCGACCGCCAGCGCACAGAGTGCGTCGCTTGCAAGCGTGAGCAGTTCCTCGCCGCGTGCGGCGTCACCGGCGGTCGGGTCCCCGACGACCCCGTTGTCGGTAAACGCGTCCGCGTCGTGTGCGAGATTCACGCCTGCGACCCACTCGCCCCACCGGTCGGCGGCACCATCGCGTGCCGACTCGATTGCGTCCTCGCGGACGAGCTCTGGGTGTACCGCCCGCAAGAGCGCGGTCTCGAGTGGGCCGGCGTGACCCATCTCGCTCGCGTGCTCGCCGACCGCCTCGAACCAGGTGAACGCGACGCCGTAGCCGTCGTGGGCTGCGTCACGCGAGAACGCACGGGCGACCGTCGCGAGCGCCTCGACGTTACCTCCGTGCCCGTTCACGAAGACGACACGGTCGATGCCGCTCGCGCCGAGCGACGCGGCCGCCTCGCGGACGTACGCCCGAAACGCGTCCGGTGAGACCCACATCGTCCCGTCGAACGCCCGGTGCTCCTCGGAGATCCCGATCGGGACCGTCGGCGTCACGAGCGCTTCGCCGTGCGAGCCCGTTCCATCCTCACTCGTGGAGCCTTCGCCTGTGGCGTCTCCGTACCTCGATGCGGCCGCCTCCGCGACCGCGGTCGCCGTCAGGGCGTCGGTGGCGAGCGGGGCGTGTGGCCCGTGCTGTTCGGTGCTCCCGACCGGCAGGAACGCGACGTCGACGTCGGCATCGCGGACCTCAGTCCAGGTCGACTCGGCGAGATGCATACTCGGTCGTCGTCGCCGCGGCGTGGTATAGCCGACGGTCGTTCCTGGTACTACCGTCGTCGCCGCCCGGTCGCCATCTCAGTCGTCGTCGCTCTCGGCGTCTTCGAGCAGCTGTGCCGTCCGCGCTTGGGCGCGCTCGATAAACGCCTGAGGCAGTTCGTCTATCTCACCCGCCTGGACGCCCCACAGGTGTGCATAGAGCCCATCGAGTGCCAGCAGCTCCTCGTGGGTGCCGCGTTCAACCACCTCGCCGCCCTCCAATACGAGGATGGTGTCGGCGTCTTTCACCGTCGAGAGGCGGTGGGCGATCGCGAACGTGGTCCGGTCCGTGGTGAGCCGGTCTATCGACCGCTGGATGAGCATCTCCGTCTCGGTGTCGACGTCGGAGGTGGCCTCGTCGAGGACGAGCACGTCGGGGTCGTTGAGCACCGCTCGCGCGATGGTGATCCGTTGACGCTGCCCGCCGGAGAGCTTCACGCCCCGCTCGCCGACCATCGTGTCGTAGCCGTCCGGCAGATTCTGGATGAACGCGTGTGCTTCGGCCACCTCGGCCGCCTCGCGGATCTCCGCGTCGGTCGCCTCGAAGGTCCCGTACGCGATGTTCTCGCGAACGGTCCCATAAAAGAGGTACGACGACTGTCCCACGTACCCGATCGCGGCGCGCAACGACCGGAGCGAGACGTCGGCGACGTCTTGGCCGTCGATGCGGATTGCTCCTTCATCAACGTCGTACATACGAAGAAGCAGCTTGAGGACGGTCGACTTGCCGGCGCCGGTCGGCCCGACGAGCGCGAGCGTCTCGCCGCCCTCGACGGTAAAATCGACGTCGGTCAGGATCGGTTCCTCGTCGTATCCGAAGGAGACGTCGTCGTAGACGACCCGGCCAGAGTCAACGACGAGGTCCGGTGCGTCTGGGTCCTGATCGAGTCGCCCGGGCTCGTCCATCAGCCCGAAGATCCGTGCCGAGGAGGCCCGCGCCCGCTGGTACATGTTGATGATCTGGCCGAATTGGGCCATCGGCCAGATGAACCGCTGGGTGTAGAGGATGAACACGACGAACATCCCGACAGAGAGGTCGCCGGTGAACGGGCCGGGGGCAGTTCCGCGGAACACCCACAGTCCGCCGACGACGAAGGTGAGGCCGAACCCGATCCCGGCGAGCACGCGGAGCGCCGGAAAGAACGTGATCCGGGTGCGGATGGCGTCCCAGTTCGCGTCGAAGTACTCCATCGAGACGTCGTCGACGCGGTCGGACTCGTACGGCTCCGTGTTCGACGACTTGATCACCTGGATCCCCCCGAGGTTGTTCTCGAGCCGGGAGTTGAGCTGGCCGACAGACGACCGCACCGCGGCGTACTTCGGCTGGATGATCCTGATGAAGAGGTAGGTGAAGCCGGCGATGATGGGCACGGGAAACAGCGCGACGAGTGCGAGCTGTGGGTTGATCCAGACCAACAGCCCGCCGATTCCGACGACCATCACGGAGAGCCGGAACAGCGAGTTCATGCCGTCGTTCAAAAACCGCTCCAGTCGGTTCACGTCGTTCGAGAGGATCGACATCATCTCGCCGGTCTGTTTGTCGGCGAAAAAGCCCATGTTCAGCCGCTGCATCTGGTCGTACGTGTCGGTCCGGACGTCGTGTTGGACGTGCTGGGCGAACGCGTTGAACCCCCAGTTGCGTATCCAGTGGAAGCCCGCCCCGAGTGTGAACGCCCCGGCGATGACGGCGACGGTGAACCAGAACTGTTCGGTACGGCCGACCGGGAGCCACGCGTCGGGGACGACCACGAGGGGGACCTGGTCGCCGAACCTGGCGTCCTCGTAGAACACCGCGTCGATGGCGATACCGAGCATCAACGGCGGGAGGAGATCGAGGAGTCTGGCCGCGACGCTGGCGACGACCCCGACACTCACCTGCGGGAGGTAGGGGCGACCGTACGCGAGAAACAGCCGCTTCATCGGGTTCTCGACGGCTTCACGTTGCGCCTCGAACGGGTCGTCCTCGTCCGGGGGCGCGGAACCGCTCATACTATTCGTACCGGTCTGGCGGGGAAATAGGTTGGCTTCGCGTTCCGTACGCGTGATACGAACCGCTTCGGTCGGCGGCCGGGTCGGCCTGCGAGCCGACTCACACTGCCTGGCGCTCCACGTCGGGGTCGACGCCGGCGGCCGCGAGGTCGTCGCGGATCCGCCGCCGGAGCGGGTCTGGAATCGCCTCGCGGGGAACCGGCGTGGCGGACTCGGACCCGTCTGGGACCGTCCAGTAGACGACGACGTCGGCGCCTGCGTAAAACTCGACGGCGAACCGGTCTCCGCCACCGTCGTAGTGGACGCGGGCGGCCGTCCCTTCACCGCGCCAGCCTTTCTGTTTCACAAGTCCGGCGATCGAATCGCGCATGGCTCTCGTCCGGGCGGCGGACACATGTCGGCTTCGGCCGGCGGTGTCGACCGGCGACGTCGGGTTGCGGCCGGCCACACGGCCGACCACACGCAGCCGGCTCGAAAGGGGTAAACCGGCGCCGGCCACAGGGCGGATATGTCTCTTCGCGTCACGTTCCTCGGGACGGGTGGTGCCGTCCCGACCACCGAACGCGCCCCGAGCGCCCTCTTCGTCAACCGCGAGGGCGACCACCTACTGTTCGACTGCGGCGAGGGCACCCAGCGCGGGATGATGCGCTTCGGCACCGGCTTCGGCGTCGACCGGATCTTCGTCTCACATCTCCACGGCGATCACGTCCTCGGCATCCCGGGACTCGTCCAGACGCTCGGGTTCACCGACCGCACCGAGCCGCTCACGATCCACTGTCCGCCGGGCACGAGCGGGGACCTCGACGACCTCGTCCACGCGGCGGGCCACCAGCCGCGGTTCCCCGTGCGCATCGAGGAGGTCCCGCCGGGTGAGGTCGCCTACGAGGCCGACGCGTACGCGGTGTCCGCCTTCGAAACGACTCACCGAACCCGCTCACAGGGGTACGTCCTCGCCGAGGACGACCGAAAGGGACGATTCGATCGCCCGCGAGCCGAGGAACTCGGCGTCCCGGTCGGTCCGGCGTTCGGCCGGCTCCACGCAGGCGAGACGGTCGAACTCGAGGACGGCACCGTCGTCGAACCCGAGCAGGTCGTCGGCCCGCCGCGGCCCGGCCGGACGCTCGTGTACACCGCAGACACCCGGCCGGTAGACGAGACGGTCGCGGTCGCCGAGGGGGCTGATCTGTTAGTCCACGACGCGACGTTCGCCGACGACATGGCCGGTCGCGCCCGCGAGACCGCCCACTCGACGGGCCGAGAGGCCGGGACGATCGCCCGCCGAGCCGACGTCGCTCGACTGGCGCTTGTTCACATCTCCTCGCGGTATGCCGGCGACGCGTCTGCGATTCGGCGAGACGCACGGGAGGCGTTCGACGGCGAGTGTCTGCTTCCCGACGACGGCACCGAGGTACGCGTGCCGTTTCCCGATGCGACCGCGTGAGTGCCGATTCGGGCGCTGCGCATATGATGATACAGCATTCAATATGGTCTAGCACGCCCCGACGAGTGGGGGAATCATCTCGGGCCACCGGCGTCGCGCCGGCGGCCCGCGCGTGTGACGTGGATCCGGGTAGACGAGAGTAGAGGATCCGGGTAGACGAGAGTAGATCGAACGGTCAGTCGGCAGTATCGTCCAGTTGTCCCCCGCCACTGTCGTAGGCGATCTGTCACCACTCGCCGCGGACACGCCCGGCCGTCAGTGTCGCTTGAGGCGTCGGCAGCACCCTCTGGTCGCTTACTACACGGCGGTAGTCAGCTCTCGCTCTGTGCCACCGAACACCACCGACAGCAGTTTTCGTTCGGCGATTCGGATATGTCGTAGGGCGGTCGTGCGCGAGACGCCGAGCAGATCACCGACCTCGTCGGCGGTCGCCACCTGTGGTCGATCGAAAAAGCCTGCCCGCGTCGCGACTTCGAGCGCACGATGTTGCTTCTCGGTGAGTGAGTCTACTGCCAACGGGAGCCGGTCGTCGGTATCCACCTGCTCTTTCGCCGCGAGTCGTACTCTGGGGTGTGCGTCTCGAATCTGTTCGACGAACGTGCCCACCGGCGTGTGCCTGGGGAGGTCGACGACGAGCGTCACGGTCCCTCCCGCAGCCTCCACCGACTGAATCATTCCGGCGTGCCGTCTGACGTCGCGGACCAGGGTCGGTGACGCCACGGCTATCGTCACCATCGAGACCGGTCCCCTGCTCTCGACGGGCTCGACGTTGACGACCGCGTCGAGCGCACTCGCCCGCCGTTCGAGGTCGTCTCGCGTCACCGACGGGTCACTCGCGGCGACGAGGTACCGCGAGCTCGACGCCGACCCCTCGTCGATCGGCGTCACGTCTAAGCATGATCCGTTGAACTCGGGCGCCGACGACAGCGCGGCGAGCGCGTGGTCGCCCGGGAGCGAGAGCGACACTCTTGTGACCACGTCGCTGGTGAGCGCGTTCTCTTGTGTCTCGATGCCGTAGCGGTACGCGAGCGATGCGGCTATCGAGCGCAGCCCCTCGAGAAATAGGTCGGTCGGTGGCGTCTCCTGTGCGACGGTGACTGTCCCATAGGTGACCGCCGCGTGTGTGATCGTCACCGACGTGAGGTGCACCGTGCCGGTCTCTGTCGAGACCGTCTCTGTGTGTATCAGATGATCGCGCGCCTCGTGGTCTCTGGACTCGTGATCTCCCTCCTCGTGGTCGTCGGCTGCGACCGCTGCGACTCGCGCCCCAATCGGCGCCGTGATCGTCTCAACGAGGTGGTCCGTGGCGGGGTCCCGGACGAGCGAGTCGTTTTGGTCGGGTGCGAGCGGGCACGCCCCCTCCACCGCGAGCACCTCGAGGTCGGATGCGACGTCTGGGGTCATGGTGCTCACCACCCAGGCGCCTGCACAGTCGTTACTCTCACAGAGCGTTTGGCAGGCACGGGTCGCCGCCGTCCGGACCGACCCGGTCGAGAACAACAGCTCTGCGGAGGACTCGCGCCACTGTCGTTTGACCCCGTCGGTGATGCTCACCACGGTGTTGAACATCAGTGAGGGGATGCCGTCCTCGAGTAACACCACGCCCCGCATGATGAATGGCGCGTAACTACCGTCGGCACGCCGGAGGCGAATCTCCTCGGAGAACTGTCCGAACTCGTCGGTGAGTTCGTCGAAGGCGTCCGGCTGTAATCCGAGCACGGCGGCGTGTTTTGCACCCACCCGCTCGATATCGCTCGGGTGTAGGAGTTGAAATATCTCGTCGATCTCCCACGTATCTCCATCGGTGTCGTAGCCGAGTTCGCGGAGGTTGCCTATCTGGACGTTCCGGCCCGTCCGGAGGTCGTGTGCGGCGAACGTGTTCCCGGTGAGTTCACCGAATCGCTCGTAGTCCGTGAGCCGAGGCTTCGTCGAGTACTGATGGTGATACGTCAGTGCGCAGCCACGGATGCTCGCGCCGATCTCCGCCCGTGAGTTGGGGTCGGTCGTCTTGACGTAGTACTCGGTCGCTCCCGCATCGAGCAGTTTCGATCGGGTGAGTGCCGAGTCTCGCTCTGTGTAGAAGATGACCGGAAGCTCTGGGGTGACGTCTCGCACGAGCGCGAGGAAGTCGATCGCCTCGACGCCGATCGACTCGCACTCGCTCACGACGCAGTCGACGCGCCCGGCATCGACATGTGCCATCCCGGCCTCTGCGGTCGGCTCACACAAAAGCGTCACGCGGTCCGCGTCGTCGGTGCCGGCGATCGTCTCGACGTCCGGCGTCGGGTCGACGACGAGGACCGTGCTGTTCGAGAGCGAGTGGCTTCCGTCGGGGCCGACGAACGCGTTAAACCCGTCGCGTACGTCATTACGCAGTGACATGTGCGGTAGCGGTGCTGGCGGTGAAGCGGCCTACGGGTGACCGTTGCTGTTCGTCGATGCGCAAATGCACGATATCAGAATATTTTATGCTATCTGTGGATATGAACAAGACTCCACACATGTACGGGGGTAAACCGAACATATACGCCCACAACTTCAATTAGTAATGTTTTACCACAGTCATGATACCACAGAAGCAAGAACACGACTGTGGACATATGTAGCCACACACACTACCCGTGTGGCCGTCAGAGCATTGTGCAATGAACCGCCGACGGCTTCTCTATGGGCTCGGCTTGGCGACGGTCGGGAGCAGTGCGACAGCACTGACCGGCGCGACGCTGTCGAATACGGTCTCTCCGGCAGCCGACTTTCGGGTCAACGTTAACGCTGGGCTTCTCGTTGAGGCTGGTGCTATCTTCGACGAACGAAATCTTGAGGACGAAGCGACCAGTACAGGAATAACTAGCGGAATCTATACTGACAGCGAGGGTAACAACGTCTACTTCACCCGAGACAGCGCGTTCTCTTTCAACGGCCCGGACAGCGACTTCCGGGGCCGAACGCAGTCCGTTACCGGAGAGGATACCGACACAGACGAGACGACCGTCCCAGAGTTCATTGTGAACGACACCACGAAGACGAACGAAGATCTACAGTTTGCGGCCTCGGTTCCGTATCTGGATGGATCATACAACGTCTTTTTTCAGGATGCGATCAAGGTGACGAACAACACTGGTGCGAAGGTTGACCTCGGATTCGCATTCGAGAGCGACACGGAAAGCGGCTATGGGGCCGACGTAGGCGACGGCCAGGTATTGAGCAAAGACCAGCTCAAAGACCTGATTCGAATCAAGGCGACTGACCAATCAACAATAGATAACCAGGTTGACCTTTTCTCAGGGGCCAACCGCATCTCGCCCGAACCAGAAGCATCGTCGCCGGGTACAGTCGATATGCCACACGGTGCGACGATCCACGTACACGTTGGTTTTGTCGTATCCGGATTCACCGGCCAGGGAACGAAGACGGCACTCGAAGATCACACGACCAACCCCGACAACAACGAGACTACTCTCGACCTTTTAGATACGTTATTCATTGGTGACGTTTCTGTCTGAGCCCCGTCATGACGGCTTTTGCGTGACTGTGTCGTCCTCGGCTGTTTGCACTATCTAATCGACACAGATGGAATATACAAAATATCCACTTACCATCCATCGGATACTCCACACACAGTGACAAGTGGACATATGACGTGCCGGGCTCACCGCTCGGTCCAAGCTCACGCGGTGTAATAGTAATTTCGTATCGAGGCGAGAGAACGACTCTCGCGGGCAACTGGTACGGTCTTAGACCAAACGTTTGACAACCGGCGATAAAACCCACATTCTGCGACTTCAGGCGCTGATATGGCCTTTAGCGACGACTCGTATGACGATTCGAATGTCGAGACATGAGAAAACTTGAGGCTTGGTCGTTTCGACGAGTAATCGATCTCCGTCACTGACCACCTCGCCCGTTCGTCGTTAGTATCGGTCCGACGGTCATATACAGCGTCTGTCTACATGATATCAGGGCTGCTACGAGTAGGTGATGAGACGACGAAATCTCATGATCGGACTGGGTGTACTGGCAACGGGCAGCGGGGCAGCCGCGCTTACCGGCGCGACGCTCTCGAACACGGTGTCGCCGTCGGCTGACTTCCGGGTGAATGTCGACACTCCTGACCTTGAGGTTGTGCGAGGACCAGCGTTCGGAAACTCAGACCAAACGGTAACCATTACAGATAATCAGAACGTTGTAGATGACGCCACGGCAACCTACTTTGATGGCGGAAGCCCGGAAGAAAGCAGTGGAGCAGGTGCCTCCAGTGCGCTCGGTAATGCGGACGGGTTTGCCGCTGCAGCGACGACTGGAACCAATGGAGATCTAAATTTTGGTATCACTATTCCATTCGATAAAATCCCAGCAATAGGACCGGAAACATCCGTTGGCCAAGAGGTAGAGTTTGTATTCCCAAATTTATTACAAATAAATAACAGGGGGTTCTTTACTGGTGATGTTATAGGTGATGGAAATAATCCAACTGGGGTAGGTATTAGATATGATAGTGGTGATGGAAACAGCGCAAACACATCCAGTTCAGAAAATGGATATGTTACCGTTGATAGCACAGCTATAGATGGCGATGGGAGCACCGTAACCGAAGATGGGTCTGGTGATTCACTCTCATTCGACAACGTTGCAAGCATATTTAATTTCATTGCGAGGACTGATGGTGATAACGGCGACATAAACGACACAAAAATTTCATCAGCTGGAGGTACAAGTACAGATGCAGGTAATAGTAATCAGAAGCCTACATCTGGACTCGAAATTCCAAACGACACCGGAATGCCGATTGATCTTCACGTGAGCATTACACCTACTTTGGGTGATGACTTGGTTGAAACCTTCAAAAACACTGCTGTTCTTGAAAGCGGTGGTCAAGTAAGACTTATCGATGAGATATATGTAAGCGTGATGGATAGTCAAGCAGACGACGTGATCAATAATTTCGAGCCAGCGGCTTCTGAAGACCAGATATTGCTCTCGTAGACCCAGTACTGTCTAATTACGAATATTTCAGTTGATGCGCGCCTGTTTGAAGTTTGATACTGTTGATATTCATTGTGCCGCTGAATAACAGTCCCTGAACTACGATGAGACGATAACGAACTCGGCACCACTAGATCCAACGGTAGAGACACCGATTCAAACTTCAACCTCCTCGTCCAGCACCGCTATTCAACAGAGCAGTTCATTAGGAGATTGTGTAAATCGGGGGCAACTAAGCGGACACTCCAGCGATCGCTTTTCTTAGAAAATACGTAATAATACGTCCGAAATGGCCACTATGTCATACTACCCAACCTCCCGCAACGGAATCGCCTGAAACCCAACGAACAGGTAAAACACCACGACGATCGGCGTCAACACCACCCCAGTGACCCCCGCAATCGCGACCGCCGGCGAGATTCCGTGCAGTCGTTCTAACAGTCCAACTGGCATGACGTACGGGTAGTGGGCTTCGGTCCGGAACCGCGCGTACCGCCCCGGCTCGGCCGGCGCGGTGACCGTGTAGTTCGTCGACGCCGAGGCGTTGTGTGGAACGACGAGCACGGTCTC
>Ga0209917_1001210_pt1 | contig 10467 bp, 3 predicted proteins | sample SalPon2_C_H2O_MG_FD_185710 | JGI IMG/M metagenome (GOLD analysis project Ga0209917, IMG submission 185710) | Salt pond water microbial communities from South San Francisco under conditions of wetland restoration - Salt Pond MetaG R2_C_H2O_MG... | ecosystem: Environmental > Aquatic > Non-marine...
GGCGGGAGGCGGCTGACGAACTCGCCGATATTGATGGCGATCTGGGAGACATGTGTGCCCGCGCGCGTGAGTTGAGTGAGACGCATTCATTTTTCCACTGGGAGCTTGAGTTCCCGCTAGTGTATGATACGGGTGGATTTGACTGCATTATTGGGAATCCGCCGTGGGAAGTGTTGAACTTTGAGCCTCGGAAGTTCTTTGCGGTCAGTAGGCCAGACATCGCAAATGCGTCAACGGCCGCGAAACGAAACGAGAAGATTGAGGCTCTCCAGAATGACGATTCGGAACTATATGAGCGATATAAAACTGCCCTCGAGGGTTCAGATAATGCGATGTCTTTCATGCGTAACAGCGACCGGTACGAACTGACCGGGCGCGGGCACGTGAATACTTACGCTCTGTTTGCGGAATTCGGAACAGACAATCTAGCGCCGACTGGGTACAGTGGACTGATCGTTCCGACAGGGATCGCGACCGATGCGACCACTCAAGCATACTTTCGGGAGCTCGTAGAGAACAGGAGACTTGCTTCACTCTACGACTTTGTGAACCGAAAAGGTATATTTCCCGCAATAGACAGTCGATTAAATTTTTGTCTCTTAACCCAGTCTGGACCTGATAGGACACAAGAATCATTTGACCTCGCATTTTATCTTACTGAAATCAATGATTTGCATGTCTCGGAAAATATATTCAGCCTAACCAGAAGTGAAATCGAACGTATAAATCCAAACACCAAAAACTGCCCGACCTTCGAAAGTGCGGCGGACGCTGAACTAGTTCTGGACATCTATGACGGGATTGATTCATTCGTCATAGAGGATGTTGAAGAGGGCAATCCTTGGGATATTAACATTCACCGGATGTTTAGTATGTCTGATGACTCAGGAATGTTTCATGAGTTAGACGACTTGGTCGATAGCGATGACTGGGTACGCGACTTGCATACTTACACAAAGGGAGATATCAAGCTAATCTCATTGTATGAGTCTAAGCTGACACATCAGTACAACCATCGCTTCTCCACATATGACTCCAGAATTGATGGAGAGTCTTCTGAGCTAGAGGTAATACAATTCACCGATGATGAGTTGGACGATTACAAGGCATTATCCTCGCCTCGATACTGGATTCCGGATGAGGAATACCAATCAAAATCTGGCCGAAATTGGCACATCGCCCTGCGCGATATTACGAGGGCGACAGATCGGAGGACTGCTATATTCAGTATCCTTCCCCGTGTTGCGACTGGTGATTCGATAAACCATGTGACCGGTCCTGCGGCTGATGAAGCACTTCTTTTAGTAGCTGCTTTTAATTCGTATACGCAAGACTTTGTGACCCGCCAGAAAGTAGGAGGGACTCATTTGAGTCACTTCATTGTACGACAACTCCCAATCCCGGATCCCGACCGTTTTCAGACGCTTCACTACAATGGTGCCCCTGTCGAAGACCGGATTAAAGAGCTCGCGATCCAGCTTACGTACCACGCGGAGGATCTCCGCGAATTCGCGAAGGAGGCTGGATACGATCGCGACCCCTATTCATACACCCAACCAAACGGCCGCGCCCGGGAAGAAGTTCGATTCGAGTTAGAGGCGCTCATGGCACACGTGTACGGGATCGAAACCGATGATTTTGAGCGTCTGTTCGCGACGTTCGAGCAGATCAAAACTGAGGACATCAATGAGCACGGCCACTACCGGACTCGCGACGAAATCAAAAAACGCTTTGAGGAGATGGAAAAGAACATCACCATCGCGCAGGAGGCCGCACAGTGAGCCAGTCTAATTCGCGGTATGACACTACTTTCATCGACACCAGTGGGGGGGTCCTCACCGAACAACTTGTGCGGAAACTCCGAGAGGAACAGTGTAGTGAAGCCGCTGTCAAGCCCACCACCTTCGAACTCGATGGTGACGGACCAGCCACACGGACTGAGTTCGAAACTGCAGTCACCGACGCCTGGGAGTCGCTGAAAGAGCGCTGGGACTCGCTGTCCCAGAACAACGAGATCTTTTCACTCGACACGAGCGGAATTCGCGACAAGTGGACCATCCCACTGCTGAAGGAACTCGGATTTGACCCTGTCTACCAACAGTCGAATCTCGAAGCAGATGGGATCGATGCAAATCTCTCTCACCTCGGGTGGACGCCGGCCGGGAAGCTCACTGCCTCAAGGTACGATGATACGCCACCTATCCTGCATCTCGTACAGCCTGATGATGACCCTGCACACACGCTTGACAGCGGCGCCCACGCTGGGAGTGGATCGAGTGGTCAAAGCCCGCACGACGAACTACAACGGTTCCTGAACGCGGCTGACCAACAGTGGAGTGTGGTGACGGATGGGCTGAAACTGCGCATCCTTCGTGATTACTACCACACCTACACGCGCGGGTACATCGAATTTGACCTGGAGAACATCTTCACAAATCGGAATTTCGAGGACTTTCGAGCACTGTATCGGCTGTGTCACGCCTCTCGGTTCATCGAGAGTGAGAAGAGCGACGCACCTCTCGAGGAGCTGTATCAGGTTGCCCTCGCGACGGGCGTAAAGATTGGCGAGGATCTCCAATCAAATGTTGTAGAGGCACTAGAGACGCTGGGGAATGGATTTCTGAATCCAGAGCTTCGTCGGGAACTGGCTGAAGCTGACCAGGAGGCTACGGATGCGTACTTCCAGGACCTACTGCGGATCGTATATCGGCTATTGTTCCTGCTGTTTGCAGAGCAACGCGGGATGATGTCCGACCGGAACGATTTGTATACTGATGAGTACAGTATCACCGCGTTGCGTGACAGATCTGAACGGAACACCTCGACGCGTGACCGGAAGCGTGACCTGTGGGAAGGGCTGCAGGTGACGTTTGGTGTGGTCGGCAGTGGGTATACTGACGAAAATCTTCACATCCCAGGCTACAATGGGGGGCTGTTTGATGATGATGAACTGAACTACGTGATGGATGCTTCTTGTCCCAATCAAGAACTGCTCGATGCGATCCACAAACTCACTCACGTTGAGCAGGATGGGTATCAGCAGCGAATTTCGTACGCTGATTTGGGTGTTGATGAGATCGGTGCTGTGTACGAGAGTCTGCTTGAGTTCACCCCCCAGCTCGCCAATACACAGGTCACAGTCGGAGACGAACAGATCTCCGCTGGAACATTCTATTTGGACAGCGGTGGAACGGATCGAAAAGAGAGTGGGAGTTACTACACAGACCCACAGCTGGTCCACGAATTGATCAAGACCTCGCTTAAACCGAAGGTGGACCAAATCACCAACTCTGATTCTGCTGCAGATAATCCTGCTGACGATATTCTTGATCTCACAGTGTGTGACCCTGCCTGTGGGAGTGGTGCCTTCCTTACCGCGGCAACAGATTATCTCGGAGACCGTCTCGCTAAGATTCGTGAGGGAACCGATTATCCCTCGCCAGAGGCGAAAGCTGAAGCTAGGCGAGATGTTGTTCAGGATTGCATTTACGGGGTTGATATGAACCCGCTAGCTGTTGAGCTCGCGAAGGTTAGTCTCTGGATCAAATCTGCGGTTTCGGATAAGCCACTCAATTTCCTCGACCACCGGATCCGATGTGGGAATTCGATGATTGGTGCTGACGCTGAATTGGTTGGGGGTGAATTCCCGGTTGACGTTTACGAGACGTCTGGAGGAGAAGACTGGCATGATGGCAATGATGTGAGAGCTACAGTCCGGAAACAGAACAAGGCTCGATCGCGCGGATCTAATGACCGCTCTCTGTCAAACTGGAGTTCCGACCAACGCGCACTCGCAGACTCGGTGTCCACGATCAACGATATTGACGATGTGACTGTCGAGAATATACAAATGAAGGAAACGCTCTACGATGAATTTAGAGACACGCCAGAATTTGAGCGTGAAAAGCTGGTTCGGGACGTGTGGACTGCTGCTGCATATTGGCCCATGGATGGATCAAGTGGAGCATATCCCACACCGGATACGCTAGATAAGATTCGACGCAACCCTGACCCAGAAGATGAACAACTGCAACAAACAATCGACCTAGCGAAAGAGCTCTCATCCACACAAGGATTTTTTCACTGGGATATCGAGTTCCCAGAAATATTCCTTGGTAACAGCGATGGGTTCGACGTGATTCTCGGAAACCCGCCGTGGGAAAAACCCAAGATCAATGAAAAAGAGTGGTTCACGGGAAAACACAGAGCAATTGCTCAGACAGACTCACAAAATAAACGACAGGAACTCATCTCGGATCTCGAGGACAGCAACCCGGAGCTGTATGAGGCGTTTCAGAAGGCACAAACGCGGGTTAGCCAGCTCACCGATTTTCTCCGTAACTCAGAGAAATATCCACTCTCAGGACGTGGCGATATCAACACGTATCCGATATTCACAGAGTTGTGCGCTGACAGGCTTGTAGCTAGTGACGGTCGGGTAGGACTGGTCGTGAAGACGGGTATCGCAACCGACTGGGGAACCCGTCATCTCTTTGGTGAGTTTGTGGACGGCGACCGGATTGTCAGCCTGCATGACTTCGAAAACACGAATGGTATTTTTGAAGATGTCGAGCGGAACGAACGATTCTGTCTACTGACTATCGCCGGCTCGGCTACGACTATCGAGGAGGGTGAGTTCTCGTTCCACAATCAAGAAATCGAGGACCTCACTAGTGGCCGGCGTGTGTACACGATGAGTATTGAAGATTTTAGACTGGTCAATCCCAACACAAAGAACTGCCCAACATTCCGAAATACTCGCATTCGTGACATCGTGCTTCCTTTCTATAGAAAATTTGGTGTGCTAGTGAATGAAGAATCTAATAGCAATCCTTGGAATCTCGATTCAACTCGAATGCTGGATATGTCCACTGATTCTAGCAAATTTTCTTCAAATACGCTGTCGAATTTGGAGGATGCTGGCCTTAGCCTAACTGCGGACAATCGTTTTGTCGGGGATGACGAAACCTATCTCCCTCTGTATGAGGGAAAATATGTGCATCAGTTTGACCATCGGTTTGGAACATTCGAGGGAGTTCCGGAGGAAGCTCGATTTAATACGAAGGCTGAGACTAAGAAGCCGACTGATACAGACAAATCAGATTGGGAGTTCGAAGTTCTCCCCCGTTACTGGGTTGAACAATCTGATTTTGAGGATGAGATGTCTTCAATAGACTGGCAGGAAGATTGGTTTGTTTCGTTTAGAAAAATCGTTCGAGCACATACGGATATTCGGACTGCAGTAGGGACAATTACGCCGCGCTACCCTCACGGTGATGGGATCCCAATCTTAACCTTTGATGTGAAGGAACCACGAACAACAGCGCTCGAGTTCCTCAGCTTGTTTAATTCGTTCGTGTTCGATTTCACAATGCGACAGTCGATTGGTGGAGCGAACCTGAATAAATATATTCTCAAACAGCTTCCGATGCCTGCCCCTTCAGTATTAGAAAATTATACTGTCGAGTATGATGGAGAAACAGAGCAACTAGACCAGTTCCTCAGTCAGCGAGTCCTTCAATTAGTTTGGACTTCTCACTCCCTCGATGGGCTCCAATCAGATACCCAACCAGCGGGTCCTTTTGATTGGAATGGCGACCGTAGAACAACGCGAGCAGAACTTGAGGCTGTTGTCGCACACCTCTATGATGTATCTCGTGATGATTTTTCATATATAATAGATCAATTTGAGGTTTTGCGGGACAAAGAATTGGATAAGTTCGATACGTTCAAAACAAAATCAGAAGCTCTAGAGAAATTCGATATGCTGGCATTGATTGTCGACTGACCCATTCTGGGAGGGATCTAAACATCTGTGGCTCTCGCTATGTGGTGCATGAGCAATACTTCCAATCTAACCAGGAGACTAGCGAAGCTCAAACCAGAAAGGCTACCAAAAAACTGTTACTTCACTACTTTTCTGGTAGAAAGAGTAATGTATATTGCCTAGGTGATACTTGGCGTGTCACAAATCTCGACCCCACTTTTTTCGATTGAATTATCGAATGACGGACGCCACCCGGTCGAAAACACTGTCACGAAGAATCTCCTAAAACTGTTTGCTGATACGCCTGCCTGGACAACACAGACGTTCCTAGAACATGTGCTCGATGGGCGGGCATCCTCGGAGATCGATAAGCCAGTTATCGAATCACAACGAACACTAGATAGCAACGAGCAGTACGATGAGCCGTATCTCATCGGTATATCCCAAACGGGAGATGTTGATCTCTCTGGAGTCACACCGGGTGAGACTGGATCGACTATCGACGGCTACATTGAGACCGCAGATCCTGACTTGACACTCGGTATCGAGGTAAAAACGGGTACTGCAGAGCTACAAGCCGAGCAACTGGTTAGGTATGCTGATCGGCTTGGCGTAGCCTCAACAGGTGAAGACCTAAATTCGTCTCTAAGGTTCAAAACCGTTAGTTGGTACGCTATCGCTGGAATTGCGACTGAAATCGCAGAGACTGCAGCGGCAAAAGGCGATAAGCTAACCGAGTACTTGTTCCGCGAGTTCAGACAACATCTTATTGAAGATCATCTTGAATCTCGAATAGCGACCTATAAACACGAAAATGACCGGAAAACCCTTCGAGTCAGACAACACCGATTATCTGATGGTGATCATGAAGTCCAACTAAAACTAGAGTGGGAAGGTAACTCGACTATCGGCTGGATTTCAGCAGACAAATTTGACCAGTTGCTTGACGGTGTTTCAGAAGAAAATCGGGCAACGCTGGCTGAGAAGCTAAATAAGCCGTACTCTGTTTTTGAGGGGATACCTCAGGACGTACGCGAAGAGACGTTTGGCGGTCCCCAGGTCAACCCAGATGCCCTCTTTGCATGGGCCCACGAAACATATGATAGTCTACACGGTGACTCTGGGAATAGCAACTTGGTATCAACGGCGCCAGATTCGAAGGGTCGTACATTCAGACTTCATTGCAAAATCAAAGATTACGGCCCACAACTACGTCTCGTACAATACAGCGGGACCGGCTATGTACAGAAGGCACCCCCAGCGTTAATCGGTCCCGAAATTAACGGACTATTCAACAAGCTCTCCCAATCTGTCCGCGAACAAGCGTTTTGTGGAGAACCAGATACTGCTTTCCTCTGGGATGCGTATCTACGGGGAGAGATCGGAATAACGCCCAAACCGCTCCATTGACCCTGGTAGCAGAATGATGCGTGCTTACCTGCATTGCTTGTGAATCGTTATCAACGGCCTTTAGTCAGCTCTAGATAACCGTTGGTAGAATGCCACATACGTTGGACCCGCAGTGGACTGATCGATCCGAGACGATGCGGGTCCTCGATCCGCTCGGCGCGGAGTCTACCGAATCGACACTCCAATCGCGGATGTTTCACCCGATACTTAGCATGGCGGTCACCCAGCGGCTCCGATACCTCTCCTTTTGGTGTTGGGTGACGACGAATCTCGATGGCGAGCCACCGAGTGATCGGGCCCTCTACGAGAAGGTGGTGCTTCTCGGCAGTGATACGCATGACTGCTCCCAGGAGGGGCCGGGGACAAATGGAACACTCAATCCACCAGATGAACTCGTTGCAGCGTTGGCTGACGACAGTGTTGACGACGTCCCGATTGACGCTGGAACCGTGTCGATCGGCAGTGACGATACCGCCCGCTTCGACTCATACTATTCGGGTGTGTTCTACAATCTCCTCCTGCTCGAAAACGATCGGACGGTCACACCGCTTGGGAAAACTCTCGCTGACGCCTATGATGAGGCGGTGTGTTTTGAGTTCGAACGTGTGCAAGCAGCAGTTGCAGCGGAGAGTATTCCCCGACCGCTGATCGAAGACATTCGCACAACCGGGTGTTTCTGCCAGATATCGACCCAAGAACGCGAGATACTACGGAACGCCTACTGGTACCTGGTGTCACCAACAGCCGAGTACGGGAGCCTCCAGTTTGATCAAGAACCTGGCCCGAATCAGCTGAATCTCAGAGAGTTTCTACGCACTGACTCGAAGCAGCTCGAAACAGCAAGTATTGAGGCTGAACTGCTTGGTATCAGTGCAGCAGACGTCGAGACGGGCAGTGAAGATCTCGAACAGTTCTTCAAAGAAGGTCGCCATCAGTTCGTCCGAAGTTCACTGACGTTGTTGTTGGCGATCGGAGAGTGGGTCGACCGCCGCCCAACCACATCGCCGCCGTTTGACCAGCTGACTGATGCCCGTGAAGTCTGGAGGTTATTGGTCCATGCTGAATACGCATCGTACGGGATTCAAGCGCTGTTCTTAGCGCTCCAGGCAGTGATTCGAGAGCTGGAACCGATCGTGCCGTCGCGTGCCCTGTCGACGCTATTTGAGCATGATGAATTTGACGCGATCGCCGGCCGTGCGCTCAATGGACTCGACCTTACTGTCGATCCCGACGTGGATCGGTCGACGTTGGACGGTGTTCGTGATGCAGTGTACTATGGGAAGGCACCAGCCGGCACCCTCGAAACGACTCTCCCCGATGGACCGAGTCTGAGGGATACGTCTTGGGCCAGCGTCACCTCTCGCCTTGTGGCAGCGGATGATCAGACGTCAGAGCAGTCGTGTTTCAGTCTCACTGGTCACAGCGAACGCGCCTACCAGCAGCGATTACAATCGGCACTGACCGATGCGAGCACCGTCGCGGAGTACCGCGAAGCAGCTTCCCTCGCGGCGGTGTTGCTGGCGCGGATCAGTACGAGGCGAGATCAGTATTTTGGCACTGAGCCTCTCGAACCGTTCCTTGCGTGGTTTACGACGGCACACAGCCATCCCGGCCCACGAACGTGCTGGGACATCGCGGATGATGGTGAGCTGCTTGCACCGCTTGCATCGGATCGCGCGGACTGGGAGGCGTCACCGTTTGCCTACACGACGGCTGCATTCACCAAACGGTGGACGCTGACAGAATATTTCGACCGCCTTTTTGGGAAGATAGGTGACTCGAATGGCCGGAGTCCACAGCTGCTCCACCTGGATACTGATGGGACATTGACGTTTGACTATTCGGTCAACGACGGTGATCTGTACAACCACGGAATGCCAAACGCACCCACTATCAAATGGGACCGTATCGGCGACATTGGTTATGAACTCGATCTCCTCGAGACGAATCGCGTGAGCTCGTTATCACTGACTGACTCTGGTCGTGCATTCGTCGCGAGCTTCTTGGAGGACTCCACATGAGCCTGCTTGAATGGCTAGCCGTTGATCAGCGTGTTATGGAGGGTGCGATACTGACGACGTTCCCGTTTTCGCCAGGGTTCTTCGAGCGGTCCGTCCTTCCAGCCCTCCGATCGAAACGTCGGAACATTCGAACGGCAGTCCTGGTAGATGAAGCCCAATACGAGGACTCAATCGCTCCCGATGATCCAACGGAGACGTTTGGACAGGCCACTGGCACCGCACTCGGGCAAGCGTATCACGTTAGTCCGATCCGTCCACCGACCAATCGCACGTTCCATCCGAAGGTGCACCTGCTCACTGGCCAGAACCGTGTGCAGCTCATGGTCGGGAGCGGGAACTTGACTCATCCGGGGCTGACGACAAACCAGGAAATTGCGACCCGGTTTACGCTTTCTGCTGAGCCGGGCGGAGACGAATCCGAGACAGAGGATGGAACCACGCGAGCAATGAAAGCGAGGCTCTACTGCGATCTTGAAGAGTACTTCCACGCACTTCTCGACAGCGAGTTCAGTCGGACAGTCGATTCAGCAACGCGACAGACGATCAACCAAACCCTCGAAGCTGGCGCATGGGTTCATGACATCGATACTGCCCAGTCGGCTTCGACTGCGGACGCGACCCACCTGTTCCATTCACTCTCCCAGCCGATCCTTGATCAAGTCATTGCGGCGATCAACGATCGAGATGAGCAGATCCAATCGGTGGACATCATCGCCCCGTTTTATGGAACCTCGATGCGCGTCCCGGAGTATTTCACAGCCCGAGGGATTGAGACGGCACTCTGGCTACAGGGAGCCAAAACACAACTCGATTCGGACGCCTTCGCCACATGGTTGCAACAGGACGATACGGCAGCATTCGAGTACGATGGCCACCGATACGTCCATGGGAAACTGCTCGTACTCCGCACTGAGACGGCCGCCTACTGTTTGAGTGGGAGCCCAAATGCCTCGCAGGCTGCCTTGCTCTCCTCAGCAGCAAACGGTGGAAACATCGAGACGGCACTCTTCCGACGGAACCCAACACCCGACGGATTTGCATATTTGTTCGAGGCAGAGACCTTTGAGACAGCCACGCCCACAACTGCTGAGGCGTTCGATCCGGCGGATCTCAGCAGTCTGTTCGAGAGCGCTGATTCAACTGAAACTGAAGACACTGACCCGGTCGTGAGTCTCTCAAACGTTAGTTATCACCGATACGGATCATTTGATGGAGGGACGGTCAAACTTAGTGGAGATGTGTCTCCAGAGCTCAGATCAACCCTCGAAG
>Ga0209917_1001212_pt1 | contig 10449 bp, 4 predicted proteins | sample SalPon2_C_H2O_MG_FD_185710 | JGI IMG/M metagenome (GOLD analysis project Ga0209917, IMG submission 185710) | Salt pond water microbial communities from South San Francisco under conditions of wetland restoration - Salt Pond MetaG R2_C_H2O_MG... | ecosystem: Environmental > Aquatic > Non-marine...
GTTTGAAGCAAGACTGCACGCTTCAAGTACACGCTGTTTCGCGATTCCGCGTGCGTGCTGTTCATCGTTGATCTCGAGTTTCTCCGCGACCGCGTCGAAGACCCTATCGGAGAGCCTTCTTTCGTTTGGGAGCCGATCCTGGTACCGCTGTTCGTCCAACGTGGCTTGTGCTGACCACTCCCCGCCTGACGATCCTCCATCGCTCTCAACCTGTTCTTTTAGCGCCTGATTGAGGGCTTGCCGGGTCTCGAAGAACTCGACGAACTGCTCTTTCCGATCCCACTCGCCAGGGAGGTCCAGTAACGCCATCAGGTCGTAGAGTTCGCCAGCGTGCAACTGCATCGGCGTCGCCGTCAATAGGTAGTACGTCTGGGTGTGTTCACGAAGCCGCTCGAGGAGCGTGTAGAACTTGCTCCCGGAGCGGGCGTTGTGTGCCTCGTCGATGATGACGGCGTCCCAGACACCCTCGCGATTGGCTGTGTCGCGCCCACGCGCGCTCGCCGGTACGTCGGCGCGAGTACGTGTGTCGCCGTCATCACGGGGAGCGACCTGATCCCAGCGGTCGTCAAGCCGGGCGGTGTGCCACGACATGATGACGATCGATGGATTGTCGGTTTGGTCGTTGGACTGCTGGTCGTGAAGGAACCGCCAAATCGGACTCTCGACCCACGATTTCGACCGCTCGTCGGCGTCGAGGTCGAGACTGGCAGCAGAGGGTGGCGCGTGTTCTCGGCCGAATGCGTCGTGGAAGACGTACTGGTTTCCGCTCCCTCGGTCGAAGCGGTAGGCGTTGATGTTGAACTTCTCCCAGAGTTCCTCTTGCCACTGAATCGTCAGACTTGCCGGAACGAGGAGGAGACCAGTGTCCAAATCGACTGTTAGCCCAAGCCGAGAGAGCGTCAGACCAGCCTCGATCGTCTTCCCGAGGCCGACTTCGTCACACAGGAGGAAACTGTTCGGGTAGGTGTTGACCAGTGTGTCAGAGACGACGCGCTGGTGGGGCCAGGGAGTGATCGTACTACCCTCTTCAGCAAGAGCCAATCCACCGGGAGCGAGCGAGCCGTCAGCGATAATGTTTGCTTTGTCGCGCTCGGTCGGGGGTGCCTCGCCGCGTGCAATCTGGATGGCGGTGTCGATCTCAGTATCGGAGTCGGGGGCCTTCCAGTGGATAATCTCCTTTTCGATGGCCTCAGGCATGTCGTAGACTTCGACGTAGGGGTGATCGTCGTCCCAGAGACGGTCGAACGTTTCGACGTCGCCCTCGACGTATTCACGTTGTCCATCGCGCCACTCCCGGTGGACCTTGAACCGCTCGTAATTGCGTTCCCAACCGCCTGCGGTCTCGTTGACGCTGCCCTCGAACGACAGCGAATTGTCCTGCTCGTCGTGGAAGATACCGACCTTCGGGTGGAAAATACCCCAGTTCCCTCGTCGTGGCACAGCGACCTTGATCGTGAGCCGATCTTCTCGAAGGAGTTGTGCAAGGAGTTGGAGCTGGGCGTCGAGCCGTTCGTCGTCGAGTTCGTCGAGGCCCTCGCTGAGTTCATCCGAGAGTGCTTCCAGAACAGGCCGGTCGGTCTCGTAGAGTTCAGCGCCGACGATGAGTCGCATCTCCCCATCGTTTTCCACGAGTGCGTGGACACCGCGAGCTGCAACTGCAAGAGCACTGCTAGAGAAGTACCCTGCTACTCGGTCGTAACGAACGCTTCGTTCAAGCGCTGGAACATAGAATTCGTCAACAAGATGAGAACCGCTCGTCGAAGGCTGGCTCTCGTAAATCGAGTCCCAAGAATACGTCTGAAGGTCAGCCATCTGTGAGCTTATTTGACTATCTCAGCCTGGTGCTACTTAATCACTCTAGTCAAATATGGTCGCAAAACCCACATATAGAATATATCGCCAACGCTGTTGACTGGTTTATTGAGGCAAGGTGCGCGTTCCGATTGGCGGGATAGTACCGCGTGATTTGATACTACACGAGAAAGAAGCGCCTGTATGACCCCCTCGCTTTCAGACGCTGATCGAGATCAACTTGATGAACTTGTCCAAGGACGTAGGATTTTCACGCTCCTTTGCTCGGACGACACCTATAGAAAGTGGCATGACAGACATATCGCCGCCTTCGAATCCACGCCAGATGCAGATCAATCTTCATGGGAATTGTTCGGAGAGATGTCTCCCGGCGACATCGTAATTGCATATGACCGCAACGGCGACCGAGACTATTTCTATGGCATTGGAAGGCTGGCTGGGTCATTTGATGAATCAGTTCCTCGCATTGCTGGGGACTTAGACGGCGACGACTACCAGTATCAAATTCCAGTTGACTGGATTACTGTTGATAATAGCGGGGAACGCTTGGATAAAACAGATGTTCCGTCACTTTCCAACGAGACTGTATCCGAAGTTGCGCCTTCTCGATTTGATGAAATCTTGGCCGGCATCGATCGAGAACTAGGAGAGGGCGCACCATGGTCGCGGTCAGCTGAGGAGTTCTTATCTATACTACACGAAATTGCCGAGTCCGACCGAATTAGGGAAATTACAATTGCAGCGATGTCTCAAGGGATCAGCCGGGATGATGATCTCTTAGAAGTGTTGTTGCCTGTCGTTCGTTCTTACCTGTTTGAGACAGACACAACAGCGCCAACAAGCGAGCGCCGTTCAACAGCAGTGGGAATCGTTTCTGATAAAAAGGAAGAGGACCCTCAACAGATTCTAACGCAGTGTTTAGAAGGGGGAATACATCCAAGAACCGTCGACGATATCGACGAGGAAGAGCTACAGGAACATTTCGATTCGTCCCTAGAAGAGATTGAACAACGGTGGGGGCGGTACAAGAGTGAGACCACTCAAACCACGTACGTGGTACAGCTGAGTGGAGCGCATAAGTCAGAGGTCACTCATCCTGACCTCGCATTAAAGACGTCTGCGTTTACTGATGGTTCTGCTGCCGATCTTGAATCCGGAAGCCGATTGCTCTACATTAAAGAAGGCCTCTGTCGCGGCGAAGCAATCATTTCAGAGACGATAGACAACACTGACTCTGAAGGGAAACCGCTCCTCTGGATATTCGTCGAGGACTACAAAGAATTCGCACCGATTGAGATCGAAGATATTGAAGCAGCAATCGGACGCGATTTTGATGAAGAGGTCGGTTGCGTAGAGTTATCGACCGTGGAAAGTGAAGAACTACCGTCACCACTGAACAGGGTTGGGACAATTGGTCTTGACCGGGAGGGCATCGAAGGACTACTTTCAGACGAAACGAACCAGCAAGACTTGTATCGTCACTCACTGGCCCATCTTGTAGCCGGGAAAAACCTCCTCTTGTACGGGCCGCCTGGGACAGGTAAGACACGGGCAGCCGATCTCCTTACAGAGGCCCTCAGTATCGATACAGACCTTGTGACGGCAAATGCCGAGTGGTCAAACCATCGGGTAGTCGGTGGATACGAACCAGATGAAGACGGGTGGGAACCTACACCAGGCTTCTTCACAGAGACCGCTATCAATTGTCAAAGCTCTCTACGGCGTGATGCACGCCCGAACTGGTTGATTATCGACGAACTGAACCGCGCGAATCTGGACGAGGCCTTTGGCGAGGTATTCACACTCTTAGATATGGATTATCGCAAGGATGTCCCTATTGATTATGGCGGTTCGAAGGTGATTCTCCCTCTCTCGTTCCGGATCATTGGGACGATGAACACCTACGACCAAGCTCAGCTATTCTCTCTGGGGTACGCTTTCCGCCGCCGCTTTGCATTTGTAGAAGTCGATTCCTTGCTGAACACGACTAATGACCCGTCCCTGTCAGATTATCCTCATCCGGACGACCTCTCTACTGATGACCAAATCGAGTTCGTCGTGGACATAATGCACAAGCAAGTTCCCGCATTCTTCGAACAGCGCTCTGAATCAATTCAGGCAGATGTGGCCCCAATATTCCCGAAAATTGCAGTCTCCGGTACAGCGCAATCTACCCTTGAGCGTCTGCTTGAGGATGAGGACTTGCGTGTGAGCGGCTTTGATTTCACTGAGGCGATGGCTGTTTTCGCCCGAGAAACAACCAAGCGAGACGTCATCGATATTGGACAGGCCTTACTCATCGACGCAACGAAGTTCGTAGTCGCGCATTCCCTGCTCTTTCCGGGAGAAACCGGCTGGGAAACAGTTGATCAGGCGATGGTCGCTTACATTATCCCCCAGTTTGAACAATTCATGCCCGCACTCCGCCGAGCCGAAACGATCGAACGGGATAGCGATGCGGTCGAGCAGCTAAAGGAAGTTATCGGTCTTGCTGAAGAGCTTGATTTGACACGAACAGCAGGCATACTCCAAGAGGCCTTAGAGACGAAGCAGGTGCTGGGTACATGACTACGGTAGACACGTATAGCACGCTCTACCGTAATAGCAGCCATCTGACGGACGAACAGTGGCAGGAGCTTCAAACCTATATTGAAGACCTCAAAAAAGGGCTTGACCGTACGACAGAGGAACAATCCGCTATCGAGAGGCCGGACGACAAGTTGCCTCAGATTGCCGATTCATGGTTCAAACCATGGGGATGGATTGGCGAGTATCCGGGTGGCGTAAGGGTCAGGGCGAACCAATTCGACGGTACAGAAGAGCAGCAGTTGCTTAACGACGTCGGCGGCTGGTCCACGATGATTGGAGGAACAACGTTCCAGGCGGCATTTCCGCTCGGGGCTGACGTACTCATCGACCACCGCGACCATATTGCGGGTTACAGTCAGGCACTTATTGAGCTGACAGAGGAACTCACTAGTGGACGACTCCCAACGACAGTAAACAAAACGCGGAATCAAGGTCATGCACCTGATGGTCGTCCCGTTTTTCAAGAGACAATGCAAGCGACGGCTCAGGGGTCACGCGAAATAGTTACAGAATCGCTTGAGTTCTCATTTGATACACCAGCTAATCACCTTCTCATTCAGTTCCATGCAATCCTCGCAGAGCGAATGCGAACACTCAGTAAGTCCTACCAACTCTACGCCGATGCATTCGAGCGACAGCTCCAGTATCACGACCGGTTTTTGACGAAGCCAATCCCCCAACAGCTCTTTGAGACAGCCGTTACGGCTGATCTTACTAAACCCGGATTACTCTCAGAACTCCGGCATGGGTCGACAGGACCTATGAACGAGATCGTCGATCTGTGGGAGGCATTCCAGAAAAATCGAAGTCTCGAACTCGAAATTCGAAATCATCTCAACACGGCCGTTAAGCCGATCAGTAAGGTGTTTGAGCTCTGGTGTTTGGGTCATCTGCTGAAAACGCTCGAGGAGATTACCGGCAGTGGTGTGTCTACTTCCGAGATTAAAGGTAGATACCGATTCGGTGACGAGGTCGAGCTACACTACAACCGAGAACTCAGGGACTATAGTGACTATCTCGCCCAAGAGTTCGGTGTCAGCCCTGGCGAGCCGGATTTCGCACTTCAGCGTGGTGATGAGGTCGTTTGGGTCGGGGACGCAAAGTGTAGCACTTGGAATTCGCTTGACGTCAAGTCATATCAACGGTTCTTCTCGTATCTGCTCGACCTCTTAGAAGAGGGACGGGCTGGATCTCTACTGTATGTCGATACGAGTCACGGTATTTCGAATCAGAAAGTTCGTGGGTACACGGTTGAGCACATCCCCATCCGACCAACCGATACTGAAACAGGCCTCACCGCTATCGAGTCACGACTGAGGTCCGCACTACAATAATCCTCGCCATAGATTCAAAAAGTAGTCTGCCGAAATTGTTCGTCTAACGGTGGGAAGGAGTGCTAAATCTTGTCTCTGCTTAGTGCTCCCCGAGCGTACTTTGCTTCGTCTCGTCGCCGTCCTCGGCGAAGACGTTCGGGCTGAAGTCCAGATCCAGCACATCGCTCGTGCGACCGACGGCGAGGTCCCGAGCGAGTTCCCAGTCCTCGTGGTTGTGCGGCAGCACCTGGAGCAACGCCTTCAGCGTCGACTTGAACTGACTGTCGGAGTCGAAGTTCCGCTCCCGCAGCCACTCGATGGTCTCGGTTTCGCCGCGCTTGTCGTAGACGTGCATCGCGGCGTGGACGGCGTCCAGCGAGCGTGGGAACGAGAGGTCGTCTGCGTCGACGGGCAGGCGACTCGACCGGTCTTCGGGCTTCTCGTTGATGTTCTGCACGCGGCCGTCGTGCCCGCGGAGGCTGATGTCGCCGCGGCTCTTCCTCCAGGTCTTCGTCGAGCGCTTGATCTCGTCGATGTCGACGCCGATACCCAACCCGAGCTGACGGCCGTCGTCGTAGGAGAACGTCTCGGCCTCGTGAACGAGCCAGCAGAGGATGTACCACTCGGTGACGTCGTCGAGGTTGTCGACGTCCATCCCCTCCAGGTACTCGTCGACGAGAATCTGCGTCACGGCCTCCCGCGCTGTTTCGAGGGCCTTCCGCGGGGGAACCTCATTGTCTTCGTCGTCGACGACGGGGTAGGCGTCGGCGAAGACCCGGAGCGTCGGGCCGAACGCCGAGATGATGACGTCGGTCTTAGTCAGGGAGATGCCGGACTCGAGGAGGTCTCGTGCGGCCTCCTTCGCGGCTGCTCGCGTGTCGGCTTCGACGTCGCTCCAGAGGGTCGGGACCGCGTTCTCGGGGTCGCGTTCCTCGTGGGGTTTACGACCGACAAGCAATAGGGTAGAGTCAGCCGATCCTCCACCACGGGTGTCAATCCGAGCAGGCATCTCACTTGTAATCGGATGTGTCGACGTGATCGTGAATCCAGAATTAATCAAAGACATCGTGAGTGTATCCCACGCATCTGTCTCCTTATGAGTGAACATTACTGTCATCACTCCCCCAGATTCAAGTACGCGGTAGAGTTCAGAGAAAATGTCGCTCATCTTCTCCTCATAGTGTTCGTTGGCTAGCTTGCGCTTGCTAGCGGATCCACCAGAAACGGAATCAAACCGGCTTGGGTTCGCTACTGCCTCTTCCGCCTTTTCGGTTAGCTGCTTCTGGAACGTATCTGGGAATACATCCTCTAGATACTCTCTCATCCACACGTAGTACAAATCAGAGAGCTCTGAGTACATAATGCTGCTATAATAGGGGGGATCGATAACCACTGATTGAATCGAATTGGAGTCATATGGCAAGTCGGCAGCATCCCCGTTTATCACATTTCCAGCAGGGGTATCTTCATCTACATATGACACGATGTCTTCGTAGGAGTCACGTATTTTACCCAGAGTAGCTTGATACCCGCCCATACCACCAACAGACATATTTATGTCAGCAAACGATCGCTGGAGGGTCAGGTTTTTTCCGCCACTTACATTCGCGGGGTATCCCCGACTTGGCTGCCAAGGCGTAAGTCGAGAATTATAATCAACTAGCTTTCCGGATACTAGAGAAAGAACAGCCAAGATCGCTTCCGCAGTCTGGTCGGAATAGGATTCCCTAATCTGGGTTTTGTGCTGTTTATACGCCTTTAGATAAGTGTAATGAGATAGGAGTTGACGAGGGTTGAAGACATCTCTCCACTCTGCCATCCCATATGAACGGGGCTCGTCTGTTTTCTCACCCCGAGGAATTCCTATTTCCAAGAGACTGGATAGTTCGTAGTCGGACTCGATCTTATCTTCTGCAGTTTCTAAGGCCTCGTAATCAGCGGCTGTAGGTGACCGTATATGAGAAGCCCCATCTGGTGTAAAATACTTGACACCATAGATGTCATATTTAAACTCCCCATCATTTAGCTTCTCTTGAACTGTATCACTTTCACAGACCACTCCGCACGAGACACACTGCGCATTTCCCCCCCGAGAGACTGGCCCATCTTTGGGATCAAAGTCACCTAGCTCTGAGCTTGAAGGCGACTTAATACACTCATACTGGATTGTACCTTCATCGTCAAATGAGGGTTTTGCGACAACTTCTGTTCCTGCTTTCTTCGTCTTCACATGCCAATTTCGAATGAGCGGGAGATCAGAACCGCAGGTAGGGCACTCGATAGTATGCGTGCTGATGTAGCAGTCAACAGTCTGGCGGCTTTCTGGGCTGGGGAAATACTGCTCTAGTTCGGATTCCGCCTGCTCATCAATCTTTTCGGCCCATTTGTCGATTTCATTTTCGAGAGAACCAACCTCAGGTGCGTACTCCAACAGCACACGAAGTATTGTTGTTGGTACTGGATTCAACTCATTTGCCTCTGTCGGGAATCCATAGCGTAGTGATTCGAAGGGAATGACGCCACCGCCCGCAGTCGGGTCAAGGACAGTCGGAAGTTCTCCATCCCAAACCTCTTCCACTACTGTATGGATTTCCTCTCGCTGAGCATCTGTTGGCGACCGTTCAAATGGGCGAGGGTATCCATAGTGACTCTCAAGATTACCCGAACGAGAGTCTTCTGTTGCTTTCATCCTCTCAACATATTTCGAAACAGAATCCTCAAGTTGTTTTTGAGGGCCGATTTGCATCCAGCGCAGGAGCTGATCAGGATCGGTACCCTCTGGCAATACAGACGCTAAAATGGCCAGCCGGGTAGCAGGAGTCGGACGGCGGGCGAACCATGGATGGAGGTACCGATGCGGCGGCAGGTGCTTCGGATTCGCTTCTTTGAGATTCTCGATACCTACTGCTTTCAGCGGAAGCTTTCCTTCGATAGCGAGCGGTTTCAGGTCGTCGTTGTGGTCTGTCATAGGTGGTCAGTCAGCAGTTTTCGCAGGGCTTTTTCGCCGTTCGGGCTGGACGGGGCGCGACACTTCGCGTGCCAGTAGTAACACTCCTCGTCGCCCATGCGGGCGATGCCGCGACAGAGGGCACGCATCCTGTCGACACGCTGGAGCGGTTTGATGCCGCGGAACCCGAGCGCTAGACGCACGCCGACAGTTTCCGGAAGGAAGAGGTCACCAGCGCCACTGGTCGTCACAGTGGTGGCGTCGAGTTCCGCGCCTTCGATGGTCTCCTTGAGTAGCGGGGAGAGGGCGCGGAAGCGCCCGCCGTCGAGACGGGCGATCTTCACTGCCGTCCATCCTTCCCAGTCCCAGCGCGTCGCCTCCTCAGCCGACGAATCGTCCAAGACCTCTTCGAAGGACTCGACGGTGAGCGAACGCCCGCGGCGTTCGAGTCTGTCACGACGGGCGGCCGCCTGATCTTCGGGGAGGAGTTCGTACAGCGTAACCTCGCCGCCGTTCGAGCCCTCGCGGCGCGTCATCGCGAACGTCGGTCGGCCACCGTAGACGCTACTCCCGAAGGAGGATACCGGTGCGTCCTCAGTCGCCGCACTGGCTTGCGTCGAGTCGAGTCCAGTCTTCATTGGGTTGCCTCAGGGGGTACTTCGGTCGGTCCTCTGGCTTGAACTTTCACGTCGATATTGGTCTGGCCGAGCCCTGCCTGTAGTTCTGCGAGCACGTCGTCCTCGGCGTCGGTTATCGGTTCGGGCTCGTCGAAGTCGACACGGAACTTCAGCGTGACGTTGACCGACTCGCCGAACGGGTCGGGCTGGTTCGTCACGCGCGAGAAGTCGTCGAGACTTCCTTGGTAGTCCGCGCTGTAGCTCGACCCCGTCGACGTCTTCACGTCGTAGCTCATCCGGACCGAGACCGCGTCCGACCGGTCGGTGAAGGCGTCTCGCTGAGCGATGAACGATCCCTTCGAGAGCCGATCCTCGCCCACCACTTCGACCGTGGCCTGCGAGACGCCTGGTGCGCCCCCCGACGCCGCTTTCGAGAGCGCGTGGGTTCGTACCTCGTTGAACGCCCGCGACGCCGCCATCTGGCTCGTCGCCGTGTCCCAGCCCGAAGGCTGCGCACAGTCGGAGCAGATCCCCTGGGCGTTCAATTCGCTCTCGTCGTACTTTTCGCCGCAGCTCTGACAGCGAGCCTTCTCTGGGGGCTTTCGGTGTTCTTCACAATACGCTGGGCCGTCATCAGACGGCTCAACCATCGTCGTACAGCCGTCCTCAGCGCATTCGACCTCTGTAGCTTCGGGCGGTCGGATCGAGTCGTGGTGGACGTCAAGGAGAGCTTCGATTCCCGTATAGACGACGTAGTCGTTCCCGATCTTCACGTCGGTATCCTTGATCGAGGTACGAACGTCTGGCGAGTCAGCGAATGGCTCCCGCTTCCGCCAGTTCTCGGGGTGGTCATCGGCGTCGCCGTCCCAGTAGGCGGTCTCAGTTTCGGCGTCCCAGTAGGTGTAGCCGCTCTCGTCGACCATCTTCGCGACGGTCTTGCGCAGCGGCTTTGTGCTCAGGAGGTACGGGAGTCCCGGCTTCTTGGCGAACTGTTCGACGAGCTGCTGCGTCGTCATCGAGTCCTGCGTCCGCTGCCAGAGTTTCTGCTTGAAGAACGCGACACCCTTCGCGTCGGCGTCGGCGCGGATCAGGCGGTCGTCGAGGGTTTCCTCGACGGCATTGACGAGCGAGGTGCCGCCGTTCGCCTCGGTTGCGTTGATCGTAATGTGGG
>Ga0209917_1001214_pt1 | contig 10433 bp, 8 predicted proteins | sample SalPon2_C_H2O_MG_FD_185710 | JGI IMG/M metagenome (GOLD analysis project Ga0209917, IMG submission 185710) | Salt pond water microbial communities from South San Francisco under conditions of wetland restoration - Salt Pond MetaG R2_C_H2O_MG... | ecosystem: Environmental > Aquatic > Non-marine...
GTTCTGATGCGACAGCCCTACAGCGACCCCGGCGTCTGCGACGGCGCGCACGTCGTCACGTCGTGGGACGACGTCCGGACGCTGTTGTCGGTCTGAGAGCGATCCGGACTGCCCTCGGGCCGAACCGGGAGTACTTATGAACCTCAGTGCCGTACTCGCGATTGTGGTATCCGTTTCACCGGGAAGCGACGCGAACGTATCCGTGCCGTCCGGTCGTCGGCGGGGCCGGCGATGAGCCTCCGACGGCTGCTCGGCGGACTGTTCAAGAGCCAATCGGAACTCGATCTCACCGACGGGTCGATCCCGAAATCGCTGTTTTTCCTCTCGTTTCCCATCGTCATCACGAACCTCCTGCAGGTGGGATACAACCTCGCCGATACCTTCTGGCTGGGGCAATACAGCACGGAGGCGCTGGCGGCGATCAGCCTCGGCTTTCCGCTCGTCTATCTGTTCATCTCGTTGGGGCTCGGATTGACCGTCGCCGGCAGCGTGCTCGTCGCCCAACACACCGGGGCGGACCAACCCGACAAAGCCGAGTACGCCGCCTCCCAGGCGGTCGTGCTCACGGTGTCGGCCGGCGTCGTACTCGGGGCGATCGGCTACGCCTTCGTCGCCGAGTTGCTGCAGGTGTTCGGCGCCGAACCGGCGGTGTTGGGGCTGGCGACCGACTACATGGAGGTCATCAGCCTCGGGTTGCCGTTCCTGTTCGGCTTCACCGTCTTCATCGCGCTGATGCGGGGCGCCGGCGACACCGTCACGCCGATGTTGGTCATGTTCGGCACGGTCGTCGTCAACGTCGTTCTCGATCCGCTGCTCATCTTCGGCGTCGGTCCGCTGCCCGAACTCGGCGTCCAGGGGGCGGCGATCGCAACCGTCTTCGCCCGCGGATCGGCGATGGTCGTCGGCCTCTGGCTCATGTTCCGCGGCGCCCACGGCATCCAGGTCCACCTCCGACAGATGATGCCGGATCTCGACTACAGCCGGAAACTCCTCCGGATCGGCATCCCGGCGTCCGTCGAAAACACCGGGCGTGCGGTCTCGATCAACGCCGTGTTGGTGATCGTCACGCTCTTTTCGACCGCCGTCGTCGCCGGGTTCGGCGTCGGCATCCGGGTCTTCTCGATGATCTTCATGCCCGCCATCGCCATCGACCGCGGGGTGGAAGCGATGACCGGACAGAACATCGGTGCGGGTCGGCAGGACCGGGTCGTCGCTACCAACCGCTTTGCGGCGAAGATCTCGTTTCTGCTCCTCTCGGGGCTCGGCGTGATCACGTTCGCGTTCGCCCCGGAGATCGTCCGCGTCTTCGACGATTCACCGGCGGTCGTCGCCGAGGGCGCGTCGTTCCTGCGGTGGATCGCGCCCACCTTCGGGTTCGTCGGCGTCATCCGGGCCTACAGCGGCGGCTTCCGCGGAGCCGGCAAGACGCTGACCGCGGCCGCGATCGCCGTGCTGTTGTTCGGGTTCATCCGACTCCCGATCGCCTACGTCGCCTCCCAGGGGCTCGTCCCGATCGACGGCTGGTTCTTTGCGACCCCGTCGCCGACGGGGATCTGGTTCGCCTTCGCCGTCTCCGGCGTGATCGCCGCCCTCGTCGCGGCAGCGTGGTTCGAGAGCGGCGGCTGGCGCGGCGGCGATCTCACCGGGCGCGGGGCGGACACGACGGACGACGGGGCTGCCGACGAGGGCCTGCGATCGGCCGGCGACAGCAGCGACGACGAGGACGACCCGGGACCGGCCGCCGGCGACGACTGATACTGACGGACGAACGGACACACGACGCAGGAGGATTACGCCGTTCGACGGCGCGACCGGCGGATCACTCCTGCGTCGGTGTCGCCTGCGTTCGTCCACCAGTACGAGAAACGGCCTTTATTTCCCGGCCGCCACAAGCCGGCGTATGGACACCTTCGACATCGGCGGCGAGTTGACGGTCGGCCGGATCGGCCTCGGCGCGATGCGGATCACCGGCGAGGACATCATCGGCGAGCCCGACGACCCCGACGGCGCCCGGGAGGTGTTGCGGCGGGCCGCGGAGCTGGTGGATCTGATCGACACCGCCGACTCCTACGGCCCGGGCGTCAGCGAGCGGCTCATCGGCGAGACGCTCGCCCCCTACGACGACGTGGCCGTCGCGACGAAGGGCGGGTTGCTCCGGAACCGCGAGGGCGAGTGGCTGCCGCGCGGCGACCCGGACCACCTCCGCAACGCCGTGTTGTGCAGCCTCGACCGGCTCCGGACCGACCGGATCGACCTGTATCAGCTCCACACGCCGGACCCCGACGTCGACTTCGAGGCCAGCGTGACGGCGCTGGCGGAACTCAAAGACGACGGCGTCATCGAGCACCTGGGCCTCTCGAACGTCGACGTCGAGCAACTCGACCTCGCCCGCGACCACGTCGAGGTCGCGACCGTTCAGAACCGCTACAACGTCGCGTTTCGCGAGGAGGCGGCCGTCCTCGACGCCTGCGAGGAGTACGGGATCGGCTTCATCCCGTGGTATCCCCTCGCGGCCGGCGAACTCGGCTCGGTCGAGGGGCTCGCGGACGTCGCCGAGGCCCACGACACGACGGTCCAGGCCGTCGCGCTGGCGTGGCTGCTCGAGCGCTCGCCCGTGACGCTGCCCATCCCGGGCACCGCGAGCGTCGAGCACCTGGAGGCCAACGTCGCGGCGGCCGACCTCGAGTTGACGGACGCGGAGGTCGCGCGGTTGCGGTAGGCGGGCGCACGCCGCCTCGGGATCGACGGGAGGGCGACGGCGGGGCGTATCGACTGGGGCCCCGAGGACGCGTCACTCCTCGGCGGACTCGACCTTCCTCGCGTGCTTCTCCAGATCGGCGGCGAGGTCGCGGGCCTCGGCGGCCGAGAGCCGGACCGTGTCGGCGTGGGCCTCGAGCGTCCCCAGTTCGGTGTTGTCGAGCTCGAGTTGCAAGGAGACGTGGTCGGGGTCGTTCCGGGGGCTGGTGACGTTCAAGACGGCGTAGGCCTCCTCGGTGAAGCCGTGGCCCTCGGCCTCGGCCTCGAGGAGATCCAGCGTCGTGTACGCGTTGACCTTCATGATGCGGTCGGCCATACCCGTCGTGTGGTGGGCGGCGAGCGTAAGCGTGGCGGAGCGGGGAACGAAACGCCGGCCGCGGCTCCCGGCTACGGTGCCGGAACCTGGTGTTGGACGTTGTACGGGTGGGTGCCCGAGACCCACTTGAACACGTACTCGATCGCCCGCTGGTCGCGTCGGACGCCGTCGTGGTCGGTTTCGAGTTCGACGTTCGTCGCCCCCTCGAGGACGGGGCTCTCCGGACAGCGCCAAAAGAGGGTGTCGTCGGTGCCCCGAAGCGTGTAGTAGTCGACGTCGCCGGGCGTCTCGTCGGCGTTGAGGCTCGCGAGCGGGTGTCCCGGGATCTCGTCGTAGTCCGAGCGCAGGAACTCGCTGCTGCCGTAGGCACCGCCCTGGAGCCCCGTCTCGGCGCACCACGTGCTCAGGACGGTCCCGTGGTTCGCGCCGGCGAGGCCGACGAAGGTGTCGACCCATCCGAAGCGCCCGCGGCTCGCGAGCCAATAGCGGAGACCGGTGACCCCGAGGCTGTGGCCGACGACGTCGACGGCGTCGGCTCCCGTGTGGGCCTTCACGTTTCGGACGAACTCGTCGAGCTGTTCGGCCATCGCCTCGTGGGTCGAGGTCCCATCCCGGAAGGTGATCGCCCAGAGGTCCTCGCCGGCGTAGCCGCGCTGGAGAAAGAAGGAGGCGTGGGGGGTCCAATCGCAGGCGTCGCGCTGGTTGCCGTGGACGAACACGACGGGTCGGCGGTCGCTGTCGGCATCGGTGCCGTGGTACGCCTCGCCGCCCCAGCCGCCGTAGGCCCCGTCGCTCGACCACGGGAGCCGGCTATCGTCGGTTCGGGCGTGATCGCAACCGACCGCACAGCCGTCGCGGTTCCGTGCGCCCCGGAGTTTCCGGACGCTCCGCAGGATGCCCCACGGAACGGAAAACCCTTGTGTTGGTGTACCAACTGACACAATACCCAACCGAAACACCGCACGGTACTTAAAACCTACTTTTCCCGAAACGGCGTTCACACATCCTCCCACTGAAGCTACCAGCGTACGGTCGAAATCGCGCTCGAATTACCAATGGACAAAGCGGGCGTTCCGCCGCGGGGCAGCACACGGACGGGGTCAGCTACTCGAAGACCAGCACCGTCGCTTCGTCGGCCTCGAGGACGGTGACCGCCTCGCCGCCCTCGGCGCGTTGCTCCTCGACGATGTCGAACATCTCCGGTTCGACGACGACGGACTCGCCGTCGACCTCGAACTCGACGTGGCCCGAGGTGTCGAGTTCGGCCTGCAACTCGGTCGGATCGGCCGACTCCAGGCGCCCGACGACCGCGCCGGCCCGATCGCGGAAGACCGGACCGAGTTCGCTGTGGTCGACGTCGACCGCCACCGGGACTAGCTCGACGTTCGGCGACCCCGCCTCGACGTACACCGGGCCGTTGACCGTGTCGGCCAGGTCGTACGTGTCCAGGGGGCGTTCCTCGTCGAGATACACCTCGATGCGGTCGAGGTCGGCGTTCAGGGGCTTGCCCTCGTCGGACTTCCAGCCGCGGATCGCCGCGGCGATCGCCGCGATCGACTCGCCGCGGGCCTCGGCGTCGGGGTCGCGCTCGCCGATCTCGGGCCAGGAGGCACCGTGGACGCTCCCCTCGGTGGGGAGGTGGCTCCAGGCCTCCTCGGTGACGAACGGCGCGAAGGGCGACAACATCCGCAAGGACGCGCTCAACGCGGTGTAGAGGGTGTACTCGGCGGCACGCCGCTCGCCGGGACGGCCCTCGTAGAGCCGACCCTTTATGAGTTCGAGGTAGTCGTCGGCCAGGTCGTGCCAGACGAACTCCCGGACCCGGCGGAGCGCGCTGTCGAAGCGGTACTCGTCCATGTCCGCGGCGACCTCCTCGGCGACCCGGTCGCACTTCGAGCGGATCCACGCGTCGGCGTCCCTATACGCCGGGTTCTCGATGTCCGGCGTCGACTCGTCGACGTGCTCGGCGGCGAACTTCGTGATGTTCCACAGTTTCGTCTCGAACCGGGCCGCCGAGGTCACCTCCTTCCACTGGAACTGGATGTCGCTTCCGGGCTGCCCGCCGAGCGCCATCGCCTGCCGGAAGGCGTCCGCGGAGTGCTCCTCGACGACCTCCTCGGGTTGGACGAAGTTCCCGCGGGACTTCGACATCTTGTTGCCGTCGTCGCCGAACACCATTCCGTTTATAAGCGCTTCCTTCCAGGGGATCTCGCCCGTGACCGCCGCCGTCCGGAGGATGGTGTAGAAGGCCCACGTCCGGATGATGTCGTGGCCCTGCTCGCGCAGCCCCACCGGCTCGAAGCGCTCCTCGGGCCAGCCGGCGACGTACATCGGCGAGATAGAGGAGTCCATCCAGGTGTCCATCACGTCCGTCTCGCCGGTCCAGTCCTCGCCCCCGCACTCGGGGCACTCCCCGACGGCCGGCTCCTCGGTCGTCGGATCGACGGGCACCTCCTCGCCCGTGGCGATCTCGACGTGGCCGCAGTCGGCGCACTCCCAGGCGGGGATCGGCGTCGCGAAGACGCGCTGTCTGGAGATCACCCAGTCCCACTCCATCCCCTCGGTCCACTCCTCCAGACGGGTGTACATGTGCTCGGGGAACCACTCGATCTCCCGGGCGGACTCGAGGATCTCCTCTTGATCGACCTCGACGAACCACTGCTCCTTCGAGAGGATCTCGATCGGCGTATCGCAGCGCCAACACTGCCCGACCGACTGCTCGGTCGCCTCGGTGTCGTTGAGGTACCCCTCGTCGTCCAGCGCCGCCGCGATCTCGGTCTTGGCCTCGCCGATCGAGAGCCCCTCGAATTCGCCCGCCAGTTCGTTGAGGCGGCCGTCCTCCGTGAAGACGGCGCGGAGGTCGAGGTCGTGTTCGATCCACCAGTCGACGTCCTGTTTGTCGCCGAACGTACAGATCATCACCGCGCCGGTCCCGAAGTCGCCGTCGACGTCGTCGTCGGCGATCAACTCGATCTCCTGGCCGAACAGCGGCACCTCGAAGCTATCGCCGATCCGGTCCCCGTAGCGCTCGTCGTCGGGGTCGACCGCCATCGAGACGCAGGCCGCGAGCAGTTCGGGTCGGGTGGTCGCGATTTCGATATCGTCGTTGTCGACCCCCTCGAAGGTGACGTAGTACAGCGTTCCCTCCCGGTCCTCGTTTTCGACCTCCGCGTCGGCGATGGCGGTCTCGCACCGCGGACACCAGTTGACCGGGTGTTCGTCCTGGTAGACGTAGCCGGAGTCGGCCATCTCGACGAAGGATCGCTGTGTCTCCCCCCAGTAGTCGTCGTCCATCGTGCGGAACTCGTGGTCCCAGTCCTGGGAGAACCCGAGCGTCAGCATCGTCTCCTTCATCGCGCCGATCTGGGATTCGGTGTGTTCGACGCACCACTCGCGGAACTGCTCGCGGGAGACGTCGGTTCGGTGGATGTCGCGGTTCTCCTCGACTTTCACCTCGGTCGGGAGGCCGTGGCAGTCCCACCCCTGCGGGAAGAGCACGTCGTCGCCCCGAAGCCGGTGATACCGGGCCGCATAGTCCATGTAACACCACCCCAGCGCGTTGCCGATGTGGAGGTTACCGGTCGGGTACGGCGGCGGCGTGTCGATGATGTAGTCGGGGCGCTCGGGGTCGTCGTCGTAGCTGTAGACGTCCGAGTCGAGCCACTCGTCGCGCCATTTCCGCTCCGCCTCCTCGGGGTCGTAGCTGTCTGGAACCTCGCTCATGATTGGTCTCGCGGAGACCGGCCGGTAGTCACGGAACACGTGCGCGCTACAAGTGGGGCGCGCTCGGGGTCAGCGTACTACGGACCGGGTCGCGCTCATACCTCCCGAGTCGTCCGTTCCGGATAAAAAGCTTCGCTTACGGCGGTGCGCGGAATCGCGGCGTACAGCGACCGATCGGCGCGTTTGCGTAGCCGCCGAGTCCCCCGCTGTCGTCCGGAGCGCGTGCGGCACGCTGTGGGGATACGGCGCGTGCTCTCGGGGTCAGTGTCGGCGTCCGAATGAAAAATCGGTACCACGAGGAGGCCCTCAACGCCGCCTCCGCCGGTTACCGGAACAGGTCGAACAATCGGTCGACCGGTCGGTTCGCCTTCTGTAGGTCGGTTCGTCGGGGGCTGTTCTTCAATCGCAGCAGTTCGGTTCCGTCGGGTTGCTTCTGTGCCATCGAGTACACGTACGGGCCGGATGCCTATTAATATGTCGAATAATATATGTTTCTCCTTGGCGAACGGTCGTCAGAAGGAGTATTAGACGGCTAAGATCGGAATTTCGGAGCGATACGTCCGCTCCGTCGATAATTTACGTAGTATGAAATGAACGGTCCGATGGACGGACGAACGAGCCGTTTCGCAGACGCGAACGCGCCCCCGACCCGGGGATCGAACAACGCTTATCAGCGGAGCTATCGAAGGGCCGGTATGGACGACGACCGCGTCCGGGCGACCGAGACCTCGATCCGGATGCTCGAGGGGCTCATCGACCTCGGCGGGGAGGCGGGCATCACGGAACTCGCGACGCACCTCTCGGTCGCCAAGAGCACCGTTTATAAACACCTCAACACGCTCGACTCGAACGGCCTCGTCGTCAAACACGGCGACCGCTACCGGATCGGGCTCCGGGCCCTGGAGTTCGGCGGCTACGCACAGCGCTACGACGGCGTCTACGACACTGCCCGCCCGCAGCTCCGGAAGATGGCGGACGAGACGGGCGAGCTCGCGAACCTCATGTTCGAGGAGGACGGCTGGGGCGTCTACGTCCACACCTCCCGCGGGGAGGACGCCGTCGACATCGACACCCAGACCGGACGCCGCGCCCACCTCCACGCGACGGGGCTCGGCAAGGCGATCCTCGCGACGCTCCCGGAGGAGCGCGTCGAGGCCATCGTCGACTCCCGGGGGCTCCCCGGCGTGACGGAGCACACGATCACCGACCGGGCGGAACTGCTCGCGGAACTCGACGAGGTCCGCGCCGAGGGGATCGCCTACGACCGCGAGGAGTGCGTCGAGGGGATGGCCTGCATCGCCCGCCCGCTGTCGACGCCGAGCGAGCGCCCGGCCGCGATCAGCATCACCGGCCCCGCGAGCCGGGTTTCGAGCGGCGGGACGGAGGCCACGATCCGGACCGTCCTGGAGGAGGCGGGCAACGTCATCGAACTCGAACTGACCGGGTGAGGTGGGCGACGCGTCGGCGCGGCGGCCGCCCCGACCCCGTTCGGAATGAGGAAACGGGGCGGCCGAACCGGCCGCGTCGGCACGACGGGGATGCCGCCGTCGCGAACGTCCCGCCTGTTTTAGGATAACCAAAAATATCTTCGTATATTAGAAACGCTTTTTGCCACTCGACCTGAAGCCGAAGTACGCGTGGAGAACATCGTCTTCGTCTTCGTCGCCGGCCTGATAACGGCGCTCGCCACCGGCCTCGGCGCCATCCCGTTCTTCTTCGTCGAGGACTTCAGCGACCGGTGGAACGTCGCGCTGTGGGGCATCGCCTCGGGGATCATGGTTTCGGCGTCGCTCTTCGGACTGATAAACGAGGGGCTGGCCTACTCCGCGGCGGGGTTTCCGACGCTCCTCGCCGTCGGCCTGCTCGTCGGCGTCGCGTTGGTCGAGGTCGCCGACCGGGTGCTCGATTCGATCGACGTCGGCGGGGTCGACGACCCGGCCCTCGAGGACGAGGACGCCCCCCTCGGGGCCGCGGCGTTCGCCCAGGCCGACCTGAAGAAACTCGTCCTCATCCTCGGCATCCTCACGGTCCACAGCTTCCCCGAGGGCGTCGCCGTCGGGGTCTCCTTCGCCGAACTCGGCCTGGAGGGCGGCCTCACGGTCTTCGGGATCTCGGTCCCGCTCTTGGCGGTGTTCATGACCGTCGCCATCTCGATCCACAACGTCCCGGAGGGGACGGCCATCGCCATCCCGATGCGGGCGATGGGGCTCTCGAAGTGGCGGATGGTCGGGGCGGCGGTCTTCTCGAGTCTCCCGCAGCCGATCGGCGCCGTCATCGCGTTCGTGTTCGTCACCTGGGCCCGGGAGTTTCTGCCCTTCGGGTTCGGCTTCGCCGCGGGCGCGATGGTGTACCTGGTCGCGACCGAGTTCATCCCCGAGGCGCTCGACACCGGTGCGGACCTGCCGGGCGGGGGGCGCCGCGAGCTGCTCGTCGGCCTCCTCGCGGGCGTCGCGGCGATGCTCCCGCTCCTGTACGTCTGAGCGGCGCGTCCCGCGGTCACTTATATACCCCTGTATACTTTCGAACGGGGGACTTGGGCGTGGACGCCGAACGGTGACCCATGAGTCAGAACGCCGACGGACGCCCCGCCGATTCGGATCGGGGTCCGGGTGCGGTCCCGGACGCCGACGCGGCCCCGGACCCGGAACCGGGGCCTCTACTGGAGTTGCTCGCTGACGACGACGCCCGGACGCTGTTCGAGCGGGCCGACGAGCGCCGGACGATCCCCGAACTGGCGGCCGAGTGCGACGTCGCGCGCTCGACCGCCTACCGGAAGGTCAACCGGCTCGTCGACGCGGACCTGCTCGTCCCGACGAACCGGCCCGTCGGCGATACGGGCCACGCGACCGAGTACCGGCGATCCGTCGAGCGGATCGATATCGAGGTCGGCGATCGGACGGACGTCGAATTCTCCACCTGAGGGCCGATCGAACCGTACGTCCGATCGGTTCCTGAACGGCCCCGTCCCGGGGGCTGGGAATGCTCGCGGCGGCATTATACGGTCGGCGCCTACGCCGACGTGAGCGAACCATGTCCGAGTCCCGATCCACCGACCGAGGAACCGACGGTCACCTCCGCGTGTCGCTTTCGGTGACGCCGTCGCCCGCGGCCGACTGCGTCGTCCTCGGGTCCGGCTCCGGCGGCACGGTCTCGATGCACGCGACGCCCGAGTCGGGGGGCCGCGACGGCGGTCGTGAGGCCCGGTGTCGCGCCGAGGCGACCACCGATTCGGACGCCGAACCGCGGCTCCTGACGGGCGAAGTCAAGGACTGTTGTGTCTGTCCGGCGTTTCGCGAGCACGACTGCGTCGCGTCCCTGGAGGGGTTCGAGGGCGACACGCTCTCCGTGTCCGTCGCCGTCCCGGATCGCGAGGAACTGGCGGCCGTCGTCGCCGCGCTCAGGGCGCGCGACGCCACCGTCCGGCTCGATCGGCTCTCGACGTCGTCGGGCGACGACCCGGGCGGTCGCTCCCTCGAACTCGCCGCGGACGCGGTCACCGACAAACAGCGCGAGGCGGTTCGAGCCGCCGTTTCGGCCGGCTACTACGAGACGCCGCGGGACGCCGATCTCGCGGACCTCGCGACCGAACTCGGCGTCTCGCGGTCGGCGGTCTCCCAGCGGCTCGCGGCCGTCGAGG
>Ga0209917_1001216_pt1 | contig 10424 bp, 14 predicted proteins | sample SalPon2_C_H2O_MG_FD_185710 | JGI IMG/M metagenome (GOLD analysis project Ga0209917, IMG submission 185710) | Salt pond water microbial communities from South San Francisco under conditions of wetland restoration - Salt Pond MetaG R2_C_H2O_MG... | ecosystem: Environmental > Aquatic > Non-marine...
CTCAGACCATGACTGGACGCCGTCTCGCGGGGATTCAGACATGCTTGGCACCTCTTGCAGCAGTATTGACGCTGTGTTCGCATATATGTTTGTACTCTCTCGTATAATCAAGAAGATATCGTGAACCCGGACGTCCAGACGTGGAACTTAACAGCAGTCGCTCGTCTCGCAGACGCTGCCGTAGTCAACGCCAACCTCCTCGGTGATGGCGTCATTACACCGCAGCAGCAGCGAGTCGAACTCGAACTCTGTCGACTCCTGTTGGGCGTTATGGAGCTCCTCACCGAGTTCTTCGGCGGCCGCCAGCACCTCGTCGTCAGTGGTGCTCAACAGCACCCACCTCCCGACGACTGGGCGAACTCCATGCCGATGGGCTCGCTGATGACATCGTTCGTCTCCTGGAGCAATTCGATGAGTTCCGACTGTGCCGCACGGTGTTGTTGGATCGTCTCGTTGTTCGAGAGGTCGGACTGGAGATCTTGGAGTTCAGCCATGAGCTCTTGATCGAAGTTCTCTTGGAGCTGTTGTTGTTTTTGTTGGTAGGTTTCGAGTAGTTCCATCGCTTCTTGGTCAGCTTCGAGCCGTTGGCTCGCTTCGGCGAACTGCTGGTAGGTCTCGCTGTCTTCGATGGCGTCGACGAACGCTTGGAGTTTCGCTTCGACGGCATCTTCGGCGCTGTCGACTGATTCGGCGTCGCTCATTGCTGTGGCACCTCCGCTGTCTGCGCTGTGAGCTCAGCCAGTCCGGTCACCGCATCGCCGAACGCACTGAGTTCGTCGAGGCCAATCGGTTCGTCCTCACGGAGCGGTGCGAGCATCATCGGCGTCTCGAAACGATCCTTGATCTGGCCGAGATACTGCTGCTGTTGGGCTCGCCGATTGGCGAAGAAAGCGTTGTCACCGTACTCCTCGGGCAGCAGATAGTTGGCGACAACGAAGGCGGTCTCGATGCCAACCTGGTCATTGAGGTCTTCGGCCGCCCGATGAGCCTCCATCATCGGCGTGTACTCGGGGTACATGACGAAAGCGAACGAACTCTTCTCAGGGTTCTGCATCGTCTCAATCACGTTGTCGTACTGGTCACCCTTGGCAGGTGCCGCACCCTTCGTCAGCGAGCCGAGATCCATGAAGCCCTTCCAGTCCGAGGGGAGTTCCAGAAGTCGGAGCGTGTGGCCCGTGGGTGCGGTGTCGAAGACGACGATGTCGTAGCCATCCTCCTCGAAGTAGCTCACGAACTTTTCGAGGGCGGCCATCTCTTCGGCACACGGCGATTCGAGCTCCTCTTCGACGTTGGCGATGGCTGCATCAACGTCGATCTGGGTGTCCTCTTTGTTCTCGTACATCTCAGTGACGTGATCGAGAACCTGCTCACGGTACTCTTCGAGGGCCTGCTCTTGATCGATGCGGGCTGCATCGAGATGCGCTTGGCTCACCGAAGTCGGCTCGTGGCCGACGGGTTCGCTGAAGATGTCTTCGAGGTGGGCTGCGGGGTCTGTCGTCACCACAAGCGTCTCGTAGCCCGCCTCGGCGAGTTTGGTTGCCGACGTTGCGGCGATGGTGCTCTTGCCGACGCCGCCCTTCCCGGTGAAAAACAGGTAGCGCGTCTCGCCGTCGACCGGCTGGAGTTTTTCGGCGACGGCGTCAGGATCGGTCAACGAGGCAGGGTCGACCGATTCCTCGGACTTGACGTTCGTCGCCGAGCCGACGTCGACGGTCGCATCGTCGCCGTCGTAGAGAACGCCACCCACGTCTGCCAACAGGTCAAGCCCGGCAATCTCGCCGGGCTGCAGCGGGTAGGTCGCCATCGCATCCGCGTCGAACTCGCTCTCAGCGCGCTCGATGACTGCCTGTTCGTCGGCGCGTTTGCCCTCGAAGAAGGGATCCTCACAGACAGATTCTGGCAGGTAGCCGTTGATAATGAGCAACTGGGACTCGATACCCAACTCGCCGAGATCCGACGCACTTCGCTGGATCTCGTCGACCGAGGAGTCCTCGGGCTTGCCGACGAAGGCAAACGACGTTTTCTCACTATCTTGTAGCGTGTCGATAGCGCGCTCGTACTCCTGTTTCCGGTCCTCCATCGAGGCGGCAGGACCGATACAGGTCGATCCGCCCTTTTCGAGTTCGGCGTTCCAGTCGGAGGGGAGTTCCATCAGCCGGATGGTGTGACCCGTGGGCGCAGTATCGAAGACGACCACGTCGTACTCCGGGGAGTCCATGAAGTCGACGAAGTTGTCGAAGGCTGCGATCTCCTCGACACACGGACTGTTGAGCTGTTCTTCGACGGCCTGGATCTGCTCGTCGTCAAGCAGCTGCCGCATCGGCTCGATGGTCTCTTGGCGGTACTCCTCGGCTGCGGCGTCAGGGTCAATCTCGATGGCCGAGAGGTTATCGATCCCGTCGATATCGGTGACTTCGTGGCCGATCTCCTGGCCAAAGATATCTGAAAGATTCGGCGCAGGATCAGTCGTGACCAGCAGGGTGTTGTAATCGTTGTCGGCGAGCCACGTCGCTGTGGCACAGCTGACGGTGCTTTTGCCGACGCCGCCTTTCCCGCTGAAGAAAACGAACTCCGTCTCTCCACCGCTCGGTTCGACGATCTCTCGGGCGTCAGTTGTCGGTTGAGTTGCTGCCATTCAGTCGGCCTCCTGGGTTTGGGTTGCGCGCAGTTCGGCTGCCAGCTCATCGTAGGAGAGATATTCTTCTTTGGCGACGATCTTGCCGTCAACGGTGGTGATCGGGAGGATCTCGGGGCCGTTTGCTTCGACAAGATCGTAGATCTCCTCGGTGTTGAGGAATTCGTCGATATTATGCTGCATGTTGGCACGTGAAACCTCTGCCTCAGCAAATTCGTCTTCGAGTTGGTCAAGTGCAGCACTTAGTTCGACGAGTTCATCGTCGGGGTCAGGTCCACAGACGCCTGTCGAACAGCACATCGCTTCTTCGTAGAGTTGGATTTGAGTCATGGGTTTCTTGGATCGGTGGTCAAACGAGACTCGTCTGGTCGAAACTGTCGACCGTGGATGGGAGCCATCTCGTTTCGCACTCATTTGAGCAAAACATGAACTATTCACCTAAACGTTTCGATGATCGCTAAATCGAATAGTAACTAAATTAGTTCCATTGAGGTGGGAGTCAATTCAATGGTTCTAGTTCGCTCAGGTTGGTATCAGAGCTTTATTGGATGCTTTCTGCCTACTTAGAAGATCGTGCATCAAATTGCCTACCCCCCTTTGATGTCGCCGGTCTCGTTTCGCTATCCGTGTCGGCTCTGGAGTCTCTCACTGTAGCCTACAGAGAATCTGGGATAATTTACATTAGTATATTCTAAATCGTTTGGCTGAAGAGTCAGCGACAACTGCAAAAGAGTTAATTTATCCATTAATCAATTGGCAGTATGTCAGCGAGCGACCGGCTCCAACGGTATCTCAGCGATGAACGGGGGAGTTGTACGAGCGATGCGCTCCAGGAACGCCTCGAAGAACTCGAAGAGTTGGATGCAGCCGTCGGCGGCCCCGATCTCGAAGCAGATGTCGACCTGCTGTCCGCGCTGTCCAACGAAACACGGTACAAGATCGTCCGAATTCTCCATACTGCCGATGAAGAGCTGTGTGTCTGCGAGTTCGCCCCACTACTTGATGTGAGCGACAGTGCGATTAGCCACGCACTCTCCCAGCTCACTGAGGCCGGGCTCCTCACACGACGAAAGGACGGGAAGTGGCGCAAATACAGGGCAACGAACCGAGCCACCGCAATGCTAATCGCGCTCGACGGCTCTCGATCGATCGTCCCCTAAATACTCCCAGTCCCTTTGCCGGGCTATTGAGATATATATTTCACATACAAGCTCTCAAGTCGGCAACAGCGAATCTGCTATTATTGAGCGTGTCATAGAAAGGTTCTCACAGCAGTTCGTTTCAGTGAAGATGGTGAGAATCAACCGCTAGGTTGGATCAAGAACACACTGTTACAAATCATGTTTTGAGGGGTCACAAAGTGCGATACGCACCTCCTCGGCAGAGACGGTGAATATCACGACTTCCAACCCATGTTCAGCGGCGATATTGCGTATGCTTTTGGGGGCGTTTTCTGGAGCAGCATCCACGGTACCACCGTTCCATGATAACGCGTCGAGAATTCGTATCCAAAGTGTTTGATTCTCGTGTTTCAATCGCCCCTCTCGTGGGAGTTTACCGGAGACCCACTCACCGGACAGCCCTGACACAGCCGTATCGCCACTATCGAACTCGAATCCAGAATAGCCCGCCTCTTCGAGTTCCTGTCTCACACGCTCCCAGTCCGTCATTAACCGTCTAATCGGATAATACGGAGGTAAATATACCGCCTGTACTTACCGCTCCAGAACGGGTCGTAGCAACTGTTCTATGACACGCTCATTGTTATCAATCCGTATGACCTACGCTGAAATCGGTGGCTGTCGGCCAGCACGCAATCCCACAAAATAGCTGAGAACAATGAGTAATTCAACTATGAATAGCCCGATTACGGTGTCGAGTACGAGTATGAGGGCAAATCCAACTACAAAAGTTAAGATACCTGCGATCAACGGCGAACGCGAATTATATTTTTCCGCCATGAAATAGACGACGGCTGAGATGAGGACTTGTGCAGCAAGGAATACGAGACTGATAGCAGGCATAAAAACCGATTCTGAACAATGCTACAAGTAGCTTTTGGCAATTACAATAACGTTCAAGAGCAACTGAGTGGAGCTACATAGGTTGTACTGGGCGTTTACTCTTTTCTGCATTTATTGCTCTCAGCAATGCCACAGAGTGGCGCACACTGTCGGAAAGAGTCTCAAATCGGTGTGTGAAGACTGGGGAGTTCATCGCCTGTGCGGCGTTGATACGTATAGTAAGAGAGTACTGGAACTGAAATAAGAAACAGTTCTGTGAATAGAATCCCTCCCAGGTGAACGACGCCTGAAACGCCCCATAGGAGGCTCAGTAACCGCGTACTATCCGTGTTGAGTGCCCATAGGTCTGCGAGTAAACAAACGAGGACAATGACCGCGAGAAGAAGCCCAATCCAAAACGAGAGTGCTTGGAGAAGAAACCAGACAGGGGCGATACCAGTAGTTGCGTCCGGTGATCGAGTCGTAAGGAGAAACCACCTCAGCGCGAAATCGGAGATCAACGTCATCAAAACCACTATCGGAAAAAGAAGAATCCCGTACCACCACGGTGACTCTGACACATTTTTTTGTTGCAGCTGAGTCAAATAAAATAACCGAAATGCGTTATTCAGTTCGCTGGCCGTCCGCGGGGGCTCTATCGGCGGCAGATCCGAGGCGGATTGAGTGGTCGGCAAACTAACGCTATCGCGTCATCCAATTAGGCCAGAAGAATACTCCCCTATTCTACAGTGACCTATTGTTAAGTGGCGTCTTGTACTGCTAACGCGAACTGCCAGAAGATTTTCACCGACTGAATAGAGGACATACGGCTATGAATATTCCGCCCTCCATTGGGGAATCGAATCGCTTGACTGTCTGCGGTTTGACTCGGATCGCTGTGGCCTTTGCCCTCATCGGTCTGATCTTTTCTTACCCAGGAGCCATTTCGTCGCCGTACAGCGATACGGGACTTGACGGATACTACGATAATCAGATAGTCGAACAAGCTAATGATATTGAATCGATTGAACACTCTGCGGTTACGGATGAAACGAGCGTCTACGAATATACTGAACTGTCTCCAGTTGCCAAGGATATGTTCGACAAGACACGGTCTGCTGCGGACGACTCATTTACAATAGTTATCTGTCATGAGTGGACACTTACCTGCGATGAGTACTACGAGTCCGATGTCCCCGACGAATTTCAGTACGGTGCCGTGGGGCACAACGTCGATGAAAGCGAGCTATATACCGTGGTTGAAGATGATGGAGAAGCATATGTTCTTCAAACGGGGGCTCTGGGGCACGCAGACGGGTGGGATCTGTCAGGCCTCCCGCTGGTGATCAGTAGTTCCTTGATGATATTATTGGTCTCGGGAGTCCTCATACACAATACGATTAGACCCCCGAAGCAGAGCGGTAACGGCTTCGCTGCTTGGGATATCGGTGCCGCTTTTCTGATCGGGATCTTCGCTCTCGCCGTTCCCTATCTCCATATGTGGGATATCCTCTCAGTACACTGGTCGCGTCGGTTGATAACGGGGGCCGTCGCTCTCGGTGTTCCAGCGTACTATCTCGGAGTTAGGTAGTCGATGTCTCGCTGAGCCCTCCGCCACGGGCATTGTACACCTGTACTACGTCTTCACTCTCTCGTAGATCGGCCTTGTTTCGTGCCACATTCGCGCCCTGTATTCAACACAATCGCTAAAACTTATCACAAACTAAGGATTTCAACAAATACTCTATGACAGAGAATCCTACTGACGCTCTCAGTGACTTAGCTGATCAAATTGACGACGAGTTCGAAGCATATCGACAGCCCAATGAGTTCAAAGACATCTCGCTTGTGATCGACAACGACGAAAGGAAACATCCGACACTGATCGTTCATATCGATGGAGATGACGCGGCTTCTCTTGCGGATCGTATCGATGAATTCCTTCAGGAACGTGGTGCCCAAACTGAACGAGAACAATACTCTGAGAGCGATATACGTGTCCTAGCGACGCTCGATTAGCTCTGTCATCTGATTTTTTCATACGTCGACGAAGGCGGTGGTGCAGAAGTCTTCACAAGCCCTCTATTCCTGAATCTCAATCGATGCCGACGAGCAGCTGTTTTTGCAATCTGGCTCTGTTGAAATCCTTCAAACCTGATACAAACAGCGTGCTGAATACAGCGCGCGTATCCCCCACCAAGACTGCTCAGGAATGGTGTATCCATACGATACGACCTCTCTCAGAGTCTCTTCATCGACTGGAGTAAAAAAGAATTAGTCCGCCGTCCTACCGGTCTGCGGTCGAAAGATCCGAGATAACAACCCCTGTTTTGTTTCCAACGGGTCAAATTCAAGATAGGCGTACAGTTGCTTCCAATGACCAGTGAGGCGAATAGTCCGATTGGCTACGTCGTGCTCTAATATTCCTGCCTCCGCGAATTTCGGGATGTGTGTTTGGTGTAGTGATACGTATATCGCCTTTCGCTTGACCGCATTACTCTCCCTGCCGTGTTCTCTATTAGCAACTTCGACCACGAGATCGGCGACAGTCGTCTCACCGCCTAACTGTATGAGGATACGGAGCATCTCTCGCCTGCGCCGGGCTGAGAGCAACGTGAATACGGTATCTTCTGACAATTCCGTCCTGCCAACTTCTCGTTTCTTTTCGTATTTCGGCATAGATTCCCGAACAAAGAAGCCCTTTCAACTGTAATTATCGTTGTTGTGCTATAGTATTAATTTAAATATCATTTAATATCAAAATGTGATTCACAGGTATCACACGTCTCAATGGAGGAAGGACTCGATTTCTGAACAAATACAGCTTCTGACAAGTACATCCTCTATATTCAGCACGGCCTCAGCAAGCTATCAGCGACTGAGGATTTCAACAAAGCCTACAATATAAAAAGAGATTTTCCCTGATCAGTCAATTTCTATTGAGATCAGCTCAAACAAAGATTTGCCGAGTTAGGCCCTGAGAACAATTCTGGGCCACCGCCACATCGACGTGTTTGGCTCTGGTGAATCACTAGACTGCGTCCGGATTGGGGGCTATAGCGACGGGCGAATGTGCCGAGAATGGTTCCGCGTTTGTTCTCATTGGTAGCGATCTCCGCAAGCTCCGCGATTAGCCCTTATTGAAGAAGGTTACAACGAACACTCAACAGCTGTATCCCGACGCTCTATGGCGATTCACCAAAGCCACGTGTTTTGATAGGAGTTCACTGACGAAGGTTTTTATACGAAAATGGAGCCACACCGGCTCATGACCGATGCTCAAGATGACCTGATACGAACCGTCGCCTTGGCATGCTACAGCTACGAAGCCGAGGAAATTGATCCCCAGATCGCGGATCGAGCGTGGGAGTTGGCAATCGAGCATGCAGCCGCACAAGGGTTGACACCAACCGAAGCCCAAACACAACTCTGGCATACTATCGATCAGCGTGCGTCAAGCACTCCTGATTGATTCCGGAAACACATCTGCGCAGTCCAAATCGCCCCGTTGACTACTCAGAGACGCGATTATAGCACTTTCGAGCACCAACCCGCTCTTTCCGGAAATTGCCCACGCATGTTTTTACGATCCGACACAGACACATTCGATATTACATGATCCGCGATGCTCGTGTGCTCCGTGCTGGCTTCGTCCCACAGGAGATCGAGCATCGAGACGCCGAGGTCAACCACCTTTCGAGTGTCCTACGACCCCTCACCGACGGAGATCCCGCTGAAACGGCAATCGTGACTGGCCCGAGTGGGGCCGGCAAAACCTGCATCTCACAATTCGTCACTGAACGACTCCGAGAGGAAGCCCTCGATATTGAGGCGACCTACATCAATTGCTGGCGCAACTACACGCGGTTCCGAACGCTCTATCAAATCCTCGATGACATCGGTCGGACAATCGATATCCACCGCCAATCAACACCCCACGATGAGTTGATCGACCGCCTCCAACAGTACGACGGCAATCGGACGGTCGTGATTCTGGATGAAGCCGATCAACTCGAAGATACGAGCGTCATCTATGACCTCCATAGCCTCCCACAGTTCGCTGTCATCTGTATTACCAACAACGAGGAGGATCTCTTCGGAAGAGTTGATGACCGGCTTGTAAGCCGACTGCGAGCCAGCGAGCACGTTCGCATGGACAAGTACGCCGACGAGCAGCTATTCGATATTCTCTCTGCTCGTGTTCGCTGTGGGCTCGAAGAAGACATCATCACCAACGAGCAGTTGTACTCGATTGCTGACGCAGCGGCCGGAGACGCTCGCCTAGCGATTGGGATTCTTCGGACGGCAGCAAGCACGGCTGATCGGGAAACTCACGACCGGATTACCGACGAAATGTTGAATGATGCAGCAACAGATGCCAGAACCCAGATTCGACAAAAGAGTCTGGATTCATTGACGCCACACCAGCGGATCGTCTACGATATTATCAAAGACGACGGCCCATTGAGTCCGACTGAAATCTACGAGGAGTACGTTGAGGAAGTCGAGGATCCACGAACGAAGCGGACTGTCCGAACGTATCTCTCGAAGATGAGTCAGTACAACTTGCTGGTAGCCGAGGGAACGAGTCGGGATCGACAGTACACACTCCTAACGGAGGCGACCCCGTCACCGACGACGTGAGTGCCACCGGCTCATCACGTATTCACGTCTGGATTCATTGCTCAAGAATGGCTCCCTCACCAACGGCGAGCGTCTCCTCAAGCTCTGCAAGGATTTCTTGACCTTCTTCGCGGAGCTCTTGTGCCTCTTCGAGAGAAACCTCGCCGTCTTCGAGCTGCTCGATTATTGTTTCGACTCGTTCCACCTTGTCGCTGACTGGGGTATTCTCGCTCATGTGATCACGTAGAGAGCGGCTAAGCCAAGCACGACCAGAACAAGCACGGCGATTGCAATCTTGTAGCGTCGCTGTTGTCTGGCTACCTTGGCCTCGGCTTCGGTCATTGCTTCATCGCGAACTTCTTCGACTGTCTCTTCGAGTTGTTCTTCGTGCTCCTTCTCCTGTTCGAGTGTCTGGTAGGCAGTCTCCAGTTGATTTCGGAGCTCCAATAGCTCTGCCTCAGCGTGGCGGTCAGCAGCATGCACAAGTGAGGCCTCCAATTCCTGTAGGCGACTGCCAACCACACTCTCATAGGCGGTATCGAGTGCGGTTTCCGAAGCCGTGAGTTTGGCTTCAACGGCACTCTGGTAGGCGGTATCGAGTCGCTCCGCAAGCTGGGTGCGTTCTCGCTCAAGATCTGATCGCTTCGGGACGACTTCGCCAGCATGCGTCGGCGTCATAAACCGGAAATCGGCCACCTCATCGGCCAACGTCTGATCGTCTTCGTGGCCGATGCCTGCCGCAGTCGGTGTCTCGGTGTTAGCAAGCACTCGACAGAGTGGTGTCTCGTTGAACGTCCGGAGTGTTTTGTCTGCGCCCCCACCACGGGTGATGATGATCACATCGATAGTGGTGTCTTCATCGAAGGCTGCAACGCCGCTGATCAGCTCTTGGAGTGCGGTTGGCCCCTGCACGCTGGCATCGTGGATCTTGATGTCGACCTCAGGATAGCGATCATGAATTGCGGTGACCGCGTCGATCCGTGCGTCACTATCGGCTGAGGTAACGAGGCCAACCGTAGCAGGCAATTCCGGAAGTGACTGTTTTTGATCATCGTCGAGCAGGCCATCGGCTGCGAGTTTCTCTTTATTTTCGGCATAGATTTTGCTGTACTCGCTTTCGCCCATGTTGACGACATCCTCAACGATAAGCGAGCACGAGCCCT
>Ga0209917_1001217_pt1 | contig 10420 bp, 10 predicted proteins | sample SalPon2_C_H2O_MG_FD_185710 | JGI IMG/M metagenome (GOLD analysis project Ga0209917, IMG submission 185710) | Salt pond water microbial communities from South San Francisco under conditions of wetland restoration - Salt Pond MetaG R2_C_H2O_MG... | ecosystem: Environmental > Aquatic > Non-marine...
CCGAGAGGATGTACAACTTGTTGTCGTCGCTGCCGACGTAGACGGCCCCGTCGACGACCGACGGCGCCGAGCGGACCCGGTCGCCGGTGTCGAACGACCACTGCTGGTCCCCGCCCGCGGCCGAGATGGCCGTGACGCTGTTGTCTTCGCTGCTCGCGTACACCGTGTCGCCGTCGACGGCGGGCGAAGCGGTGACCGGCCCGTCGGTCGCGTATCGCCACTGCTCGGTCCCGTCGGACGCCGACAGGGCGACGACGTCGCCGCCATCGGTCCCGACATAGACCTGTCCGCCTGCCACTGCCGGCGAGGCGGAGACTGTCTCGCCGACTGTGACTGTCCACTGTTCGCGTCCGTCCGTCGTCGCGAGTGCAGTGACCGCCCCCGAATTGTCGCCGACGTAGACGGTATCCGATGCAACAGCCGGGGTCGTTCGCACCGGGCCGGCGGTGGTGGCGGCCCAGCGCTCGCTGCCGTCCGCGGTCGCCACCGCGCTGACCCGGTCGCTATCACTGCCGACGTACACCGCCCCGTCGGCCACAGTCGGCGAGGCGCGGACCGCCTGACGGTCGACGAGCGGGTTGTCCGACGCGCCCGCAGCGTACCGCCACTCCACGCCGCCCGAGTCCGCCGAGAGGGCATAGAGATAACCGTCGAAGCTACTGGCGTAGACGATACCCCCCGAGACGGCCGGCGACGACCGGACCAGGTCGCCGGTCTCGTGGTGCCACTGCTTTGCCCCGTCGACGGCGGAGAGACAGTAGACCGAGCCGTCGTTGCTACCGACGTAGAGGCGGCCGTCGACGACGGCCGGCGAACTGAACACTTGGCGGCCGGTCGAATAGCTCCACTGGACGATGACGTCCGTCGTCGGCCCGGTCTCGTTCGGCGCCGTCCCCGTATTGGCGGCGTCGGCCCCGAACATCGGCCAGCGACCGATGTCCGCGGGAATGGAGGGACCGCCAGCGGGGGTGCGGTTCGCGGAGTCGTTGGAACAGCCTGCCAGCGCGGCCACTCCGGCCGCCCCCAGCGTCGCGAGATACCGTCGCCGCGTCTGTCGCCCGGACATGGGGCCTTGTTCCGTGTCACCCGAGATAAAGCCATCCGATACGCGCGCGAACACACCCGTGTCGCACCCACGCCCGATGCCGCCGCGTGACACGTGGTACTGGGGACTGTATGTTCGTCCAGATAGTCGCCACCGGGGGGTAGCGACGTGCGTCAGTTTGGTACAGCCACAGGTATTAGTCGACGGAGTAGCTCGCGATGCCGTCGGCGCCACAGGCCGGGCAGCGGCGTGTGTCCGGCTCGACGGTCCGGCCGCACTGGCGGCACTCGTAAACCACGGCCGGCGAGTTCGACAGCAGCGACTGGAGCGTCTCAATCATCGCCGGTGCCGAGTGGCGGGTAGTCCGGAGAGCCTGCGCTCGCGATGTCAAAGCGTGTTGTTTGAGCCATGGTTGGGTGTAATTTACCGTCACCACGAGTGGCGGAATCATAGTTACCAAGCGACAAACTGGCAGTGACTGGTAGCCCCGTCACTGATAGCTGCGGGTAAGAGCTATCTAACTGGTGTAAAGTTGGCGGGCCGATGTAACCTCAGAGGGAACATCCGTCTCCATCTTGCCTGTCGTCCGCCGGGGACGTGTGGGTGAAGCCACTGCGTACCGACGCTCGAAGGCAGCCAACTGGTCTCGGGCGGGGGAGCGAACGGCGAGTGCAGAATCGGTTGTAAAACTTCTCGGCCGTTCTAGACGGGTAGTAGTCGTGGTAAGGTGGCTGTGAAATGGGCTAAAAAGAGTAGCGTTCGGTGAACAGTCCCGAATCTGTGCTAGGGGTCTGGTGTTTATATGCAGGTACGGGGTGATGGGGAGAGTACGCGACGAACTCATGTCCACCCTCGACCCCTCCACCCCACGCCCGTCCGCCCCCACGACCGACGTCGACGCACTGCTCGGGACGGTTCGGACAGTCGTCACCGGCGCGGCCTTCTGGGCGAGCATCCCGCTGCCACTGGTCGTCCTCGCCGCCCTGCTGTCCGGCGTCGCCACGGCGGCCCCGCTTGCCTTCGTCGGACTGGTGCTGGTGAACGTCTGCTGTGCCGCCCTCGGTCACACCTACACCCCCGCTAAATGACACTCGAACAGAGAGCCGAGCAACGCCCCGCAAAGACCAGACTGTTCTGTCCGACCTGCGACTACGAGAGTCCGATCGACGGCGACTGGATCGGCGACGACCGTACCCCGCGGTGCCGGCTGCTGTGTCCCCGGTGTGGGGACTGCGTGGTCGACCGGTCACCAGTGTGATTTCGTCGCCTCATTCCAGCGGGTTCGTCCCCAGCGCGTTGAGTACCGTGATCGTCGCGACCGCGACGCAGACGAGGACAACGGCGACCGGAAACGCGTTGTCCAGACCCAGTGTCGTGAACGAGACCCATATCTGAACCGGCAGTGTCCGCGGGTAGTACGCGAGCATAATCGTCGCACCGAACTCCCCGACAGCGCGAGCGAACGCGAGCGTGATGCCGGCCAGGATACCGGGCCAGGCCAGCGGCAGTGTCACCCGGCGGACGGTCGCGACCCGGCTCTGACCGAGCGTCCGGGCGGCGTCCTCCAGACTCCGGTCGACGCTCTCGAAGGCGGCCTTGGCCGTGATGACGACAAAGGGCGACGCCACGAACGTCTGTGCGAGCACGATACCGACGAGCGAGCGGGTCAGCGGCACGCCGTTGGCGGCCGCCAGCCGACCGAGCAACGTGCCGGGGCCGACGACCGTCAGCAGGAGCATCCCGCTGACCACGGGCGGCAACACCAGCGGGAGGACGACCAGCGACGTCAGAACCGTCTGCAACGGGCCGTCAGCGCGGGCGAGCCAGTACGCGAGTCCCAGCCCGAAGACGGTGGCTATGATAGTGCTGAGCAGCGAGGCCGACAGCGACGTCGCCGCCGCGGCGACGACGGTCGGTGACCGCAGCCGAGCCAGAACAGTCCCGGGCGGCTGGCTGAGGACCAGCGACGCCAGCGGCAGCAGGTAGTAACAGAGCAAGAGCCCACCCAGGACCAGCGCCACCGAGAGCCAGTCGAACCGGCCGACGACGGCCTCAGTTCGCGATTGTTTCTGGGACATTACCGGTGTAGCGGGGGTAATCGTCGGGGACAGTGAACCCGAATTCGGTCAGGTAGTCGCCGGAGACGTGCGTCTCGAAAACGTCGCGGACGGTCGGGGACCCGCGGCGGATCGTCGACCCGTAACTGATGACGTCGCCGGAGACGACAGTGCCGTCTGGCAGTTCGTAGCTGGCCACACCGTAGTCGTCAGCGAAAGCGGGGTCCCCGAGGTTGATCTCGGCCGGGAGTTCGACGTAGTCGTAGCCGCGTTCCTCGGCCATGTTACGGTACGCGATCGCGGCGTCGATGCCGCCGGTCTCGAACTGGCTGACGAGCTGCGTTTCCGGATACAGCTGGTCGGTCCGCGGAATGGTCTCACGCAGGCTCTCGTCGGTCCCGTAGTGAGCACTCGCGAGCTCCAAGCAAAACAGCGTCCGGTAGCCCAGCGGGTCCATGTCGGGATCGGTCCGTCCGAGCGACACGCCGTCGTCCCGTAGCACATCGTACCACGGCGCCCCGCCGGCGAGTCGGTCGCCGGTCGCAGTCTCGGCGTTGTAGGCGACGACGAGGGCGTTCGTTGCGAACTCGGCGATCCAACCAGCCGAGAGCAGCGTCTCGAACAGCGAGACGTCGGCGAGCGAGACGATATCGGGGGTTATCTGGCCGCCGTCGACGAGACGAGCGGCCGCGGCCGAGCCGTGCGCTCGGGACTGGAGGCGTGTATCGACCGCCGGTCGGAGCCCGTTCTCGACGGCGTTGTTGAGGCTTCCGGCGACGACAATCGACACCGAATCGGCCCCAGCGGGAGCTCCCGAGCACCCTCCGAGCGCGGCGGCGGGGAGCGCCGAGAGGAACGCGCGGCGACTGATGCCCGCCTCACCACTCATGGATTCGATTTACTGTGTTCGTCCAATAAGCTTATCTCAAACAGATCGGTTCGATTCGGTGTGGTGGACGCGACCACAATAGCACTCACCGTGGGACAACTGACACCGACAGCGCCGCCCCGGCGTCACCGGGCGGAGAACATACGCGAGCGAGAACAGTTGGACAGCAGTCGCTACGCGGACACTAGATGAAGTTCCGGACGGAGGTGATCGCTCGCTGAGAGCGGTCCCTGGACCGTTCGATGGCAGCGTCGGTGACTGGTAGCGTTGATGTTCCGGAGTATCTGCTCTTCGTTGTCGAGGCCCCGTCGGAACGCCTCTCTCTCGAACGACACCCGTTGCTACGTCACGTTGCCCCGTTTTTGCTCCTGCGAGCTTTGGATGCGCGAGATGAAGGTGAACTGCTCGTAGTCGTTCGACGCGACGATATGGGTGTGCCGCGAGGCCCTCTCGGGAACGTAATCGTCGGCGGATTAACCGGGCGCTGCCTCGATAACGACGATGTACTCGTTGTTGCCGATACCGAGCAGCTACTCGTTGTGAGTGCCAAGGCCCGGTCGCGGCTCCAGCCCCCGCTTCTCGAACGGCTCCACGAGATCCCCGAGCAAACTCCAGTCAATGACGTCGGTCGCGGTGATCTGCTCGGTATTTACACGCACAGTTGTCTGGCCATCGATTTGACCCTGTGGTCCGGCGATGGATTCGCCAGCGAGCCCGTATATGGGGCCCGCTATCGACTCATCGGGATACGCTCCGGCGAGGCGAGGCCGCTGGTCACTCTATCGCTGTCGGTCTCGCGAGTGGGGACTGCCAACTGCTGGTGGTTGGAACAGACGGGAATAGTTCGCCGGTGTGGGGAGTATCTTTAGCAGCTTACAGCCCTCAATATAGGGTATTGGTAATTCTCATCAAACCCCAGATGTGTATGTGATGTTGACATTCCTGTCGTCGGTGGGTCCGTACTGACCGCTCCTGGCGACTGCAGCCCCGGACGTGTCCGCCGTCGCGTCAGTCAGGCCGGCGCACAGCCCATCTCGATGCGCTCGTGGTCGCCCGACAGCGCCTGTGCGTCCTCGGGTAAGAGGGCGACGAGGAGTTTGTCGGGGAAATCCGCGAAGTGCTCCACCAGTGCGGCGATTCGCTCCGCGTCGATCGCCTCCAGCGAGTCGAGCAACATTACCGGCACCGTCTCGTGGACGTCGTGGACCAGATAGCCCGCCAGCGCGACGACCAGCCCGACGACCTCGCGCTCGGACTCGGAGAGGTTGTCGAGAGTATCCTCGTAAACGACGTCGTCGGCAGTGGCCCGGACCACGTGGAGGGCGAACTCGCTCTCCTCGCCGTCGACCCCAGTGCGTTCGATCCAGACCCGCTCGAGGTTCTCGTAGCCCAGTTGCGAGCGCACTGTCTCCATGTGGTCGTTGAACGTCTCGACGGCCGAGCGCTCCAGTGAGTCGATTCGAGTGCGAGCGCGTTCAAGTTCGGCCTCGCGCTCCTCGATCCTGGTCTCGATATCGTCGAGACGGGACGCGGCCTCGCTGACCGTCTCCAGTTCCTCCTCGACCGACGTTATCTGTTCTTCGAGCCGGCCGCGTTCGTACTCCAACTCCGAGCGCCGGCGGTACTGGTCCAAGAGGTCGCTCTCCCGGAGCTCCGCGGACGATGCTGCTCGCTCTTCCAGCGTCTCGATCCGGGCGCGCAGTTCGTCGGCCCGGTCAGTCAGCTCTTCGACCGTCCCCTCGCGTTCCGCTATCTCGGACTCGATATCGGCGAGTTCGGTCTCCAGGGCCTCCCGTCGGTCGGCCACCTCCTGGCGGTCAGAGAGATCAGCGCGTCGGGCCGAAAGCTTCGAGCGCAGCTCGTTGCGTTCGGTCCGCTTCTCGTCGATAACCGCCCGGAGGTCGTCGAGCCGATCGTCGATTGCCGCCGGGTCGACGCTCGTGCCACAGGTCCAGCAGTCGACGGTCCCGGTCGCGGTGTCGGCGACGGCATCGCCGGCGCCCAACAGCTCCCCCTCGTCGGTCAGTCGCTCGTTGAACTCGACGATAGAGAGGAGGTTGGATATCGTGGTTTCGAGGTCCCGTTCGCGGCGCTGGAGGCGTTCGATCTCGGCTTCGAGCTGCTCGCAGTCCACGTCGGGAACCGTCAGGTCCGACAACGCGTCGATCACCGCTTCGCGTTCGTCGCGCAGCGACGCGATGGCGTCCCGCTGTGTCTCTACCCGGTTCCGGACGCGCTCGTACGTCTCGCGTGTGTCCGTGAGTTCGTCGACCGACTCCTCGGCCCGTTCGACGGCCTCGGCGTCGGCCGCAACGTCGGCGACGGACTCCCTGACCGCGTCGAGTTCTTCGGTGACATCGGCGAGCTCGTCGCGGTAGTCCGACAGCCGCCGCTCCAGCGTCGGGCGACGCTCGACTGTTCGCTTCGCCGCCTCGCGGTCCGCCCGGAGCGACTCGATGGCCTCTCTGGTCCGCCGAACCGTCTCGGCCAGGGCCTCCGTATCGACGGGTGCCATAATGAACGACCGCAGCGCCCCGCTGTCGCCTCGCCGCACTGCGCTCCGTGCCGGGTTGTCCGCGAGCAGGCAGCTGTACTGGTCGACGAGCGCCTCCGCTTCGGAGTAAGGCTCACCGCCCACGCGGACCGTCTCGCCGTCGCGCTCGAAGGTCCGCGTGTGCTCCGAGCCGTCGAGCGAGAGCCGCACTGACCCGCGGTCCGCATCGGCTTTCAGCACGCCCGTCGAGCCACCGAGAGCGGCGCCGACAGCCCGCAACAGCGAGGTGCGGTTCGTCGCGTTCCGGCCGGTCAAGACCGAGACACCGTCGGCCAGGGAGAGCGTCGCGCTCTCGATACCGCCCAGGTTCTCGACGGTCACGGTCGCGTTTCCCTTCGGCATTGTTCAGCTAGTGCTGGGTCGAATATAACTCACTGTCGGTCACGTCACTCGACCTCACCGTCGGTATCACAGTTACAGCCGCCCCGATCGAGGAACCGCTCGACCGGATGGCTCGCCCCGCAGTCTCTACAGGAGACCCGAACGACGTGGGTCACGTCGACAGCGCCGCTGTGGAACCCGTCGGTGTCGGCCAGCCGTTCGATGGTCCGGCCGACGATGCCCTCACTCCGGGAGCGCGCCCACTCGATCGTCCCCTCGGCGTCGTCGAGTGAGAGTGTGCTGTCCCGGGCCGTGTCGACGTCGAGACACTCGTTGAAGTGGCTGCGGACCGTCTGATAGGAGACGAAATCGGCGTCGATCGCGGCCGGGTCGACGCCGATCCGGGACAGCCACGCCTCCGTCTCGGCCCGGACACCCGCACTCGTGTCCTCACCGGTGAGGTTCCGGTAGATGGCTGCGGCGTCCCGGAGCACGTCTTCGTCGGTCGCTTCCAGGGCCGACCGGAGGACGCGCTCGTTCACCACCGTCTCCAGTTGGCGGAGGCTCGCGCCCTCTGCCCTGCGTTCGCACAACAGGTCGTCGAGGCCATCGAGCCCGTACGCGTCTGCCGTCCGACCGACCTTGCAGGTACAGGTCGCGGCCTCTGACGCGGCTGCCTGACCACCGCTGGTCATTTGTCACTGGAGCCGACAGCCCGATCGTGTACACTGCTAAATCTCATTGTACGAACACGTTGTCGCTAATCCCTACTTAGATGTTGTGCCATCTCCAGATACCCGCTTCAGCAGAGCATATCGACGGTAGGACCGGCTTATCCGTTCGAGAGAACCCAGTACAGGCGTCGCTGGTCGGAAGCTTGCAGATACAGCCCGGACTGATTTACTAGATGCTTACTTCGGGACGGCTACGTACGGACAGCATCGCGTGCGGGTTCACGGGCCGGATTCGGCCAGTGGCTCGCGAGAGAACTGCTCGAAACACCAGTCAAAACGCCGTCCATGGGGCGGTGTAGTCCGGTGTCGTTCTCAGTGCGCTCTCACAGCGGCGCAACATGCTTGTAGCTGGTGTCGGTAGATAGTGTATGTCAAACAACAATTCTGGCTCGGAGACCGGCGACGACTCTCGCGAGCAGGGCGTCGAGTTCGGTGATCTGAAAGCGGCGCTGCAGGACCACGACTATCCGACGACACAGGAAAACCTGCTCGAAGCGTACGGCGACGAGACGCTCGACCTCGCCGAGGGCGGGGAGACCCTATCGAGCGTCCTGGCCGAGAGGGAGATGGCCGAAGAGCAGGAACACATCGAGTACGAGTCCGCCGAGGAAGTCCACCAAGCCGTCCTCACTATGGTCGGTGACCGCGCCGTGGGTCGGACCGACTACAGCGACCGCGGCGGGTCACTACAGGACGAAGTCAAAGAAGGCGAGGACGAGAGCGACCAGTCGCTGTGAGCAGTCGTCGTCGCGCGTAATCGGTCAGCGAGTGTCGGTAGCGAGTGCGACGACGACGGACACATCCGGGAGGGGCATCGCCATCGTCCACTTCTACTACCTGAATCTGCTGTGTTGACTATCGGGCAAGTGACCCCAAACCGAATCGTCTGGTCTCAGATTCCGTCGGTAGAGTGTAGATACCGGCCGAAATACGCATGTCGGATTTTCAATTCCGCCGCCAGCTTGCGTTCAACACTGTACATCAATAGACTGCGACTGGATTCTACGGTGAACTACCCCACCCTGCTCGCACTGACGCACTCGCTGAGGGTGGAGCTTCCTGCTTCCACGACGCGCTTTGCAGATACGGGTGTATCCACAGGGAGAGCAGTCTCCACAGGCGCTACTTCGGAGTGTCCCACTCCTAGTTGCTCGACGGGACAGTTCCGTGGGATAGCGCACGCTTCTTGTCGCGTTTGAACGCCATCCGTATCTAGTGACTTCGTAAGGAGCGAGTCGTTCCGCATGGAACGACGAGCGAGTCGAAGCCGACAGGTCGGAACGCCCATCTTGACCAGTTATTCGGCGTTGATAAATATGAATGCTTGCGTGGGCCTGTAGGTCAGCAATAGAACGTGTAAGACAGACGATGACGGCGCTGTATCCCCACCCTACTGCGTTCCTTGTCCGCTGGCGCGGACTGCGGTACTCGTTAAGCGTGGAGGCTTAGCGCCTATATCAAGCTAAATTAGAACACACGGTGGAGAGCCGGACGACCCCGAGATTCGTCGGAGAGACAATCCGAAGTGTCACCGATTGCGTTCGAGTTCGCGGTCGATAGCGTCCCGCTCTTGGTCTTCTGTGGCCGCAAGCGGGTCGGCGCACACTTCACAGAGAACAGTCTGTGTCGTCGACAGGCGCACGAGTGGGACACCGAGGAACACGAGTTCCGTATGAATGGTGCGGCATTCCCCCGGACCCTCCCAATCAGTGCAGGACTCACAGGGAGTCGTCTCGGAGAGCTGGACTGATGTGGACTCGATCCGTTCGAACGTGCCCGACGCGATCAGTGGGTAGGGTGATGGCGAACCAGTCAGGATCTGGACAGCCACATATCCGAGCCCGAGAAGCAACGCGAGCGCCAACGGTAGCAGGAGGAAGCCCGATGCACGAGCCATCGCTACCAACAGCACGAAGACGAGGGCGATGACTGTGGCAAATTTGACGTATCGTCGCATCTGGAAATCCCCGTGTCGGACCGAAGCTAGCCTGTGCTCTCGTTACCGGCCGGGTCGCTCTCGTTCGTGGTGTCGTCAGTCACGTCACGCGTGAGGGTGACGCCGCCCTCCGCCGGGACGTAGATTGTGTTGTCGTTCTCTCGCAACGCCTCGATGTAGCGAAGGTCGAGCACCTCGGGGTTCTTGCGGAGTGCCTCGCCCTTGATGCGGATCTGTTCGGCCTCGGCCTCGGCTTCGATCACCTGGCGCTCCTTGTTTTTCTCGGCGACCTGAATCTCGTATTCGGCTTCTTCGATCTTCTGTTGTTTGACTTTCTTCTGCTCGATGGATTTCGCGTACTCTGTGGGGAGTCGAACATTTCGTACCTGCACGCTCTCGATGACGACACCGCTCCCCTCAGTCTCCGTCGTGAGCGCTTCCTCGACGGCGAGCTTCAGGCGGGTCTGGCCCTCACCGGTGTAGATGTCGGTCACATCGATGTTCCCGCCTTCCGTCCGCAGCACTGAGCGGACCGTCGGGCGGATGAGGCGCGTCTCTGCGGTCTGAAGGTTCCGGTACTCCCCGTGGAACCGGGGTGCGTCGCGAGGTGTGACGCGGTAGCGGACGGTCACGTCGATATCGACGTGCAGACCGTCCTGCGTGAGGACGCGTACCGAGTCGTCCCGGTTCGAGTTATCGCCCTCACCGCTCTGATGGCTCATCGTGTAGGTCTGCGGGCGAGTCGGGATGCTGACTGTCCCCTGGACGATGGGTGTGATGAAGTGCCAGCCGGGTTCGAGAATCGTGCCCGTGACCGCACCCTGGTTCTTCACAACCTTCACATTGCCTTCGTTGACGCTTTCGAACGCCATCACTCCGCCGAC
>Ga0209917_1001224_pt1 | contig 10380 bp, 13 predicted proteins | sample SalPon2_C_H2O_MG_FD_185710 | JGI IMG/M metagenome (GOLD analysis project Ga0209917, IMG submission 185710) | Salt pond water microbial communities from South San Francisco under conditions of wetland restoration - Salt Pond MetaG R2_C_H2O_MG... | ecosystem: Environmental > Aquatic > Non-marine...
CAACAATGCGTCAGGACCACCTCATCTCCGCGACCCAACTCTCGCGGGCCGACATCGAGGCGGTGCTCGACCGCGCGGCCGAGATCGACGCCGACCCCGCGGCGGTGGCCGACCGGTACGGGCAGGCTGTCCTCGCCCTCTGCTTTTTCGAGCCGAGCACGCGCACGAAAATGAGCTTCGAGACCGCGATCAAACGCCTCGGCGGCGCGACGACCGACATGGGCACCGTCGAATCCTCGTCGGTCAAAAAGGGCGAAAGCCTTGCCGACACCGTCCGCGTCGTCGAGGGGTATGCCGACGCGCTCGTGCTCCGGCACCCCAGCGAGGGCGCGGCGAAGATGGCCGCCGAATTCGTCGATGTGCCCGTCATCAACGCCGGTGACGGCGCGGGCCAACACCCCAGCCAAACGCTGCTCGATCTCTATACGATCCGGGAAAACGTCGGCCTCGACGACCTTTCGATCGGGATCATGGGCGACCTGAAATACGGCCGGACGGTACACTCGCTGGCCGAAGCGCTCACAAACTTCGATGTCCGCCAACACTTCATCAGCCCCGAGAGCCTCAAACTCCCGCGTAGCGTTCGGTTTGATCTCCACAACTCCGGGGCACAACTCCGGGAACACACCGATCTCGACGAGGTGTTGCCTGAGCTCGATGTCCTCTACGTGACCCGCATCCAACGGGAGCGGTTCCCCGACGAAACCGAGTACGAGCAGATCGCCGGTGAGTACCAGATCGATGATGACACCTTAGAGATGGCCGACGACGATCTTGCGGTGATGCACCCACTGCCTCGCGTCGACGAGATCGATCCCGCCGTCGATTCGCTGTCGCAGGCGACCTACTTTGAACAAGCCCACAACGGCGTTCCGGTGAGAATGGCACTGCTTGATGTCCTGCTGTCGGAGGGAGAGCTATGAGCGACCGTGAACTCCGCGTCTCAAAGATCCGCAACGGCACCGTCATCGATCACGTCTCCGGCGGCCAAGCCCTCAACGTCCTGTCGATTCTCGGCATCGACGGCTCGGAGGGGTTGGGCGTCTCTGTCGTACTGAACGTCCCCAGCGATCGATTGGGGCTGAAAGATGTGGTCAAGGTCGAAGACCGCGAACTCAGCCAATCCGAGGTTGACGTGATCTCGCTGATCGCCCCCGAGGCGACGATCAACATCATTCGGGAGTTTGATGTCGTCGAAAAGAACCGCGTCGACCGCCCGGAAACCGTCATCGGCCTCCTGTCGTGTCCGAACCGCAACTGCATCACCAACGCCAACGAGCCCGTCGAAACGAAGTTCGATGTCGTCGACGAGGGCGTTCGCTGCACCTACTGTGGAACGATCATCCGCGAGGAGCTCGCCACCCACATCGATCCCGAGTAGTCGCTGCCGTCCGGCCACGCAAAGCCTATTACCCACCCGACACTGAGAGCAGGTATGTCCAAGAAAGCAAAACTGCTTGGCGTCCTCGTGGTCATCGTACTGGCATACGTCCTCTTCTCGGGCGATACCGAACCCGTCGAAGTCAACGTCGACGAGTAACCGACCCCCTTCTTCTCGCGGTCGTCTCGGCTCGTCACAACGCCGGAGAGCGAACCACTTACCCACGGCTGTGACCAACCCGATGTATGGATGGGATCGTCACGCGGAACGAGCCGGAGACCGAGTGGGACGAGTTCGAGCAGGCGTTCTACGAGGTCAAAGACGTGACCGGCCGTCCCAACGAACCGATCGCGGGGGCGATCAACATGGTCTCCTGTTTTGGCGACAACGCTGCCGCCGCCGAGAATCCGGATCTCGTCCCCGTCGACAGCGAGGGCCGGCCGGCAACCCGTGAGCGAGACTACTTCGATTGGGCCTACATCTGTCCAACACACGACGCCTACCGCGAGGGGCTGCTTGAGATGATCGCCGACTGTGGGGCCGCACACGACGATGTTCGACTCGATGATGTTGGCTTCCCTCGCGATGACTACTGCCGTTGTGAGCGCTGTGAGAGACGGTTTGCCGACAGCGAGTTCGATGACTGGCACGCGTGGCGGGCGTCTGTGATTACCGATTTTGTCGCCGCCGCACGTGAGCGCGTCCCGGGACGACTGTATCTCACACTGTATCCTGATCCTTATCCAGGCCATCTCTCACAACGGGCTGGCCTCAACCTCGACGCACTTGCTCCATATGTTGACGAGTATGTTGTCCCGTTGTATGATCTGGACTACGGCACCACCTACTGGCTGGAGTCGCTTGCCCGCGGGTTCTGTACCGCGTTAGGCGGCGACTACAACCCCGACGACGCCGATCCTGAGCCCCCGTTTTCGATCGAGCTCTATGCGGTCGATGTCGACGTCGACAACCTGATTCAGGCGGCCGAGGTGGCCGGCACCTACGCAACAAACGTGTTTTTCGGCTACGATGCCGCCCAAGCGTCGGCGGCGATTCGGCGACAAGGTGCCGACCAGCAAGACGGCGAGACGTACACCCCTGAGTGAGCGTCGAGCCGGTGAGTCAGCCCGTATAATAGTCTGCCCACGCGATCCAGAGACACATCACCGCTGAGAAGCTGAGGATCGCCAGATACAGAATATTGAGCCCGCCGCTAACCCACAGATACATCGCCCCGAAAAGCACAAAGAGGAGCCCAAAACCACCGATCCGGGTGCTCTTGAGATTCGGATACGCCGCGAGCCATGCAACAACCCCGCCCTGATCGCGTGTCATCGTGCTCCCAGCAATCACCGCCGGTGGCTTAAATCACCCTCTCCACCGTCGGGCTACCGAAGATAGCTGAGATAGTAGATCACGCCGATACCGAGGATGAACACGAGCAGTGCGACCCCACCAAGTGCGATCATCAACGTCAGCCCATCGTCGGTCTCGGCCGGGGTCTCGTCAACACTCATTACCGGCTGTATGGCCGCCAGCCGTTTAGCTGGTGCGTTGACCGCCGGTCAGTGAACCGTTCGATCGTCGCTTTCGTCGATATCCTCGATCGGCTCGCTGTTCCCGAACTCGGGGGTCGGGCCGTCACCGGGTGCCGCCCACGCGACCGCATTGGCAAGCACCTGCTGGATCGATTCGTTGTGATAGATCGGATACGTCTCATGGCCCGGCCGAAAGTAGAAGATTCGGCCGTTGCCGCGTCGGTAACAACAGCCCGACCGAAACACCTCTCCGCCCTCGAACCACGAGGTGAAGACGAGCGTGTCGGGGGCCGGGATATCGAACCGTTCGCCGTACATCTCGGCGTCGTCGAGTTCGATGTATTCGTCCACCCCGTCGGCGATCGGATGCCCCGGCTCGACGACCCAGAGCCGCTCGGTTTCGGCGGCCTCTCGCCACTTCAGCGAGCAGGAGGTACCCATAAGCTGGATAAAGGGCTTCGAATAATGCCCGGAGTGCAACACGAGCAGTCCCATCCCCTCACGGATGCGTTCACAGACGCGGTCGACGATCTCGTCGCGCACCTCGTCGTGGGCAGCGTGGCCCCACCATGTGAGTACGTCGGTGTCGTCGAGGACAGCCTCCGTTAAGCCGTGGTCTGGTTCATCCAGTGTCGCGGTTCGGGTCTCAAACCCGGCCTCGCTGAGAGCGTCGGCGATGACGGTGTGAATCCCCTCCGGGTACACCTCGGCGACGCTGTCGTTGTGACGTTCGTGCCGAAACTCGTTCCAGACGGTTACCTGTGTCATGGCTGTCCGGAATCGACCATCGGTGATAGCGTTTGGCCTGCGCTCGGCTGTCACTGTACTGATATCGCTGCCGAGTGCTGCGGCTCAATGGTGTAGCGCAACACACAGCGAGAAACTGTGTTAGTCCGCGTTCGGCGCCAACGGCTCGGTGGTCTCGGCGTCGAGGTCGTCCATCGAGGACGTGATACCTTTCGCGAGTTCGAAAACAGCTGCTTTGTGGTCGGTCTTCGATTTGTGGATCGATGTCGGCTTGATGCCAAGCGATTCGTACTCAGTAAGATCAACGTTGTCTTCCCACGCTTCACACTGCGTACGTACCTCGGCAAGCAGGCCGTGTAGGTGGATGAGCTCCTGCTTTTTCATGAGCAACAAGTCGTAGCGACTGGAGGGTTATAGTAGTATCCTGAGATAGGTTACCATAGGTCGCTCTCTATATCACGCGCCGATTTCGTCACTACAACCGGTTCAAACGACGAAAAAACACCGATCAGCACCGAAATCCACGCTGCCCACTGTCCGGCTCGTTGTTTCGACTACTGTACTAATTCGCCGTGATCGAGTTCGAGCAGCTCTTTGTAGCGGTTTCGGATCGTAACCTCGGAGATGTCGGCGACCTCGCCGACCTGGCTCTGTGTGACCTTCTGGTTTGTCAGCAACGCGGCCGCATACACCGCGGCGGCAGCGAGGCCGACCGGCGATTTCCCGCTGGTGACGGCGGCGTCCTTTGCGGCCCGCAGCAACGCCCGCGCCTCGCGTTCGACCTCCTCGTTGAGGTCGAGCCGGGAGACAAACCGTGGGACGTACTGTTCGGGATCGGCCGGCTTCACTTCGAGACCGAGTTGCCGGACGATGTAGCGGTAGGTACGGGTCATCTCCATCTTCTCGACGCGGGAGACGGCCGCGAACTCATCGAGGCTGCGTGGGTTGTTCAGCTGGCGGGCCGCAGCGTAGAGCGCGGCGGTCGCAACCCCCTCGATTGAGCGGCCGGGGAGGAGATCCTCGTCGAGTGCGCGCCGATAGATCACCGAGGCGGTTTCCCGAACTGCTTTCGGGAGGCCCAGCGCCGAGGCCATGCGGTCGATCTCGCCGAGTGCCTGCTTGAGGTTGCGCTCCTTGCTATCGCGGGTGCGGAACCGCTCGTTCCAGGTGCGCAGTCGCTGCATCTTCTGGCGTTGGTTCGAGGACAGCGACTTCCCGTAGGCGTCTTTATCCTGCCAGCCGATGTTTGTCGACAGCCCCTTGTCGTGCATCATGTTCGTCGTCGGCGCGCCGACACGGGACTTCGAGTCGCGTTCCGCGCTGTCGAAGGCGCGCCACTCCGGGCCGCGGTCGATCTCGTCGCTCTCGACGACAAGGCCGCACTCTCGGCAGACGGTCTCGCCGTGCTCGTCATCGGTGATGAGCTGGCCGCTACACTCGGGGCAGCGGGTCGTCTCATCGGCCGATTCGGTCTCGGATTCGGTCTCGTGTTGTCGGACGGTTGGTGAGGATCGTGGTGTGCTGTTGCTCATTGATTGGGTGAGTGTGGATGGCTGCTACCCGGAGAAAGAACATGTAAGGGCAGAGCCGAGTCCGTATAGTGTATAGATGATCGAAGCTTATAAATATAACGGTTGAAATCAGTGGCGTGATAGCCATGCACGCGGTATTTTCAGCATCCACAACCGTGATATTTAGCCGGGAGTAGTGGGGCTATCGTGGCTGTTCGCGGCCGCTGCCGCTTACTATCGTTCGCAGACAGCAGGCATGGTGGGGTTCGTCACTGCTCGCTTGCGCTTCCAGCTGACGGGCACGGTGGGATTCGAACCCACGATCGAGCGGTTAGGAACCACTCGCCTTGTCCACTAGGCCACATGCCCCGGAAAAATCAGGTTCGCGGTCGGCAGTTCGACGTGGCTCAGTTCGTTGATTCGCGTTCGGTTTCAAGTTCTTCGTCGTCGAGTTCCGACACATCCTCAACCGGATCAGCCTCGGGGTCGGCGGCTTCGTTCAGTTCCTTCTCGATTTCCTCACGACCCTTTTTGAATTCACCCATCGCTTCACCCGTCGAGCGAGCAAGCTTTGGGATCTTGTTCGCGCCGAACAGCAACACGAGCACGAGCAGGATGATGAGCATCTCTGGGCCGACCGGACCAAACAGCGGAAGCAGACCACTCATGGGTTCGGCTACTCCGGTGGCAAATATAGGCCTTTTGCTCCGTCTACCGCGCCGCCAACCGTAATCTTCAACGCAAATCGTCGTGTTGGGACGGTATGCTCACCGTTGGCGACGATGCCCCCGATTTTGCGGCCCCACTGGTCGGCGCGGAGACTGAACCGTTTCGGCTCTCGAACCGCCGCGGCACCGGCCCGGTCGTTCTCGCTTTCTTTCCGGCGGCGTTTTCGACGACCTGCACCGAGGAGCTGTGTACGTTCCGCGACGAGTTGAGCGCGTTTGACGACCTCAACGCCCGCGTCTTCGGTGTCAGCACCGACCTCCCATACGCGCTCAGTCGATTCCGGGCTGAACACGAGCTTGGCTTCGACCTTGTCAGCGACAACGACGGCGCGATCATCGACGCCTACGATGTCGTCGACGAGTGGGAACACATCAATCTCACCGAGGTCGCCCGACGAGCCGTGTTCGTCATCGACGCAGCTGGAACCGTCCGCTATGCGTGGCGTGCGGACAATCCCGGCGAGGAACCCGACTACGATGCGGTCGCCGACGCGGTCGAATCGCTGGCTTGAACCGAAGCCGACGCGCCACGACGACCGCTCACGGCCGCTCGGCACGCCGGATCGTCGACACCCGAGCGTTTTCCTTGAGTTTGAGTCCGGCACCGCCGACGCTGAGGGGAACACGTCCGAGTTCCTGTGTGTGCAGCGTCGGATGGAACGCACCGCGTGTCAGGAGCTCGTCACGGGTTTGGACAACGAGGAACACGTCTTCAGGCGGTGACAGCGTCTCGTTGTACTCGATGAGATACTGGCCAGCGTCGAGTGTCCACCACTCGTAGTCGTCCTCGGGGTTGCGTCTGGCGGACGCATAGGGCTCGATATCGGCTGATTCTACCTCGCCGCCGCCGAAATCGACACGGCCCGGGGCCGTGATCTCGTAGATCTCGCTGACGGTGAGATCGACCCCTGGGCCCTCGGTCTGTGTTGGTTCGTGGACGATGCCGTCGACAAAGGCGGTGAGATCCGTGGCCGGCATATGTCGCCATACAGCACCCGACAGTAAAGCAGTGGTGTGGGTTTTTCACCGCTGGGCGGCTACGCCACCTACATGCGATCATCCGATGGCGTCTCTGCGTACGACCCCGACGCCGACCACCCGTTTCCTGACTCCGCAGTCAACGACATCCTGCCGGAACTCACCGCCGATCCCGAGATCACGACCTATCTTGACGCACAAAACGTCACCGCCGTCGACCGGATGGGCTACAGCGACCACGGCCCGAAACACATCGAGATCGTCCGCAACCGCGCGCTTGGGCTGTATACGCTGCTGAAACGCGCCGATGTGGCATTCAACGGCGCGAGCCAACAGGGCCTTGACGAACGGTTTGAGCCGGTGATCCTCGTCTTGGCCGCCACGCTCCACGATATCGGCCACGTTGTCCACCGCGAAGATCACTCCTACTACTCGATTCCGCTCGCGGCCGACCTCCTCGATCGACTGCTCGGCGACCGCTATGAGACCGAAACTGCGGTGCGGATCAAAAGTGAGGTGCTGCATGCGATCCTCTGCCATCACGCCGAGGAAACACCGCTGACAACCGAGGCGGGGATCATCCGGATCGCCGACGGCCTCGATATGGAGCGCGGTCGCTCACGTATCCCCTACGAACACGGCGGCCGCGGGATCAATACACTCTCCAGTCAGGCCATCGAGGACGTACGACTCAAAGCCGGCGACGACACCCCCGTTCTGGTCGAAATCGAGATGAACAACGCTGCCGGCGTCTACCAGGTCGATAATCTCCTGAAGGCAAAGCTCGCAAACTCCCGGCTTGAAGCCCATGTCCGTATCATCGCGGTCAACACGAAAGGCGACGACGGGCTGGTCGAACGGATCGAACTGTAGCCGCGGAACGGATCGAACTGCAACCACGAGAGTTTAAACCGGAAGCGGCGGCCACAGCGGCACAGTGCTCCATGTCGAATCCTGCCCGCCCGACACCGATCGATGCCGACACCGAAACCTCCGACGAGTCGATCGCTGCAGATCTGCTTGCTCGCCTGCGTCAAGTCATCCGCGCACTTCGTGGCTCGACGTTCGACCGACGCCCCTACGATCCCGCGGTCGACGACCCGCTGGCGACATTTACTGTTCCTGACGGCGAGCAGGAACTCGATCGCTACTGGGTGAACCACCCATTCGCGTTTGTCGTCATCACCGAACGCGACGCCGACGGCGAGCGGTCGTACTACGCTGTTGAGCCGGATCTCGATGCCTTCGAGATCGACCTGCTCGATCGCGTCCGCCATGACATCCGCCCACCGCTGCTCTACGATGCCGGCGACGACGCTGCGGCCGAACCAACAGCCACCGCCGCGACCGGTGAGCCGGCTGTCGATCACGACCTCGGCTCGACAGCCACGTCTGCCGAGGGAATCGCCGACGACACAGATGGCGATATCGACGAGTCTGCCGACACAGATGGCGACATCGACGAGACAGTCGCAAGGAGCGTTGCTGACGAGAGCGACGACAGTGCTGCCCCCGCCGCCGAGCGACTGCGTACCGAACTTGCCGCGCTGATCGAGCGATACGGGATCACCGTCGACATCCGGACGTTTCACGCGCTGTGGTACTACCTGCACCGTGATTTCCGCGGGTATGGCCGACTTGATCCGTTGCTACAGGATGATCACATCGAGGATATCTCCTGTGATGGCCCCGATCAGCCGGTGTTCATCTACCACGAGACCTACACCGACCTCGAAACCAACGTCGCCTTCGAGGCGGCCGCACTCGACGATTTTGTTGTCCGACTGGCCCAACAAGCCGGCCACCATATCAGCGTTGGCGATCCGCTGATCGAGGCGACGCTGCCGGACGGCTCGCGGGCGGAACTCAGCCTTGGCGAGGAAGTCACCCCACACGGCTCGGCGTTTACCATCCGGCAGTACGCCGCTGATCCGCTTACACCGATCGACCTCATCGAGCGCGGAACGTTCGACGCCGCGGGGTTGGCCTACTGTTGGCTCTGTATCGAGCACAACAAGAGCCTGCTGGTGGCCGGTGGTACCGCCGCCGGCAAAACCACCACGCTGAACGCGCTGTCGATGTTCGTGCCGCCGGGTGCAAAGGTCGTCACAATCGAGGACACCCGGGAACTCACGCTCGCCCACGACAACTGGCTGGCGGCGGTCACCCGAGAGCAACTCACTGAGGGTACCGCCATCGATATGTACGATCTCCTGCGGTCGGCACTTCGACATCGCCCGGAGTATCTCCTCGTCGGCGAGGTACGTGGCGAAGAGGCCGAAACGCTGTTTCAGGCGATGAACACCGGCCACACGACGCTGTCGACGATCCATGCCGACTCCATCGAGACCGCTGTTACTCGGCTAGAAAACGAGCCGATCGATCTCCCCCGGACGATGGTCGAGTCACTGGATCTGTGTGCGGTTCAGACGCAGCGACGCCTTGGAGGCCAGCGTGTCCGGCGGATCGACGGGATCGCCGAGATTCGCGGCGTCGACGACCGCACGGGCGATCTTGATTACGCTGAACCCGTCTCGTGGCATCCCCAAAGCGACAGCTTCAGCCGATCACACAGCGAGGTGCTGGACTCGATTCGGGCCGAGCGTGGTTGGGAACCAGACGCCCTCCGAGCAGAACTCACGGCCCGCGAACAATTCCTCGAAACCCTCAAGGAACAGGGGGTGACTGACTACCGTGCGTTCACCGCGCTCCTCGGCGACTACTACGCCGATACCGCGACCAGCGAGGATGCATCCACTGACCTTGTCTCGGGAGGAGCCGACGGGTCCGCAACCGAGTCGCCACCGCCTGACCAATCCGACGGTTCCGCACCAACGACCGCGACCGATGAGCCCGCCGCCGACCCGCTGTCGACGACTGCTGCTGTCGACCCATCTGACGAGATACCATCGACGACAGCACGCAACTGGCCACCCGTACAATGATCTCGCGTCGATGGCTTTGGCGTCACCGCTGGCTAAACCTTGCGGCGACGATCAGTGCGTTCAGGGATCGCTTTCGCCGCGCTGTCGATGCCATTGCACTCGCGTGGTGTCGCCCGCTTGTCCCGGCGACTGGCCGGCGTGAGCGCACCACACAGCTGGCTGCGATCCATGCTGCCGACCCGGCTGCGCTCATCGCCGCTCGAACCGTGCTGTATGCGATCATCGCTGGCGTCGCTGCCGGCGTGCTCACGCTCGTGACGATTATCCGTATCAGAGCCGAGCCCGCAGTGGTAACACAGATCGCCAGTCGAATCGGCATCGATACGCTCACGCGTTCCCCGGTATCGGCGGCTGCTTTCGCGGGCGGCGGTAGCGTTCTCGTCGCCGTCGGTGTCGCGGTAGCAACCTACCGGCTTCGATGGTATATTATCGATCGGCGCGTGGCCGCCCGCAGGCGACGGATTGACCGGACGCTGCCGCGGGCCGTCGCGTGCATGTACGCACTCGCCCGAAGCGGGATGCCGTTGCCAGCGGTGTTGCGGACGGTGGCTG
>Ga0209917_1001228_pt1 | contig 10363 bp, 8 predicted proteins | sample SalPon2_C_H2O_MG_FD_185710 | JGI IMG/M metagenome (GOLD analysis project Ga0209917, IMG submission 185710) | Salt pond water microbial communities from South San Francisco under conditions of wetland restoration - Salt Pond MetaG R2_C_H2O_MG... | ecosystem: Environmental > Aquatic > Non-marine...
TCGCGCCGGGTCAAAAACGTCTCGAGGTCGGCCTCGCTCTCGAAGGCCGTCCCGTACACCCGGGTGAGGGTGTCGTTGTCCTCGTCGCCGCGCCAGTAGGCCGCGGCGATGTTCAGAAGCTCCACCGCGCCGATCTCGCCCGTCGAGTCGACGTGGGGGCCCCGACAGAGGTCCTGCCAACCGTCCTGGACGTAAAACGAGACCGTCTCCTCGCCCTCGGCCTCCGTGTCGAGGATCTCGCGTTTGTACTCGTTGTCGGCGTAGATTTCGCGGGCCCGCTCGCGGGGGCGCTCGACGCGCTCGATGTCGTAGTCGGCCTCGATTATCGCCTCCATCTCGGCCTCGAGGTCCCCGAAGTCGTCCTCCGAGAGGTCGACGCCCGCCACGTCGTAGTAGAAGCCCTCGTCGGTCGGCGGGCCGATGGCGAGTTTCGCCTCGGGGTGGAGCCGCTGCAGCGCTTGCGCGAAGACGTGCGCCGCCGAGTGCCGGAGCACCCGCAGGTACTCGTCGGACTGCTCCGTCACGATGACGAGTTCGCAGTCCTCACGGAGGGGCTCGGCCCTGTCGAGGAGGTCCCCGTCGACGACGCCCGCGACCGTGTCCGATCCGAGTCCGGGTCCGATCTCGTAGGCCACGTCCTCGACGGACGACCCGGACTCGACCTCGAGTTCGGAGCCGTCCGGCAACGTGACGACGATGTCGCTCATAGCTACGACAACTTCCGGAGGCCGCATAAGTCCAACCTTTCGGCTGCGCCTCCGATGCCGTCGATGCCGTCGGTCCTGCCGGTCCCGCCTCGCCGCCTACCGCCGGCGCGATCCCGACGGACGAACCGGTCGGCGGCGCCGAGTCCAGCCGGTTTATGGTTCTCTCCGCGCTAGACGGGGGTATGATATTCGGATTCGGCGAGGACGACGACGCGGAGGCGACCGACGAGGACGGTGACGACGCCGGGGAGACGGGGACCGATACCGGGGCGAACGACGCCGACAGCGGGACGGCTACCGCCGATACCGGGGCGGACGCGCACGGTTCCGAGGGGGACGACCCGGGCGAAACCGCTGTGGGTGCCCCAGAGGGGGACGGGCCGGACGGCGAGACGGCCGAGTCCTCGGGGACGGAGACGGATGCCGCCGGCGGGACCAACGAAGCGGACGGGACCGATGGAGAGGGAGGCGACGGAGAGGCCACCGAGGACGACGGGGACGTCGACCCCGAGTCGATCTCGACGATCGATCGAATCGTTCTGGATCCGGAGACGTTGGTGGATATGCTGGCGTACAACGGACAGGAGGACATCGGACAGAAATCGAAGGCGGTGTACAGCCTCCGGCCGCCGTTCGCTCGCACGGTCGAACCGACGCTGAAGCACCTCGAGGAACGCTCCGTCGAAGGCAAGGCCGACGACGAGATTCACCTGCGCCCGTTCCGCTTCGTCGTGGAGGGACGCGCCGTGATCGAACAGCGCCCGACGCGACCGGTCGCAAAGGAAGAGATGGACGCCGACGAGCCCACCGACGCGGCGATCGAGGCGTGGATCGACGAGGCGATGGAGACCTGGAAGGGCCACGTCCGTGAGAACCTCGCCGAATCGGTCGACATCTTCTCCCCGCACGGGATGGCGATCGTCGACGTCGAGTACGACCCGGAACCCGAGGTCGAAGCGGGCCCCGAGTCCGAGGCCGACCCCGGGTCCGAGGCCGAACCGGAAGGCCAAGCCGACGGGGGGCCCGGATCCGAGGTCAGGGAGTGAGCGGCGTGACAGAGGGGTACCCCAAGCGACCGCCCGAGGACGTCCCGCCGGAACACCGCGAGCGCGCCCGCGAACTCCAACTAGAGCTCCTCGTCCTCGAGGCGCGTCTCGAGGCCGCGAACTTCGAGGACGAGGAGGCGTTCCGGCGGGCGATCGACGAGCGCCGCTCGGAACTGGACTCGCTTCGGGAGTCGGCCGGTTCCCTCTGAGAACACCTATCCGGAGCTATCCTACGCTCCCGCCGAGCGAGGGTGAAACGCAGCCGTCGGCCGCCCCGCGGCTCGACGATCACGCCCGCCGCGCACGGACGGGGAGGGAAACGAGCCGCGAGCGGCGCAGGATCGCCGCGGCGGGGACCCCTCCTCGTTGACCCGGAGAACGCAACACCGAAGGCCGCGCAGCGGCGAGCGTACCCAATGAGTCTCATCGACGACACGCGGGAACTCCTGGCCACGGGGCCGCTCTGTAACGCCTGCCTCGGCCGCCCCGTCGCCGACCGGAGCTTCGGGCTGACGAACGACGCCCGGGGCCGCGCGATGCGAACGGCGCTCGCCCTCGAGGCCGACGAGCCCTACGAGGAGCCCGACGATCCCTGTTGGGTCTGTGAGGGCCTCTGCGAGCGGTTCGACGAACTCGCCGACCGCGCGATCGAGGCCCTCGGCGCGACGGAGTTGTACACCTACCAGGTCGGAAGCCGGGTGCCGCCGCTGCTTGAGGAGAACGATCGCCTGCTCCGCATCGACGCGGGGTTCGACCCCGAGGCGGGCGAGGAGTTGCGCGCCGAGCTCAACCGCGAGGTCGGCCGACGCGTCGGCCGCCGCCTCGGTGCCGACGTCGACTTTCACCGCCCCGACGTGCAGTTTCTCGTCGATCTGGAGGCCGACGACATCGATATCCAGCGCAACTCCGTCTCGATCTACGGCCGCTACCGAAAACTGGAGCGCGGCATCCCCCAAACCGAGTGGGAGAAGTTCGACGAGAGCGTCGAGGAACTCGTCGCGCCGCCGTTCCTGAGCGCCTTCCGCGGGACGGAGGCGGTGTTTCACGGCGCCGGCCGAGAGGACGTCGACGCGCTGATGCTCGGCTCCGGCCGCCCCTTCGTCCTCGAGATCAAACAGCCCCGCCGGCGCGACGCCGACCTGACGGAGCTCCGGACGGCCGTCGACGAGGGCACCGACGGAAAGGTCGAAATCGAGGGGCTGAGGTTTGCGACTCACGGGATGATCGAGCGGGTCAAGAGCCACGACGCCTCGAAGACCTACCGGGCCACGGTCGATTTCGTCGAACCGGTTGCCCCGGCCGATTTCGAGGCCGCTCTCGAGGAACTCGATGGGGCGACGATCGAACAGCGGACGCCGAACCGGGTCGACCACCGACGGGCCGACCTCGTCAGGGAGCGGACTGTCCTGGACGCTACGGGATCGCTGACCGACGAGTACACCGCGACCGTCGAGGTCCACGGGGAGGGCGGGTTGTATATAAAGGAGCTCGTGAGCGGCGACGAGGGGCGGACGGAGCCGAGCCTCGCGGGGTTGCTCGGTGTCGACGCCACGGTGGCTGCCCTCGACGTCCTCGACGTCGAGGGGGTCGACGAGCCGTTCTTGACGCCCGAGTTCCGACTCGATCGGGACGGCGAGCCGGTTTCCGGCGGGGATGCGACGCCGGCCGATGGGACGCCGTCGTAGCGATGCCACCGTAATAAAACTACATTCGGACACATCGCGTGCGACGACCAACGGGGTATAAGAACGGTCGTTTTCATCCGTGAAGCACCGAAAAAATGAGTTCGGATGACGGACGCGCCGGCGATGTCGCTGATTGGACCGTGTTGAAATCGATCCAGATGGCCAACGACGCGTCGATGGGCGCGATGGAGCAGTACCTCCTCGTCGCGACCTACCCCGGGGCGGTCGGAAATCCCGACCGGGCCTCCGCACTGCTCGAGCGAGCGATCGTCCGCCACGAGCGGGCGATCGAACACCTCGAACTGGCGGTGGCGGCGATCGACGCCGAAACGTAGCGTACGTCCGTCTCACTCGCCGTTTCTGATCCACGTCGTCGGCCGATAATATAAAAAACGGGACGCGCCAACCTGAACACACCGGACGATGAAATTGGCTTCCCCAACCGACTTCGACATCCTGGAGTCGCTCTCCGACGGCAAACGGAACACCGCGGCGAACATCGCGATCGAGATCGACCGAGACCGCGCGTACATCAACACACGGTTGCCGCTCCTGGCCGATCACGGATTGCTCGAACGCATCGGACCCGCTCCCAACAGCGGCCTGTACGAGATCACCCCGATGGGACGAGCCGCGGCCCGACACCGCGAGGCCTACCACGACGACGACACCGACTTCGAGGCGCTTCTCGAGACGGAAGCCGACGCCTGAGCTGTCGGCTCCGCTCGCGCTCCCGCCCCGTCTACGTCCCGCACCCCCGCTCTCGCGGGGTGGACGGTCGCCTCCGTGAACCCGATGCTTCCCCGATTCAGCCGGGAGCGCGGTGCATACCGGTGCGAGCGTCCCCCGATCACGCTTTTGATCGGCCAGCCGAAGCGACGCGATCCGGCGTCGGCACCGTTTTCAAAAGTATATACTAACACTAGATATTATAAGTATCCAGTCGGAACCTGCCCTCGATGACACGGGGCACTCGGACGATCCGAATCGCCGGCTTCGTCGCACTGACCGCCTGCCTTCTGGCGCTCGCGGCCGTGATCGCGCCGCCCGCGTCCGCACAGGTCGGGGCCGATCCCGTCGGCTACGAGTACGACGGGGCCGATCTCCTGATCGACGGGCCGGTGACCCGATCCGACGGAACGGTAACGCTCGCGCTCGAGGACACCGCCGCCGAGACCGATACGATCCGGCTCGACCTGGGCGACGACCACGCCGGCTTCGAAATCGCCGCCGCCACCGACGAGACGTCCGCCGACGTCGGGATCACCGTCGACAACACTGCCGACTCGGTAACCGTCGAACTCACCGACTTGAGCGGCGTGACGGGCGATACGGTCGAGATCGCCGTCGGCCTCGACCTCACTGCAACGGACGCCGTCGCCGGACGGGCCCACGAGTACGACTCGACCCCCGTCGCGACCGTCACGACCGACGAAACCGGGAGCGGCCTCGTCGGCGCGCCTGCCGTTCGCGCGACCGTCGATCCGAGTGCGGAGGTGGGATTCAACGCCGATGTATTAAACGATGATATTTCTAAAGGATACGTCCCGGTATGGAATCATGGCCGATTTATAATCGAATTCTCCGAAAAACCAGTTACCGTCGAAACTGGTGATAAAATAAATCTCTCTGTGGATCCAGATGTGATCCAATCTGGTGATGAAGATGGCATCGGTGTCTACGACGTCTGGGAGGGCGCAACGTTAGATCAGAATATAACTAATCTTGAAATTTCGACATCCAGCAGCGCGAACGTGTTAGATGGGCATGATGATCAAATCACGATCACGATTCACACTGTCGATGATAAACCGAGGATCATTTCGAATGAAGCTATTGCAGTGTGGGTTCAGATAGGAGTGGAAACAGAGCCGATGATAAATGCCGCCGATCGATACCGCGGCACGGACCTCTTCACTGTCGATGTCGAAGATGAGGGCAACGCCGAACTGACTGACAACGACGACGTGCGCACGAAGACGCCCGTCGTCCTGGATATCTATCCCGGCGAGCCGAACGCGGAGGGGTTCGATCTCGGGGTCGAATCGGGGACGGAGTTCGGCATCGGCGAGGGCCGGTCGCTGTCGATCGACGGGCTATCCGACCGACACGGCAACGCGATCCCGTCGGCGACCTTCGAGTTCGCAGTCGACGGGCCGGACGGTGAACGCGTCCACGAAGGAGTTCGAACGGCGACGAACGGGACGGACGGGATCACCTTCGACGGTGACGGGGCGCTCGACGTCCCTCTCGGTGTGTTCGACCTCTCGGCGACGGTCACTGACGTGCCGGGGCCGGCGTCGCCGACGGGGACCACCGAGGCGGAGCGCACTGAGGCCGCTTCGGGGCTCGCGATGTATCCCGACAACGTCTCCGTCGAGACGACGACGGCCCACAGCGACTTCGACGCCGGTGGCAACGCGACCATCGAGGTCGCGGTCGATCTGGGCGTCCGGGACGACGACGTCGGACGGGTGGACGTCGAACTCCGGCGCGAGGCCGGCAACGGTACCGTCACCTTCGCCCCCGACAGCGGGTCGCCGACGCCGACCGATCCCTGGGAGACGACGGGGTACGACGCCGACGACCGCCTCGGGCGGGCGAACGACTGGGTGATCGAGCGCGGTCTCACCGCCGAGGACTTCGACGGTGGCGTCCGACGGTACGTCCTTGAGGCCGACAGCGCGGCCCGCTACGACGTCGCGGCGGCGGTGATGCCCCGTGACGCGGCGCTCGATCCCGATCCCTCGAAGGTCGAGACCTCGCTGTCGACCGATCCGGGTGGGGCGAACCGCGACACGGCGGAGATCGTCGCGACGGGGCCGATCGAGCGCGCCTCGAACGTCTCGATCCGAGACGACCGCGAGTTCGTGGGGACCGACACGGAGGAGGGTGGCCCGATCGAGATCGATCTCGAAGGGTTCGAGGACGCCGGTGGGCGCGCTGTCACCAACACCGACGAGGCGGTCGCAGTGCGGTTCGGCGGCGCCGACGCCGGGACCGCCACTCCGACGCCGGCCGAGGGATCGGCCGCCGTCACGGTCGATCCGACGGCGATCGATTCCGGGACCGCTGACGTCGGCGGGAAGGCGGCCGTCGAACTCGAAGCCGCCGGGGGAACACAACGCGTCCCGACCGACGTCAGACTGGTCCATCGTGCGATCGAGCGACCCGACGGCACGTGGCGTGCGGGGTCGCTCTCCCAGCCCGCGTCGGTGTACGTCGACGCCGACGGTCGGCGCGACATCGTCCAGTGGAATCCCGACACGGGGTCCTACGAGGGGGTCGCAACTGACGGGACCGGGGACGCCGTCGACGCCGACCGGATCGATCACCAGGACCTCCATCGCGGCTTCTACGCCTACGCCGACGGGGGCGGCCTCAGGATCGGCTTCGAGTACGTCACGACCGCCGACGGGGCGATCGGGACCGAGGACGTCGAACTCGACCCGGGTTGGCACCTCGCGAGCTCCAACTACGACGTCTCGGCGCACCCCTCGCGTGAACTGGCCGCGGACGCGAACTGGGTCGACGGGTTCGGCGGCGACGGCGTCGCCGTCTGGAACGCGAATCTGACCGACCGGCTCCACGACGGGACCGACGGTATCGACATCGACGGGACCTCGGAGCCGATCGCCCCCGACGACGCCTACTGGATCGAAGTCGACGACAACGGTTCGGCACCGGTCAGGCGCGTCGTCTCGCCGACGTTCTCCGAGGGCGACGGGGGCGACGAATGAGGGCCGCGGGCGGAGTCAGGTTCGTGAACGGGGCCGGAGACGACGGGCGCCGGCGGATCGGCCCTCCTCGGGGGGCCGCGATCGCGGTCGCGTTGCTCGCCGCCTCCGTAGCTCTCTGCGGCGCGTTTGTCGGACCCGTGGCGGCCGACGACGCGCCGGACGAACCGGCCTCGTTTTACGGGCCGGCGACCGACGAGGCGGGTGATCCGATCCCCTCCGGGGAGACGGTCGTCGCCGTCGTCGACGGTGACGTCCGCGACTCGATCGTCGTGGATCCGGACGGCGAGTACGGCGGTTCGGGGGCCTTCGAAGGGAAGCTTCGGGTCGACAGCGGAGCCGGCGACGAGGTGACGTTCCGGCTCGGCGGCCCCGATGGACCGATCGGGGGGTCGACCGAACTGGAACCCGGCGTCTTCGAGGTACCGCTGACGTTTCCAGAGGGGTCGGTGGACGCTGATTCCGACTCGGGCGGGGACGATTCGGGGTCGGCCACGACGGATTCGGAATCGACCGCCGGCGGGTCCGACGGATCGAGCACGTCCGATTCGACGGACGGTTCCGACGGGTCGGGCGACACCTCTGACGAGGACGCCGAGGGTTCGGACGGCGCTGACGATGGGGGAAGCAGCAGCGGGGAAGGCGACGGTAGTGGTGGTGGCGGTGGTGGCGGAGGAGCCAGCGGTGGTAGCAGTGGTGGGGGAGGCAGCGCTGGCGGCGGTGGGGCCGGGGGTAGCGGAACCGGTGGTGGCGCCGACAGCAGCGATGGAAGCACCGCCCCGGGCGACGGTTCGGCCGACGCCGTGGACCCGATCGCCGAGGCGAGCCACATCGCGGAGGACGCTTACCCGGACGCGCCGGGAACGACTGTCGTGTTCGAGGGGACGGCCATCCGAGAAATCGTCTTCGACGACGACAGCATCGATGGGCGCGTCTCGATACGTGAGTTCGACAGCCTCACCGACGACGTACCGCCGCTCCCGGGTGATCTCTACGTGGTCTCGAGGTCGGTCGTCGCCGTTCCTGCCGACACCCGCAACACCTCCGCGGTCGTCCGCGCCGTCGTCGACCCGGAGGCGTTGCGGTCGAACCGCGTTCCCCCGGATCGGCTCTCGGTGTATCGGCTCCCGGCCGGCGCCGAGGAGTGGGAGACGCTGCCGACCGAGACGTTCGGCGTCGACAGCGGACTGCTCGTCGAAGCGGAGACGCCGGGGTTCTCGGAGTTCGTCATCGCCGGTCCGGTGACGCCCGAGTCGGCCACTCCCGAGTCCCCGGCGGAACCGACGCCCGAACCGACTGCGACGGCAGACGGGGGACGGGTGCCGCGGTGGCTCTCCGGTTCGTACGTCCTCGAACGCGTCGGAATCGGGCGGCCGATGGCGGCGCTTCTCGCCTTGCTGGCCGTCGCGGCCGTCATCGGGCGGATCGTCATCCCGCGCCGCCGGTGACCCCCGCCGGACACGCGAACGGCTACGGCAACTGTTTTGATAGCGCTCCCGGTATCGAACCCATGCAGTTCGGCGTCGACGAAGCGGGAAAGGGACCCGTCTTGGGGTCGATGTTCGCGGCGGCGGTTCGAGCCCCCAAGGACGCGTTACCCGGTGGCATCGACGATTCCAAGCGCCTCTCGGCGTCCCGTCGGGAGGAACTCGCGGACCGGCTTCGTTCGGACGACCGCGTCGGGATCGGACTCGCTGAGATCACGTCCGAGCAAATCGATGCGGGAAACATGAACGACCTCGCGGTGGCGGCGCACGTCGAGGCGGCGGACGCCGTCGTTGCGACGGGCGATACGGGGCTCTGTGACGCCGCCGACGTCGACGCCGGACGCTTCGGTGCGCGTGTCGAGGACGGTCTCGACGCCGACGCGACAGTCGAGGCCGCCCACGGCGCGGACGGATCGGACGCGCTCGTGGGGGCCGCAAGCGTCGTCGCAAAGAGCGCCCGGGAGCGCCACGTCGCCTCGCTCGCCGACCGGTTCGGCGAGGTCGGCAGCGGCTACCCCAGCGATCCCACGACGCGGTCGTTCCTCCGCCGGTACTTCGAGGAGCACGGCGTGTTTCCACCGCCGACCCGGCGCTCGTGGGCGACGTGTGACTCGATCCGCGCGGCGGCGGAACAGTCCGGTCTCGGGGAGTTCTAGCGGGGACGACACCCCTATTACGCTCCGGTCGGGAGAGGTCGTATGGACGCGTTCGAGGCGTCGGCGAACGTCCCGCGAGGGGGGTTCGAGTTCGACTGTCGGCCCGAAACCGAGCAGTCGTTCGAGAACGCCCTCGCGAAGGCCCGGTCGGGGACCAGACTCGGCGTCGACGACGCGATCGAGCTGCTGACGACGGGGACGGACACCGGCGGGATCGATCTCCGTCGGAAGGAGCGGGTCCTCGAGGCCGCCGACAGGCGCCGGGCGGAGATCGTCGGCGAGGAAGTCACCTTCGTCGCGAACATCAACAACAACGTCACGACCGCCTGCGACGTCGGCTGTCTGTTCTGCAACTTCAAGGACGCCGCGGCGCGCTTCGAGGCCGACCACGACGGCGATACCGACGGGTTCACGAAGACGCCCGCGGAGTCGCGCTCGATCGTCGAGGACGCCCTCGATCGGGGCATCTACGAGGTGTGTTCGGTCTCGGGGCTGCATCCGGCGCTCGCGCTGGACGCCGAACACCGCGAGATCCTCGACGGGCGCGACGGCGAGTACAGCTACAAACCCCCCGAGGTCTACGATACCGACCCCGGCACGTACGTCGACCAGATCGAGGCGATGAGCGTCGGCGGCGCCCACGTCCACTCCGTGACGCCGGAGGAGGCGTATCACGCCCGCCGGGGGACCGACTGGAGCTACGAGGACGTGTTCGCACGGCTCCGGGCGGCCGGCCTCGATTCGGTGCCCGGCACCGCCGCCGAGATCCTCGTCGACGAAGTCCGGGAGGTGATCTGTCCCGGAAAGATCGGCACCGACGAGTGGCTCGAGGCGATGACCGCCGCGGCTTCGGTCGGCCTCGACACGACGGCGACGATCATGTACGGCCACGTCGAGAACGAGGCCCACCGGGCGCGTCACCTCGATCGGATCCGCGACCTCCAGGACCGGACCGGCGCGATCACCGAGTTCGTCCCGCTCTCCTTCGTCCACCACGAGACGCCGCTGCACGAGCGGGGGCTGGTCGAGGCGGGCGCGACGGCCG
>Ga0209917_1001232_pt1 | contig 10344 bp, 7 predicted proteins | sample SalPon2_C_H2O_MG_FD_185710 | JGI IMG/M metagenome (GOLD analysis project Ga0209917, IMG submission 185710) | Salt pond water microbial communities from South San Francisco under conditions of wetland restoration - Salt Pond MetaG R2_C_H2O_MG... | ecosystem: Environmental > Aquatic > Non-marine...
ACGGGACTGTTCATTGCCTGTGGTCGCCAGCAGAATACCAAGTATACTGCACTCGGCTTGGCAAGATAATTCAATTTGAATGGTCTCAAACGTGACTCCGTGCGAAATCTGATTTTGTCTTCGCCGGTAGCGGTGGGGAAATAGCACCATCTTTGATATTATAGGCTTCATTAACTGAATCAATAATTTTTGTACTTGAAATAAAGTAAATCGCCAAAGAAGACCACGAGTATTGTCTTATGCGCTCATGGAACATTTCCCGTCGCTCCGCTCTTGAGAGCGACGGGTCAACCCCTTCACAGATATCGAGGACTGTCTCAACAAGATACGCTTCCTGAGCGTGATTGAGGCGGACGCTGAGTCCGCCTCGATCTTCCCAAAAGCCCACACTAGCCTGCTCTGAAAGCGTTACCAGCGTCCAAGCAAGAAATACAATCTGAATGTAGGACTCGATTGCCTGCTTGCGCCTGACCTGATATTGCTTGAATCCGAACTGTTCATTTGCTTGTTGATGGACCGTTTCGATGTTCCAGCGATCCTCGACCAAGGACAGGATCTCGGCCGCTGAGCGGTCGAGATCCGTGCTAAGATAATACCGAGTAGTTCCATCTGCTGTCTGACTCGCCACGATCTTTACTTTACCAATATCGTCAATTTCGACAACTTCACTCGCTACATCGTAGGTTTTCTTTTTACCACGAACCGAAATTGTGGTCGATTCATACTCAAGCGTCGATGCGTAGTCATCGACGCGCTGTGTCCATATTTCATCGACTGGAGAGATGTGATGGCTTGACTTGAACCGACAGACAACATCGTGACCCAGATCTTGGATTGTTGAGACACGATTTCCCCCATAGTATGCAGAGTCGAAAACGATAGTAAGAGCCGCTCCAGCCGGGAGCTGGAGCGGCATGACAATATCTTCAACGGCGATTTCAGTTTTCTTTTTGAACGGTTGTTGGAAATTCGGTGCGAGTCCTTCCTTGATATACATACGTGCGAGGTATGGAACGTACACATCGCCGATCTGAAGACACGAAGTCACGAACTTGTTCCCCTGCTCCAGTTCACCCGTTGCTGAGTTGTACAACTCGGCGACGCCATCGGTGGCGTCGCCAGTTTTTCCAACGAACGTATCGTCAATGTGGAGCAGAACCTCGTCATCGTTTCCAACATTGAGTTCGTCGAAGAGGAGTTCTGCTTGCTGCTGAGCCAGGTCAGTGGCGTTCCAGTTGGCTTTACCGAGAAAGTAGCGATAGGTTCGGGGATATTTCGCGTCTGGACGCGAAATCCCCTGGTAGAGTCCATTAACTGTCCATTTTGAGTGAGACATTATTACGGCACTTGTGAAGGAATTAAACGAGGCAATATTGCGCCTGTCAGAGAAAATTGACTCAAACTGCTCAAACGCTTGTTCAAACCATGGCGGTAGGTGGGTAAGACCGAGCACGACAGCACTTGATTGTGCCTGAACAGGGAATCATTGTTCGCCTCGTCAACATCTGATCATTGAATGGTCAGTAGACGTATGGAAGAGTTGCCAAGCCGAGTCCAACAGTTTTTGTGATGCGAGATCAATAATTGAGTCTCTCTAATCTGTTAAATAGTCAATTTATACGTAGCAGATAACCCATGCATTTATAATTGACTCGGTAATAAATATACAATTCAGATGGCCGAGCCAAAGAGTAGAGCAACACGACAGAGTAACACGCTTGAACGTGTGTCTGACGCTGTAGTCGGCATTGATACTGATTTCGAATATACGTTCCTTAATTCACAAGCTGAAGAGTTACTTGATGCAGCTGAAGAAACATTATTGGGAACGACTATCTGGGAAGCGTTTCCGGAAACCATCGACAGCGTTGCTGAAGACAACATCCGAACCGCCCTCGAAACTAATGAAGAGCGAAGCTATGAGCGATACAATGAATCAGTGGATCGCTGGTTTGAGGTGCGGATTTTCCCTGATGAGCAGGGTCTCTCGATCTTTTTCACCGACGTTTCTGAACGTAAGGAACGTGAGGCGGAACTCGAACGATATGAACAACTAATTGAAGCGTTACCAGTCGCTGCTGGAATGAATACTCCCGGTGAAGAAGGTCATTTTGAGTTTGTCAATCAAGCAGCTGTTGAGTTGCTTGGTGCATCGTCGAAAGCTGAATTGAAACAGTACTCTCTCAGTGACACGTACGCCAATGAGGATGCCCGCAAACAGCTCAGCAAACGACTGCGGGAAACTGGCTCTATAGATCGGCATGAGGTGCAGCTTACAACACTTGACGGGGAGTCATTCTGGGCTTCGGTGACAGCGGAAATTGCTGAAATAGACAGTAAAGAGTACATTATCGGCATAATAGAAGATATCTCTGAGCGCAAGGCAAACGAACAGGAGTTAGGATACAAAACTCGGGCGATTGAAGAGGCTCCCATCGGAGTTTCATTATCGAGTTATGAGCAGGAGGACAATCCATTAGTGTATGTCAACGAGCGATTCGAAGAGATCACCGGGTATACTGCTGAGGAAGCAGAAGGGCGTAATTGCAGGTTTCTTCAGGGTGAGGAAACTTCAGATGGGTCAGCAACAAAATTAACAACTGCTATCGAGGCAGGCGAAGCGGCGACTGTGGAAATTCGAAACTACCGTAAAAATGGTGAGATGTTCTGGAACCGGATCTCTATTGCACCAGTGACGACTGATGCTGGGCTCTCGCACTTTGTTAGGTTTCAACAGGATATCACTGCGACCAAACAGCGATCACAGGAACTTGCCCAACGCAACGAACAGATTACAGCACAGAATCAGGCACTGGAATCATTCGTTGATATTGCGTCTGATCCCGATCAACCAGTTGATCAACAGATAACCAACTTGCTTGAACTGGGCACAGAGTATCTTGATCTTGAGATTGGGATCGTATCTGATGTTGAGGGTACCGAGTATACGGTTCGGAACAGTGTATCGCCGGACAACGGGATTACAGCCGGTGACGTGTTTGATCTCGGTGAAACATTCTGTTCACTGGTATACGAGGCCAATGGGCCGGTGTCGTTTCACACACCGGCCGATGGCGAAATAAAAACCCATCCAGCCTATCGCAAACAGGGTATTGAGTCGTACATTGGTGTGCCGCTCTACGTCGCTGGTGAGCGGTACGGGACGCTGAATTTCTCTAGTCCGAGTGCACGTAACGAGTCGATATCCGAAGGTGAGGAGTCTTTTGTTCGGATCCTTGCTCAGTGGATCGGCGGCACAGTTGAACGACAGCAACGCCAACAAGAACTTGAGCGAACCAGCGAGTTTCTCAGGGAGACACAAAACGCCGCCAACGTCGGTGGGTGGGAACTCAGCCTTCGATCGGAGACGTTGCGGTGGTCTGATGAGTTGTATCGCATCCATGAGCTATCTTTGGATGCAGACCCAACACCTGAGGATGCAATTGAGTTCTATCATCCTGACGACAGAGATACCATCAGCGAAGCCTTCGGCCGTCTCACGACAGAGGGTGAGCCGTACAATTTGGAGTTGCGGATTGTTACAGCAGACGATAATGTACGATGGGTTCGGACGCATGGAAAAGCTCACTACGAAAACAACGAGATTGTCGCCGTCTACGGAACGTTCCAGGATATCACTGAGCGCAAGGAGCGTGAGCGGAAACTACAAAAACTAACAGAACGGCTTGAATTAGCTGTCAATGGTGCAAACATTGGAATTTGGGATTGGGATATGACCTCCGATGAGGTCACATACAATGAGCAGTGGGCACGAATGCTGGGTTATTCACTTGACGAGTTGGAGCCACATCTCGATGAGTGGGAACAACGTGTCCGTCCTGAGGATCTTGCTGATGTCGAAGAGGCATTAGATAATCATATCGCGGGCGAAACGGATCTTTACGAGACAGAACATCGGATGCGAACCGCTGACGGCGACTGGAAATGGATTCGTGATATTGGGAGAATTGTTGAACGTGATGACGCTGGTGAACCGGTTCGAGCTGTCGGCATCCATCTCGACATCAACGAGCAGAAAACATACGAACAAACACTTAAAAATCAGCGGAACGATCTTAATGTTCTTAATCAGATGGTTCGCCACGATATTCGCAATCAGCTCCATATCGTGGTTTCGTACGCCCAGATGCTCACAGACAAAATCAACGACGAGGATGAGGAGTATCTGGAAAAAATCATAGACGCAGGCAATGAAGCCATTGAGATCACGCAGACTGCTGGAGAAGTCACTGAGGCGATGCTTCGATCTGAGGCTGACCTGACTCTGAGGAATCTTTCATCCGTTCTTGAAGATCAAATTGATCAGGTGCGCGAGAACCACGAACGTGCTATTATTTCTGCTGCAGAGACACTCCCGGATATAGATGTCATGGCTGACGAAATGCTAGAGTCAGTGTTCCGGAATTTATTAACTAATGCTATTGTTCACAATGACAAAGAACTTGCTGAAGTGACTGTTTCGGCGACTGTTGATGAGGAAGTAGTTCGCGTCCGTATTGCAGACAACGGCCCGGGAATTCCCGACGCGCAGAAGAGCAACATCTTCTGTGAGGGTGAGAAAGGGCTTGACAGTGGGGGTACTGGAATTGGACTATACCTTGTCGAGACACTCGTTAACCGGTACGGCGGCGCTGTTTGGGTTGAAAATAATGAGCCGGAAGGCAGTGTGTTCATCGTTGAACTCCGTTGTGAATAGAGGTGTACCTTCATACCAGCTGAAAAGTGGTGACCAGACCGAATTATATTACTGCCGTATGCTTGAAGCACAGAACGATCATTAATATACTGCCTTCGTGAGCAGGCTTGATGTATCGGAATCTTGTGAGTGATTCCTTAGAAGTTCTTCAGCATATACTCATGGATTCGTTCGACACGATCTGGCTCGTATGTCCACATACTCCGCCAGACCTTCGGGGCCGTCTCAATGGCAACAAGAGCGACGTGTTGGTAGTCGTCGGTATCGGGTTTGAAAAGTACGACCCATGAGTGGCGGTACTCGTCGGTAGTGCCATCGTGGATTGTCAGCTCAAGGTCATCAGCGGTATCTGGGTCGTCGCGGACACCATAGACATGAGTGTTGACGTCGCTGTTGCCGAGCCACTCATACATCATCTTTGTTCCATACTCGTCGTCAAGCCGGGAGAGTTCCTGGAACGTGCTGTGGAGTTCACCGCTTCCGCAAGTGAGTGCCAGATCCTCAATAAACCGAGAAATGAGTATTAACAGTAGCTTCTCTTTATCTGATATGGGGTATCCTCGGACAGTGAATTCGATGTCATCCAATCCGGTTAGTACATCGGGAAAATCTCCTGTTTCAGATTGAGTGGTTCCGGTTCGATATATGTCGGGATCGACGAAACGTAGCAATCATGAGAAGGGAGCTTCTATTGAGGATTCGGTTGTTATCTATTATATTACCGGAAGATGACCTGTAGTGCGGATCTAGTCGAGCATGATCGAATCTCACTATCAGGATTTTTTGTCGTGAACAGTATTTTGTCTCCACTGTCAATATGGCCTGATTATGGAGCCACTTGAGGTCGGCCTACGGATTCTCGGCGGCATTGTTCTCATAGGGGTGAACGCCTATTTCGTGGCAATCGAATTTGCACTGACTCGTGTGAGACAATATCCTGAATCAGAGTTTGATACACCCAGTCTCGAACTCGCATGGGAAATGACGAATGATCTGGAATTTTATTTGACAACGTGTCAGGTTTGGATTTCAGCAACAAGCATCGCACTTGGGATCATTGCCGAACCAGGCTTGGCTGCAATCTTTGAGCCACTGTTTGCAAATACCACGCTTGCGTCATTCGGAGCTGGCTCACTGCTTGGGTTTCTGATCATCAACTTGATTCACCTCACACATGGCGAACAGACGCCCACGTATCTCGGTGTTGAGCGTTCCAAGCAGGTTGCACGGTATGGCGCTCGACCGCTGTATTGGTTTGCCAAGATATTGGCACCGGCCATCTGGGTTGGTGATTCGGTTGCAAAGGCAACCCTCGGTTTGTTCGGCATTGAAATGACTCAGGCATGGACAGAAACCGAGAAGGAAGTGATCGAAACTCGTGCTGATCTCCGAAACCGACTGGGGTCGGTGCTTGAAGAAGGTGGCCTATCAGATGATCGTCGCGATGAGATTATGAATGCATTGACTATTGGAGAACGGTCGGTGAGAGAAGTAATGATCCCACCAGAAGATATGGTGGCTCTTTCGACTGCGGACAGTGTAGAATCGAACTTCGACAAACTCGAACGCCACCCCCACACGCGATACCCCTTAATCGGTGATGAACTGACTGATTTCGAGGGGGTCGTATATAGTCCTGCGCTGTTCAACCAACGTGAGAAACTGTCCACTGGAGAGTTGATGCTGACTGATGTGGCGGCTCCACCGGTGACATTCTCCCCAGATACTGACGTGAGCGATGCTATTGACCAGTTCCAAACTGAGCGACAAGAGCTCGCACTTGTAATTGAGGATGGTGAAGTAGTTGGAATGGTGACTGTCACTGATCTCTTAGAGACAATTATTGGTGATCTCGAAGATCCGCTTGATCAAGACGACCCTGATGTGCTTGATTGACTGTACGAAAACAGTCATTCGACGATGGAGTCGCCGCGCTCTTTGACTCGACGGATGCGCTCTTCACTGTAGGCCTCGTGGGTGGTTTCGATACTCTGGTGTCGGAGTGCATCCTGAGCGAGTTCGGCCTGCTCTTGGTAGAGTTGATCACCGAGCCCTCTTCGGGCTCCATGCGGTTTCAGCGGTTCCTCGAATTCGTAATCGGAGTTTTCACACAGTATGGAGAGTGTGCGCCGGAGGCCATCAACCGTCAGCGACGGTGGTTGCTGATCGTGGGCTCGGAGTTGCTTCCAGACCGTCGCCGGTGAGGCCTCCACCTCGTCAGGCAGCAGCCCATACAGCGAGGGAAGATGGAATGTAGGCAGGACGGGCCATTCTTCTGTGGCTGGATCAAGTTCTCGTTTCCAGCGTCGAATGGGTTCGAGCGCCGGTTCAAACAGGGGTGCTTCCTCCCACTGTCGGCTCTTCCCATAGACAACGAGTACCCCATCATCAAGACCGACATCTTTCCAGCGGAGGCCGTTCCGTTTCACGTCGTCATTCACTGCAGCGATCTCGGCACCACGACAGCCGGAGTACCCGAGCAGGTAGACCAACGCTCGATCCCGATAGGCTTGGTAGCGTCGTCGTTGGTCTGCATCATCTTCGAGTGCTGAATCAACGATCTCACCGGTGGTCGCACAGATCGCCTTGCGTTCTCGGGGCGTCCAGAACTGCCGATCTGGTTCTGTAGCCGGTTCTGGAAGCGGCTCGGTCGCTGTTTCTGTCCGCGCCGGATTCCGGTCGAGATACTGATCGCGAACCGCCCAGCCTAACCACGCTGAGACGTAGTCGTAGTACTGTCGAACAGTGCTGGCGGCATTGATCTCGACGTAGTGTTCGTCATCGGGCTCAGTTTCTTGAGCAGCTCGTAGCACCCGAGCGTAGCTCCTGAGATGCTGGGCAGTGATCTCTTCGACTTCAGTCACGTCATGTGCTTCCCGCAGCCACTCAGCGAAGAGTCGGAGGACGAATTCGTTGTTGCTGCGGTACTTGCCTGAGTCGAGATCTGCGAGTCGGTCTTGGATGGCGGTTTCGAGGCCGTCAGGTGTAGGGGTAGGGTTCAGCTGAGCGAGGTGTAGCATTTGTGTGTCGGGGAGGGCGTGGTGGTACTAATAACCACTCGGTCTTAAGAGATTAAGATAAAGTGGACTACCACCCCTCTCACACGGTCGAAACCCGACGCTGTACTGCGATTATTATGAATATAAACTGTATAATGATATAGCAAATACTCAGCAAATTCTGACCTTTAGCAAGCAGATTATTTAATCTATAAACTGTATAATGCTACAGCAAATTCTCAGCAAGTTCTGACCTTTAGTTAGCAACAAAATATCCCATCACCTCTAATTTCTCTCTGCAAAAGTCGATGGACGGTTACCATCGCCAATCCAAACATTATAGTCTATAGTCCGCAAACTATGTACTATGTCGAAAGCTCCGTCCTCAACTCAATCACCGGATGCTGGAAAGACAGCTCGCCAATTCTTTGTCATCCAAGAACTGTTGGGCTCCCCAGAGCTCGCTCGGTTTTACACTGATCTGTTGATCAACTCGCCCACGACGGTTGGAACCGTCAGAGACCACCAAGGACTCTCGAAGAGTACTGCCTACAAATACGCCAATACACTGGCAGAACTGGGTATCGCAACCGAACTAGACACGCACGAAAACGGATCTGCACTCTGGCGGGCTGATCCTATAAGCGGGAACTGGACGGATCAAACAACTATTGAACTCGGTCCTGTGATCATCGCCGTCTACGGGGCAACGAGTGTTGACGACGATCTTGAACTGTTCGTCGATAGACATGGGAAGGCAGCTCTTACTCCAGCTGTCATGGCAACGCTAGCGTATCTGAACGGGGAAACTACTCGTCGGGGTGTCGGAGAGACGCTTGATATTCCTGCTGTTGAGGCGATTGCGGTCACCCAGGCCATCGAACCGATTATCGCCGTCGTCAAACCCCATGACCCAACACTTGACGAGGGTGCCTTCGAGGTAGCGGTTCACAACCGCGCAATCGATGAGGGGCCATACCAGCTTGCCGATGAGTGAGGCCCATCCATCCCCGTTTCCGACAGCACTCATCTGCGATACGAGTTTTCTCCGAACGATTGGTGGAACGGATAGCACTACGTACCAGACGTTTATCCAATACGTTCAGAAGACAGATCGCGAGTTGTACCTGAGCCCCGGTGTCATTGAGGAACTGACCGAACAACGTGGGTATATCAGCATTGATTGGGTTGACCGCGCAGCGACGACGGAGTGGATCACTTCTGTCAAGGACGTACAACTGGGCGTTCGAGTGCACGATGGACCGCGGGCTGGTGAAATCATGGATCGAGTTCAAGACCGACTGGCATCGTTCGAACAGATGGATCCTGATGTGTTGCGCAAAACGGATGCGGAACTCCCAGCAGTCGCCGTGATGATGCTCGGATCGACCGCACATGAGTCAGTTGGAATTCTGATCGACGACCGGAATGCCGAACGGGCTATCTCCGGGGTGATCCAGAACACCTACTACGACGGACGGATTCGAATCATCGATATTTGGACAGCAATAGAATATATAGAGTCGCAGTGAGAGTGAGATAACTGCCATGGTGTCGCCACTACCAGATCGTCCCCTGTCGCCGACTGAAACTGTCAGCACCTCCCACAGCAAGTCTGACTTTCTGATGCTTCCGGCTATTCCAGGCCATGGTGTCGCCACTACCAGATCGTCCCCTGTCGCCGACTGAAACTGTCAGTACCTCCCACAGCAAGTCTGACTTTTTGATGCTTCCGGCTATTCCAGCAAGTATGTTTGAGGGAGAAGAGCTAAGCGACGTCCGTGACCTCCTCGTTATTACAGACGAGGTAGTTGCAGTACTCGTCTTTGAGAAGGATACGGGGTGGGAGACTATCGTTACATTTGAGGAAAGATCGCAAGTCGGAGCAGCAGTGAGGGAACTCATTGAATATCGTGACTACGACACCTCCGAAGAAGATATAGAAACGATTGTGTGGGAGTATGAGGAGCTGATCACCAGTGAGTTTGGTGCTGAATCCTAACTTCGGAAGCACAAGCTGGTCGTATCAAATACACAACCTGATTAACCGATTCAGAGATATTGCTTTTGACTCTGTGTTCCGCTCACCAAGACTGCTGTAAGGCAAATTTGAAGAAACTACAGGAGAGTTTTGAGATAAATGCAGGTAGATAGACAAGAAATCGTAGAGGAACTAAAAGATTTAGAATATGATATTAATAAAGAAGATATAGAATCAGCTAAAGAAAAAGTACGAGAATTGCGTAAGAGATTCGATGTTACTGATGTTGCTGAGTCTGAAGGGGACAGAACAATTGGAATGAAAATCGACATTTGGTCGTACGAATACGAGGACAGTATTCATTTTGTCACGTCTGATCACACATCAGTTATTGATGCAGTTTCCGACCTTGTATCCGATCACATTCCGAAGTTAGCTAATCCAAGTGCCGCAAGGAGTGAGACCGCTGAAGCAACCGCAGTACGAATACGTAATAATGGTGCAAATGTTGTCTCAAGTGATTCGTACGAAAAGATCGATCTTGATGATGAGATTTCCATTCACACGGACGTGTACTACATGCGTGCCACCGTTCATTACGAAGGCGAAGAAGATCGAAACATCACTAATCCAACTTCTGAAGATAT
>Ga0209917_1001235_pt1 | contig 10336 bp, 10 predicted proteins | sample SalPon2_C_H2O_MG_FD_185710 | JGI IMG/M metagenome (GOLD analysis project Ga0209917, IMG submission 185710) | Salt pond water microbial communities from South San Francisco under conditions of wetland restoration - Salt Pond MetaG R2_C_H2O_MG... | ecosystem: Environmental > Aquatic > Non-marine...
GCGGCTGCCGGAGCACAAACGATTTAGTCGGTGAGATGCCTATCTTAAAGGAACACACGTCACGTCTGCGGGACTCCATGTGTAACCACCCCGTTTTGTGACGTGTGTCTCCGATCTGCGAGCGGCGGTGCTGTACGTCGATCGTTCCGAGATAACAAGACACATCACGCGGGTGGACGGGTAGGTAGCACATGCCGGAGTCACTGACGGTCAGGCGGGTGTCTGGGCTCCTCTTTGTCGTGATCTTCGCGGCGTTGACGCTGCTACGGGTGTGGAGCCTGGAACCCCCGATCGCTGTTCAGTCGGCGATCGTCAACGCGGCCGCGCTCCTCACACTAGGAGGGCTCGCGTGGTATGTCGCTCATGATGGCTCGTTTGTTGATAGCTGGCTGCTCGCGCTCGGGCCGTGTTTCGCGTATACGCTCAATCTACTCGTCCCGCTCATCCCGATCGTCAACGTTGTCAACGTCACCACGGTGGGGCTGCTCGCACTCGCCGCCGGCCTTGCCGTCTCAGGTGTTCTGACCGCAGTCGGATACGCCGTTGGACAGCTGTTCCGTTCGCCGGTCTGAGAATAGCTCCAACCGCGGAGTGAGGAGGCTAGTCCACGAAGCTACAGATCCAGCCCGCGAATCGAGACGCCAGCCCCATCGTCGTGCTCATCGCTCGCTACAACGTGACCGATCACCCGGCCATCAGTATCACTTGCCAGTGTTTCGGCCGCCTCATCGTCGCCGACAGCAGCAACGAAGCCGGTACCCATGTTGAACGTCGTGTGCATCTCAGCGTCGGCGACGTTGCCTTTCTCCTGTACGAACTCGAAGACTGGCTGTGCGTCGAAGGGGTCGTCGACGACGTAGCGGTGCTCGCCGAGGCGGTCGAGATTCGTCCAGCCGCCGCCGGTGATGTGGGCCGCACCGCGAACGCCCGCGGCCCGCATCGGCGTCAGCAGATGGGTATAGATGCGGGTCGGCTCAAGCAAGGCCTCGCCGATTGTCTCGTAGCCCGCGAACGGACAGGCGTCGGTGTAGGCGTGATCCCGGGTCGTCGCTTCCCGCGCCAGCGTCAGCCCGTTGGAGTGAATCCCCGAGGACGGCCAGCCAACGAGCACGTCGCCCGGCTCGGCCGCCCCATCGAAAAGGCCATCCTTGTCGGCCAGCCCGACGCAGGCACCCGCGAGATCAAGGCTTTTGACGACCTCCGGCATCACCGCGGTTTCGCCGCCGATGAGTTCGATATCGGCCGTGTCGGCTCCGGCGGCCAGCCCCTCGCCGACCTGCTCGGCCGTCTCGTCGTCAGGGTTGTCGATAGCGAGATAGTCGACGAAGGCGACCGGGCGGACGCCCGCGGCGACCAGATCGTTGACGTTCATCGCAATGCAGTCGATCCCGACCGTCGAGTAATCGTCGAGCGCGTCGGCGACGAGTAGTTTCGTCCCCACGCCGTCGGTCGCTAAGGCGAGATAGCGGTCGCCGATATCCAGCAGGCCGGCGTAGTCGCCATCGCTGTCGCCGACCGCGTCGATCAGCGCGGCCGTCGCCGACTCGCTGGCCGCGATATCGACGCCGGTGTCCGCGTATGTGAGTTCGTCGTCCGCGTCGTCAGTCATACCTCACAGCGCGGGCAGCGAACACAAAAGCGCGATGATTTGGCGGGTGGCTTAGATGATACTGATATCGAGCGTCGTCCACGCGATGTAGGTCAACGCCGCACTCAGGAGAAACGTCCCGCCCCAGACCGGTTTGCTCCACGCGATAACGGTCTTCCCGTCAAGCGGGCCGAACGGAACGAGATTGAACGCCGCCAAAAATAGGTTGACGATGATCCCGAGTTGTCCGAGCAAGACGAGCAGCCCCAGGTTCAGCCCGATACCGCCGAAATACACCGGGAGGAAGACCGCCGCCAACACGAGGTTTATCGCCGGGCCGGCGATGGCGATGTGGCCGTGTTCTTTGGCGTTCAGGTAGCCACGATGGTGTACCGCACCGGGCGCGGCGAAGATAAATCCGAGCAGCGCGCTCATCACAGCGATAAACAGCATGTTGTAGTCGGCGCGAAACTCCGCGATCTGGCCGTAGTTGACGGCGACAACCTTGTGAGCGAGTTCGTGCAGCAGGAAGGCAACGCCCGCGGTCAGCAGGCTCACACCGAGCAACACCACCAGCGGGAGGCCGACCATCGCCAGCAGATTCGGCCCGCCGCCGGCGAAAAAGATCGTGAAGGCCAGCCCCAAGGCGGCCCAGGCGACCAGCAGATCACGCACCTCCCGGCTGCTGAACTCGTAGTCGCCGATCCGATAGGCGGTGCTCATTGTGGTGACCCCCAGATCATGTGATCGTCCTCCAGATCAGCTCCGCGCTGTTATGCGCGCCTTCGAGCATGAGCTGTGAGATCCCGTTGACGCCACCGAGTTCGGTTCCAAGCAAGGGTAAAATATAGCTCACAAACAGCGCGCTGGCGACGATGCTGCCGACATTCGTCAGGGCGACGACCATGATCAGCTTGAACAGCGGGACATCGAACATCTCGCCGAGGATCTCGCCGATCGGTTTCGTCTCATCGGAGAGCAGATCGTTGAGCGTGCCGATATCGCCGACGTTGACCGTCAGATGCCGGAGTTCGACGTAGCCGGCGAACCACCCCGGAGCGAGCGCGGGGTTGATCGAGGTCATCCACGCGACCGCGCCGCCGACGCCGGCCGACGACCACCGCGCGCCAGCCAGCTTGGCGAAGCCCGCCGCGAAGACCGCGTTGATCAGGAACCACGCGCCGAACACGCGCAGCAAGAAGGCGTTTTGGACGCCAGCCATCGCCAACAGCACGAAAAACGCCACGAAGGCCACCGAGAGCACGATGCCGACGATCTTCCCCCACGGAATCCCGCGGCCGGTCTCTTCGCCGACCAGCGTGTTCATCGGCGGCAACGAGGCCGGATCGTCAAGATAGCCCTCGATACCCGCGCGGTGGCCCGCGCCGACGACCGCCAGTACATCGTAGCCAGCATCCCGAAGGCCGACCAGTTGGTGGGCGATGTAGGCGTCGCGTTCATCTATTAAGGCTTCCGCGCCACCGGGGCTGAACTGACGGAACTCCTCCATCATCACCGTCACCACATCGGTGTCGGTCAGCTCCTCGATATCCATCTCCTCGATCCCTTCTTCGGGAGCCGGGCCGGTCGTCCCGAGGAGGCCGATCACGGCGGCCGCAACAAGGCCGAGCGCAAGGCCGCCAACGAGTCCGAGCGTGAGACTGCCGATGATCGTGACCGCAAACCCGCCGAGCAGTGAGCCGACGGCTGCATCGGCAACCCCGGAGGCGGCAGCGATCGAAGCGATCGCCCAGCCACCGCCAAGCGAGGCGAGCAGCCGGCGATCACCGCCGAGCGCGAGGCCGGCGAGCTGATCGATAACGAGGGCGGCAGCGAGGCCAAGGAGGCCGCTTGCGGCAGCGCGAAGGTAGACCGCCTCGGTGATGCCGACTGCACCGCCAAACAGCGCGAGTGCAGGGCCGGCGACCAAGCCGACGATGAGGCCGACCATCACGCCGACGACGCGGCTGTCGGTGACGCCGAAGGCGAGGCCGCCGACCATCCGCAGCTTTTCGGTGATCGTCATCCGCGCCCAGAACCGCTGGATCGTCTCCTGGATATCGCGGTCAACGAGGGCAACGTCGATCCCGTGTTCCTCGGCGGATTCGACGGCGGCCAGCATATCCGCGCCGGGGTCGATATCGAACTGCTCGCCGAGCCGTGTTTGAACGTACGAGAGCATCCAGTAGGCGAGAAACTGAAACACAGTGTTGCCCTGCAACAGGTCGCTGGCATCAAGATCGTCGGGCTCTTGACCCTTCAGTTGGCGATACCGGCCGTCGTCGAGTTCGACAGCGACGACATCCGGCTGTTCGTCAGCGATCGCGGTTTCGACCTCCTCAACGCTGGCCTGGGAGACGTGGGCTGTCCCGATGACCGATACCGACCCCTCGCCGTCGGCTGGCTCGGGTGATCGATCCGCGGGCGTACTCATTGGCCGCGTTTGTCCACCGCCGGGTTTACCAGTGTCGGAGTGGGCGTTTGGCAACCACAACGATCGGAACGGAGAGCCACCGCGGGAACAGCTATTCATACGTCCCACCCAAAGGGTGCGTATGTCACACGATGCAGCGGTTGAGGGGATCGGAATGGGCGTCGGTCCCGACGGAACCAACGTCCCCGCCGTCATCCTCACCGCACGCGACGAATACCTCCCGATCTTCATCACCAGCGATCAGGCACAGTCGATCCGCCATTCCCTGTCGGGCGAGCCCTTCGAACGACCGCTGACCCACGATCTGCTCGTCGAGATGGTCACCGAGTTCGGCGGCGCGATCGACGGCGTCCGGATCGATGAGCTGGCCGACGGTACCTTTTATGCCAAGATCGACGCCGAGCGGTACGTCGACGGCCAGCCGGAAACGTTCGCCTTCGACGCTCGCCCCAGCGATGCCATCGCCCTCGCCGTCCGCAGCGAGTGTCCGATCACCGTCTCCGATGAGATCCTCGATGCCGCCGGGCGTGATCCAGACGAGATCGAGGTCGAAAAGCCGGAGCCTGACCGCGACGACGAACTAGTGCCGGACGACCTCTTTTCGGACGACCCCGACGAGTAGCTACGCGTCCGGCAGCGTCCCGAGCGTCACGTCGACGACGATCTCTTCGCCATCTCGGAGGACGCGGATCGGGACTGTCTGTCCGGGGCGCGTCTCCAAGGCGAGCACCCGGCTCAACTCGTCGGTGTTGTTGATTTCGCTGCCGCCGATAGCCAGAATCACGTCGCCACCGGTCGGGATCGCAGCCGCGCCGGATTGCGGTTGCTCCGGTTCTGGATCATCGGGCGATGGCGGTGTCGGCTCGGAGCCGTTTGCCGGCGGCTCCTCGCTGTCACCGTCGTCAGCATCTGAGTCCGCATCGTCGCTGTCGGTGATACTCGGCTGTAAAATCCCATCGCTTGGGCCGCCATCAGTCGTTTCGACGACCAACACGCCACGCGGGCGGTCGAGGCCGTTGGCGTCGGCGATCTGCGGTTCGACCGTGAGGATCGTCACGCCGAGATAGGAATGGTCGTAGCTCCCTGTCGAGCGGAGTTCAGGGATCACACGCGTTGCCAACTCCGCCGAGACCGCGAAGCCAACGTTGCCACCCTGGGAAGCGAAGACGACGCCGGCAACGTCGCCCGCGAGATCGACCAAGGGGCCGCCGCTGGAGCCGCTGTTGACTTCGGTGTCAGTCTGGATCGCCGCCGGGATCGAAAACCGGCTGAGTCCTTGGACGGAGCGACCGCGCGCGCTGACGATCCCACGTGAGAGCGAGTCACTGAGGCCGAACGGAGCACCGATAGCGACAACCTCCGCGCCGACCGGCGTCGGCTCAGCGACGAATGACAGCGTCTTCGGCACCGACACCGAGGAATCGAGTTCAAGCACCGCCAGATCGCTGTGGCGATCCGAGCCAACAACGCTGGCGTCAGCCCACTGGCCGTCTGCCAGCCGAACCGTGACCTCTGAGCCGGGGTCGACGACATGGTGGTTTGTGACGATCGTCCGTGGATCGATCGCAAACCCGGATCCCTGGCCGACCTTCCGGTCGTTTTCCGCAACGTGGACAACGACAACAGCAGGCAGTACCTCGTTGTACACTCGGGTGTAGGGGCTCTCGCCGCCCTCGCTGTCGGCCTCCCGTGGGGCGGCACAGCCGGCAACCGCGGCCGCGCCCGTCGCAACCGACGCCAACAGCGCGCGTCGCGTCTGTTCCATACACAGAGGGGCGTCGCCGCCGGCAAAAACAGTCCGATCACCGGTGGCGAGCCATCCGGGCGACGACCACACTTATTCGTCGCGTCGGTATAGCTGGGGTATGCCAGTCACCGCCGAGCCGCCGGAGCCGCCGACCCTCGAATCGGTCGATCCAAACGAGTACGAGGACGCCGAGGTCGTCGGCGACACCGACTACCGACGCGAGGAGATCGAGACGTTTCTGCGGGAAGGCGCGTGGGCCGAGGCCTTCGAGGTTTGGGCCGCCGAAACCGACCTCGACGACGACGGGTTTGGGATCGTCGTCGACATCGAGATGCTCGAGCACTTCGATTTCTTCTGGGATGGATTCGCCGACCGGGTCGGCTACCATGCCCCCGGCATCCCCGAGGATTGGAAACAGCGCGACCTCCATCCTGATCTCGACAGCTGGGCGACAGTGTCGGCGATCAACGCCGGCCTGACCGAGCTCGGCCAGCAGGTCTGTGAGGTATTGTACGACGAGTATATCGACTGGGAATCGGAGTACGAGGCCCCCGACGACCTGCCGGAGTTTGATGACTGACGCGTCGACACCAGCTGGGAACGATCCCCTGACGGCGGTATCGATCCCACCACTGGACGAAGCGGCTCGCGAGGCAGCAGCGGAGCGACAACAACAGTTGCTCAAACCGCCCGGAAGCCTCGGTCGCCTCGAATCGATGGCTGTTGAGATCGCCGCCATGCAGTCGACGCCGACGCCAACTGTCGACCCAGCGGTGATGTTCACGCTGGCGGCCGACCACGGCGTCACCGCGGAAGGCGTCAGTGCCTACCCGAAATCGGTGACCACCGCGATGGTTGAGGCCGTCGCTGGCGGCGACGCCGCGATCAACGCGCTGGCTGGGGCCACCGAGATCACCAGCCACGTCGTCGACATGGGTGTCGACGGCGACGTGCCAGCAGGCGTTATCGACCACCATATTGCCGACGGTACCGCGAACATGACGGTCGAACCCGCGATGACGACCACACAGGCGCGACAGTCGATCGCCGCCGGTCGGGCACTCGTCGAGGAGCACGCCGTCGAGGCAGGTGTCGTCGGCCTTGGTGACCTCGGTATCGGCAACACGACCGCCAGCGCGGCGATTACCGCCGCGCTAACCGACAGCACGGTTGCGGAGGTAACAGGCCACGGCACTGGAATCGACGAGACAACCCGACAACAGAAGATCGAAACGATCGAGCGGGCACTCGCGGTGACCGATCCTAACACCGACGACCCGCTTGACGCCCTCCGGTGTGTCGGTGGCTTCGAGATCGCTGGGCTCGTTGGAGTAACGCTTGAAGCCGCAAGCCGGCGGATTCCGGTCATCGTCGACGGCGTTGTGACGGGCGCAGCAGCCATCGTGGCTGCCGGAATCGACGACCGCGTCAGCGACTATCTGCTTGGCTCGCACGTCTCGACGGAGCCGGCCCATGCGGTACAACTGGACGCCCTCAACATCTCGCCCTGTCTTGATTACGAGATGGGCCTCGGTGAGGGCACCGGCGCGGCGGTTGCGATCGGTACCTACCGGGCGGCCTGCCGAGCGCACACCGAGATGGCAACTTTTGCTGAGGCCGGCCTCGACGACGCCTAAGCGCGGCGATTGGCGCGATTACCCCTCGCCGGCCTGGTAGATCTGCGTCTCGGTGCCGTCATCGTAGATCGCATAGACCTCGATCTGATCTTGGTCGACGGTTTTCTCTTGGCCGGAGACCTGCAGTGTATCGAGGAGGTTGCCCTCGGTGTCGCGGATCTCAACGTAGGCGGCGTCACCGGGGTTTGTCCACGTAACTGTCGTCCCGACCGCGGTCGACTGGGTATCGACCGAGACATCTCTGTCGGGGGTATCATCCTCGGCTTGGTCTTGGGCGAGCCCGCGATCGTCAAACTCGCCGCTAAATACTGCCGCACCGACGACAGCGGCTGTCGAGGAGGTGATGACCAGCAGGATCGCAACGCTCAAAATATTGATAATATCGATAACCGCGCGTTCTGACGAACGGTCGGCGTGACTGGTACTCATAGACAGGTGTGCTCCCCCGAGCAGCGGCGATTGATCGGTGTGAGGAGGCCAGTAGCAAAAAACCCACCGGCACGGCTGAGCGCGTCGCCCAACGGCGATACGACCGCTGTGGCGTCGGTACACAGGGGTTCTGGGTCGTTGCGCGGAACCGACAACCGCAGGCATCGACACAAAGGGAACTGTCATTACCCTAGCGGGCGAGGGCCGACACATGCGAGGCGCGCTCATCGTACTTGACGGCTGGGGACTCGGCGATCACGACGGCCGCGATGCGGTGCGGGCGGCCGAGACACCGACATTCGACCGACTGCGCGAGACAGGCGCGTTCGGCACACTCCGCACTCACGGCCGACGGGTCGGTCTCCCAGAGGGCCAGATGGGCAACAGCGAGGTTGGCCATCTCAACATCGGTGCGGGCCGCGTCGTCAGACAGGCCTACACGCGGATCGTCGACTCCATCGAGGATGGCAGTTTTCGCGAAAACGAGGCTCTCAACGACGCCCTCAGCTACGCCGATGACCACGACGGCACGGTACACCTGATGGGGTTGCTCAGCGACGGCGGCGTCCACTCGGATATCACCCACTTCCAGGCGCTCATCGAACTCGCTGCCGACCGCGGCGTCGAGGCGGTCACCCACGCATTCACCGATGGCCGAGACACAGCCCCAAAATCCGGCGCGGGCCATCTCGAAACGATCACAGAAACGGCCGCTGACCACGGCACCGGCGATGTCGCCACCGTTTCCGGCCGCTACTACGCGATGGATCGCGACGAAAACTGGGGGCGGACGAACCGCGCTTACGACGCCATTGTCAACCGCAAGGCCGACCACGAGGCCGACACGGCGGTTGCGGCAGTCGAGGACAGTTATGCTCGTGGTGACACCGACGAGTTCATCGAGCCGACACTGGTGGCCGACCAACCGGCATTGGCCGGCGGCGACGGGATCATCTTCGTCAATTTCCGTGCCGACCGCGCCCGCCAACTCGTGCGGATGCTCGCCGACATCGAGCCGGAGTGGGCGGTCGAGACCAGCCCGCCGGATACAAAGCTGGTGACGATGACCCAGTACGACAAGACGTTCGACCTCGATGTCGCCTACCCACCGGAGCAGCCCGCCAACACCCTCGGCGAGGTTGTCGCCGACGCCGGCCTCGATCAGTTGCGACTCGCCGAATCAGAAAAATACCCACACGTCACCTACTTCCTCAACGGGGGCCGAGAGATCGAGTTCGACGGCGAGCGCCGCGAGATCATCAAAAGCCCGGCGGTGGCAACCTACGACCTCCAACCCGAGATGCACGCCGAGAAGGTGACCGACACCGCCATCGACATCATCGAGGCCGACGACCCCGAGTTGCTCGTTGTCAACTACGCCAACCCGGATATGGTCGGCCACACGGGCGACTACGAGGCCGCGATCACCGCCGTTGAGACGGTCGACGAACAGCTTGGCCGGCTTGCCGAGACGATTCAAGCCGCTGGCGGCCACCTCATCGTGACAGCCGACCACGGCAACGCCGACGACATGGGTACCGAAGCCGATCCGCATACTGCTCACACGTTCAATCCCGCACCCGTCATCTACATCTCACCGGAGGACGACGACGGCGGGCAGACGATGCGAAACGGGGGCGCGCTCTGTGACCTCGCGCCGACGCTGTTGGAGCTAATGGAACTGCCGACGCCCGAGGAGATGACCGGCGACCCGCTGTTTGAGGACGCCTGAGAGCACCGTCGTCAGCACAGACTGCCCTGAGAGACGGTACGGTTTTGCCGACCGGCATGCATCCGTCCGTATGCCCGATTTTGCGCTCAACTTTGACGCGTTTGTCCTCGCCGCCTCGACCGATAGCCTCGCCGACGAGCCGGCAGCCCGCGCACACGCCGACGCCGTCGAGTTCCGACTCGATCTCGCTGACGATCCACTCGAACAGCTGGGTGGCTACGACGGCGAGCTGCCGATTATCGCCACCAACCGCGCCGCGTGGGAGGCCGGCGGCGCACACGACGAAACCGAGCGGCTCCTCACACTAGAGACGGCACTCGAATACGATGCCGTCGCCGCGATCGACCTCGAATGCCGCGCCCTCGATGGGCGTGTGGCTGCGGCCGACACTGACACCGCTCAGCAGGTGCGAACGAGTGCCCGCGAGGCAGGCGTTGCCGTGATCGCCTCGATCCATGACTTTGAGGCGACACCGCCACGCGAAGACCTGACCGCGCTGTTGAATCGGGCTGCTGACGCCGGCACAGTTGGGAAACTCGCCACGACCGCTCACGACCGCGAAGACGCGCTTGCGTTGCTGTCGGCGACCCACCGGGCAACAACAGCCGGCAAGACGGTGGCGACGATGGGGATGGGCGCGGCCGGCCAACACACCCGCGCGGTCGCCCCGATCTACGGCTCAGCGATCGGCTACGCGCCGGTCGAGGCCGCCGAGGCGACCGCGCCGGGGCAGTACCCGCTGGCGACGCTCCGGCAATTAGTCGACGGG
>Ga0209917_1001238_pt1 | contig 10327 bp, 10 predicted proteins | sample SalPon2_C_H2O_MG_FD_185710 | JGI IMG/M metagenome (GOLD analysis project Ga0209917, IMG submission 185710) | Salt pond water microbial communities from South San Francisco under conditions of wetland restoration - Salt Pond MetaG R2_C_H2O_MG... | ecosystem: Environmental > Aquatic > Non-marine...
GAACGCGCCGGAAGGCGTTCATTAGCCTCGCGGGCGACTACGACACGGACACCGAACCCGTACTGAACGTGTTACTCCGGAACGACTGTTTCCCGACGATCCCCGCGACGGTCGCCAACGGCCGGGAGCACTGGAGCGTGCTCGCATCGAGCCACGAACAGGTCAGCACGGCCCACGAGGAGCTTCGGGCGATCGGCTCCGTCGACGTCGACTCGCTGCGTTCGCCCGACCTCGACGCGCTGTTGACCGACCTCACCGGGGTCAAACAGGCGATTCAGGACCTCTCGCCCCGCCAACTCGAAGTGCTCTCCCGGGCGATCGAGGAGGGGTACTACGACTCGCCGCGGGCGTGCAACATCGAGGAGCTGGCGGCGCTCGACGACGCCAACACCTCGACGGTCGGCGAACACCTCCGGCGGTCGGAGGCGAAGATCCTCCGGGCGGTCGCCCCGATGCTCGATCGACCGACACCGGAGACACGCGGTGCGGCGCAGCGACAGCGGAACTAGAACTCGTCTACGTACTCGCCGCGCTCCCACGCCGACACCTGATCCATAGAGCGGTCGAACTCGTCGCGCTTGAGCGTCACGAACGACTCCACCAGCGCCGGCCCCAGCGCCTCCGTCAGTACCTCGTCGTCCTCGAGGTGGTCCAGTGCGGCCCACAGCGTCCTGGGCAGCCGCTCGTAGGACTCCTCGTAGGCGTTCTCGATGGTCGGGTCGCCCGGATCGGTTTCGTTTCGAATCCCGTCCAGCCCCGCCGCCAGCGACGCCGCCAGCCCGAGGTAGGGGTTGCACGCCGAGTCGGGCACCCGGTGTTCAATCCGCGTGGCCGACCCCAACTCGGGCGGGAGCCGCAGCACCGTCGACCGGTTGTCGGGTCCCCACACGATGTTGACCGGCGCCCAGATCCCGGGCAACAGCCGCTTGTAGGAGTTGACCGTCGGCGCACAGATCGCGGTCAGCGCCTTCATGTGGTCGAGCAGGCCGCCGACGAAGTGGCGGCCGGTCTCCGAGAGCCCCGACTCGCCCGCGGGGTGCTTCCCGGCCGGAAAGGTGATGTCGTCGTCGTCGCTCCGGAACACGTTCTCCGACTCCTCCAGGTTCCACAGCGAGAGGTGGAAATGCAGCCCGTTGGCGTCCTCTCCGGTGTAAGGTCGGGGCATCAGCGACGCCTTGTGGCCGTGCCGGCGGGTGACTGATTTGAGCATGTGTCTGAAAAAGCAGATCCCGTCGGCGGTCGTCAGGGCGTCGTCGTACGCCAGGTTGACCTCGTACTGGCCGGGCTGGGACTCCTGGTGGGTTCCGAGAACGTCGTGGCCCGCGGCCTCCATCGCGTCGGTCCAGTCGGCGATGAGCTCCGACGCCGTGTCGACCGCGCCGAGGTCGTATGAACACCGGTCGTTGTACGGCTCCCACCCGCCGTCGCCGTCGGGAGAGAGCACGGAGAATTCGCTCTCGACGCCGGCCATCGCGCGGTACCCGTCGGACGCAAGCTCTTCGAGTACGCCGCGGAGCGCGCCCCGGGCGCAGAGGTCGAACCGCTCACCGTCGACGGTTGTCAGGTCGGCGAACACCGCCGCGGTGTCGTCGGCCCACGCCACGGGCCGCACCGAGTCGGTGTCGGGAACCGCGAGCATATCCCCGCCCTCCGCGCCGTACCGCGGATCGTCGAGGAGACCGGGCTCGAGCGTCAACTCGGCGACGCCGTTTGCGAACCCGACTCCCTCCTCGCAGGCGTTTGCGGCCTGCTCGCCGGGGAGTGTGATGCCGCGAGCGACGCCGTTGAGATCCGTCCACACGACGCGGACGTCGTCGTACTCCGAAAGCGTGGTCATCGACCCACTCACGTTGCCGTCGGAGTATAGTAGTTCGCCCGTGGGTTTGCGGCCACCTATACGTCGGCCGCCACCAGGGGCTCTCGAGCCCCGACTGCGCCGCCGCCGACGCGCTGGTGCGGTCCGTCCGCACGCCCCGAATTTAAACACTCACACATCCACCGGGGTAACGTTTAGGCGGGGGCTCCGAGAGGGGAGAGTGTGATATCCTACGACCTGTTCATCGACGGCGGGACGCGGTCGACCGCCGACGCAATCGAGGTTGCCGATCCGGCGACGGGCGATCCCGTCGGCCGGGTTGCGCGCGGCGACGCGGTGGACGCCGACGCCGCGATCGCCGCCGCCAGCGACGCGGCCGACGGGTGGGAACGGGCCCCACCGGCCGACCGCGAGCGGGCGCTCCGTGCGGTCGCAGATCGGATCGACGCCGACGCTGACGCCATCGCGGAACTCCTCTCCGAAGAGACCGGGAAGTGCCTCGGAACCGCCGAAGGGGAGGTCGCCGAAACCGCCGCGCAGTTCCGGTTCTACGCGGGGGTCGCCGACAAGGTCCGCGGCGACACGATCCCGACCGCGGAGAACCGCCTGAACTACACCCGCCGGACCCCCTACGGGGTCACCGCACACATCATCCCGTGGAACTACCCACTGTTGCTGGGGACCCGGGGCATCGCGGCGGCGCTCGCGACCGGAAACACCGTGGTGGGGAAGCCGCCGACCCACGCCCCACTGACGACGATGTGGATCGGGGAGTATCTGGCGGAGGCGCTGCCGGCCGGCGTCGTGAACCTCGTGCCCGGCCCGGGGAGCGAGGTCGGCTCGGCGTTCGCGTCCCACGCCGACGTCGACGCGATCACGTTCACCGGCTCGACCGGCGTCGGGCGCGGCGTGCTCGAAGACGCCGCCGAGCACATCACCCACGTCGACGTGGAACTCGGCGGGAAGTCGCCAGCGATCGTGCTCCCCGACGCCGACGTCGAGAACGCCGCCCGGGGGATCGCCGCCGGGATCTTTTCGAACGCCGGCCAGAACTGCGTTGCGACCTCCCGGTGTCTGGTCCACGAGTCCGTCCACGACGAACTCGTCGAGAAGGTGGTCGAACAGACCGGCCGAATCACCCTCGGCCCCGGATCCGATCCCGACACCGATATGGGGCCGGTGATCTCCGAGGCCGCCCGCGAGGAGATCCTCGGCTACGTCGACAGCGCGGTCGAGGCGGGTGCGACCCTCCTGACCGGCGGCGGCGTCCCGGACGACCCCGACCTCGCCGACGGGACGTTCGTCGAGCCGACCATTCTCGACGACGTCGATACCGGGATGGCGGTCGGCCGCGAGGAGATCTTCGGCCCCGTGCTCTCGATCATTTCCGTCGAGTCGACCGACGAGGCGGTTGCGGTCGCCAACGACTCGCCGTACGCGCTTGCGGCCGCCGTCTGGACGGCGGGGTTGGACGCGACGCGGCTGGCGCGCCGATTGGACCACGGCCTCGTGGCGGTCAACACCTACCCGGTGTCGATGCCGCAGAGCCCGTGGGGCGGCAACAAGGAGAGCGGGCTCGGAAGGGAAGGCGGGCTCGAGGGCGCCGACGCGTTCACGACGGTCGATAGCGTCGTCGTCGAGTTCGACGAGCTGGCGGAGCCGTACCGATGACCGACACCGTCCTGCTCGCCCGGCTCAAACACGAGACGAACACGTTTTCGTCGCTGTCGACCGGGCGCGAGGCGTTCGCGTCGACCTCGCTGTACGTCGGCGAGGAGATCCCCCCGGAGTTCCGCGGCACCAACACCGACCTCGGGGGGTTCCTCCGGGTGGCCGACGCGGAGGGGTGGGAGGTCGTCCCCACAGTCGCTGCCAACGCCACTCCCGGGGGCGTCGTCACCCACGACGCGTTCTCGTCGTATCTCGACCGGATCCTCCACGGAATCGACGCCGCCGACCCCGACGCGGTCCTGTTAGGCCTCCACGGCGCCATGGTGACAGACCGCCACCGGGACGGCGACGGCCACATTCTCGAGGCGGTGCGGTCGGCGGTCGGCGACGACGTCCCGGTGATGGCGACGCTCGACCTCCACGCCAACGTCTCCGACCGGATGGTCGCACACGCCGACGGCCTCTTCGGGTACGACACCTACCCTCACGTCGACATCGGCGACACCGGCGAGACGGCCGCCCGGGCGATGGCGGCGACCCTTGACGGGACCCTGGAGCCGACGATCGTGATCGAGCGCGCGCCGCTTTGCCCGCCGCTCCCGCCGCTGCAGACCGCAACGGAGCCGATGGCGTCGCTGCTTGCGACTGCGGCCGACGCCGAGTCGGCGCTGGTGCCGGACGTGTCGGTGCTCGGCGGGTTCGCCTACGCCGACGTGCCCGAGGCGGGGTTCAGCGTCGTCGGCGTGGCCGACGAGTCCGTCGCGAGCGAGACGGCAACCGCGTGTGCCGACCTCGCGGGGGCTGCGGCGGACCGACGCCGCGAGTTCGACCGGACGTACACGAGCGTCGACGACGCCGTCGTGGCGGCCGCCGCGTGGGATCGGGACGCCCCTCTAGTGCTCGCCGACGTCGCGGACAACCCCGGCGGCGGGAGCGCCCAGGACGGCACCGTGCTCCTTGAGGCGTTGCTGGACGCGGGCGTCGAGGACGCCGCTGTCGCCGCCATCTACGACCCGGCCGCGGTCGAGGCGGCGGCCGACGCCGGGGTCGGCGAGCGAGTCACGGTCGATCTCGGCGGCCACATCGAGGACAACGGCGACCCGATCACCGTCGAGGGCGCCGTCCGGCTGCTTTCCGACGGCAGCTACCGGAACCAGGGCCCGATGTCGACCGGGCTCGAGGTGTCGTTCGGCCGAACCGCGGTGCTCGACATCGACGGGATCGACGTGATCGTCGCCTCCCACCGTCAGCAGCCGTACGACCCCGAGGCGTTCCGGAGCCACGGGATCACGCCCGACCGAAAGCGGGTGGTCGTCCTCAAGAGCACCGTCCACTACCGGGCGGCGTTCGAGCCGATCGCCGACGGGATCCGGGAGGTGTCAGCACCGGGACTGTGCAGCCCCGACCTCTCGTCGTTTCGCTACGAACACGTCCGGCGGCCGATGTATCCGTTAGACTCCGAGTGAGCAGCCGCGGACCCCGGCGCCGCCGGACGGTCCGTGCCCTCATTTAATCGCCCATCTATGTGAGACGGAACAGTGATGTGGCGAACTGACAAGAGTTCGGACACAACGCGTCGGGCGGGAGTCGCGCGGGCTCGGCCGCCCGAGGCACGGAGACCGTTATCATGACAGATTCACTCGAATCCTGGAACGCCCCGAACCGGATGCTGTTCGGATGGGGAGCTGTATCGGAACTCGGAAGTCACGTCGCGGAGTTCGGAGCCGAGCGTCCGTTTCTCGTTACCGACGAGGGCGTCGTCGAGGCGGGCGTGCTCGATCCGGTTCGTGCGTCGCTGTCGGCGGCCGGGGTCAACTACGAGGTCTGGTCCGGCGTCCGGCCCGACCCGACCGACGAGGTCGTCCACGCTGCGGCCGACGCCTACGATGCGGCCGGCTGCGACCTCATCATCGGTATCGGCGGCGGCTCGTCGATCGATACCGCCAAAGCCGCGAGCATTCTGGCGACCAACGACGGCCACGTCTTAGACTTCGAGGGCAGCGGCAACGTGCCGAATCCGACGCCCCCGACCGTGTACGTCCCCACGACCGCAGGCACGGGGAGCGAGGTCGGTCACTGGACCATCGTCACCGACAGCGACACCGACGTCAAAGAGGAGATCGGCGATCCATACCTTTTGGCCGATCTCGCCTTGGTCGATCCGAAACTGACCGCGAGCGCGCCGGCGCCGGTCAAGGCGGCCACCGGAATGGACGTTCTCACCCACGCCATCGAGGCGTACGTCTCGATCAACGCCCAGAGCCCGACGTCGGCGCTGGCGCTCGATTCGATCGAGAAGGTGGGCACCCACCTGCCGCGCGCCGTGGAGTACCGCGACGGCGACCGCGACGCGCTCACGAAGATGGCCCGGGCGAGTATGCAGGCGGGGATGGCGTTCAACGGTGCGGGACTCGGCGCCGTCCACGCCGTCTCCCACCAGGTGGGAAGTACCTTCGGCGTTCCCCACGGGTTGGTGAACGCAATCGTGCTCCCGTACGTGATGGAGTACAACCTCCCGCAGGTCCCCGAGTTGATGGTTGACGTCGCGGCGGCACTCGGCGAGAACGTCGACCGCTCGAAGCCCGCCGACGTCGAGGGTCGAAAGGCGGTCAGGGCGGTCCGCCGGCTCGGCGACAGGGTCCGGATCCCGAAGACGCTGGCCGAGACGGACGCCGACCGGGCCGCAACCTCCCGGCTGGCGGCGCAGGCGCTCGACGACGGGAGCCTGACCGGCAACCCTCGGGCCACCGACGCCGACGACCTCGAACGGATCCTCGAGCGCGCGTTCGACGGGGAGTTGGCGCACGTCGACGGACGCTGAGACGGATCTGTGGTCAGTCCCCGCGGCGTCGTCAGGAGCTACGAGTAAGACTCAAGTCGCCTTGTGACCTCCCTCGATGGGAATGCGCGTATTCTCTTCGAGCCGGGACCGATGGCGCGGACTCGCCCTCCTCGCCGCCGTGGTGCTCGTCTTTTTCGGACTCTACGTCGTGGCTCGACGGTACGCACCCTTCGTGTTCAGTGCCGCCGACCTCCGCGTGTGGATCGCGCAGTTCGGGATCTTCGCGCCGCTGGTGTTCGTCTTCATCCAGGCGCTGCAGGTCGTGGTCGCTCCGATTCCGGGACAGGTGGTCGCGCTGGTCGCGGGCTACCTGTTCGGCCCGCTCTGGGGCACTGTCTACAGCGTCACGGGCGTCCTGATCGGGAGTTCGGTGGCGTTCAGCCTGTCGAAACGCTACGGCCGGTCGTTCGTCGAGGACATCCTCCACGAGGACGTGGTCGCCCGCTTCGACGGCTTCGTCGACACCGTGGGGCTCCCCGGGCTCTTCGCGTTTGTCATCATCCCGGGGCTCCCGGACGACGCAATCTGCTTTCTCAGCGGGCTCACCAAGTGGCGGCTCCGGACGTTCATCGCCGTCATCGCCGTCGGGCGGCTCCCCGCCTACGTGCTCACGGTTTACGCCGGCGGCGAACTCGCGAGCGGCCGGTTTCTCGAAGGGGTCGCGCTGATCGGCGTCGTGGTCGCGCTCTCGGCGATCGGCTACTACAAGCAGGAGGCAGTCCGGGACCTGGTGCAGCGGCTGGAACCCCGGCTGCCGTTCTGACCCGGCGACTACCGGCTCCCGGGCGTGACCCGCCCTTCGCACTGCGGGTAGCAGAACGCGTCGTGGCCGTCGCGGACCGCGTCGCACCCCGACCGTCGCCCAGACGCCGTCAGCCGTAGGTCGCCGCCAGATACGCGACGATGTCGTCGCTCTCCGAAAAGACCTGACGCGGGCGTTCGCACACGCCGGCGCTCGGGAGCCGTCCGTCGCGCCGGACGCGCTCGCCCGCCGGGTGGCCGAACGCGTCTATACCGTGGCGCTCGAAGGCCCGGTAATGATCGGCTACGCCGCAATGAACCGGACGCTCCGCGAACACGACCCGCCACGACGTTGTAATCGCGATATGCGGAAACGGACGTGGGAGCGGGAGGGCATCGACCGAGCAGCGGAGCTGACCGAACGGAACTTCGAGGACCTCCTCGCGATCCTCCAGTGGAACCTCGACAACGGAATCCGGTTCTACCGGTGTAGTTCGACGCTCGTCCCGTGGAACTCCCAGTTCGAGCTGACGGAACTCCCAAACCACGAGCGGATCGCCTCGCTCGCGACGCAGTGTGGGGACCTGATCCAGGGCAACGGGATGCGGCTGACGTTCCACCCGAGCCACTGGTGTAAACTGGCCAGCGAGTCGGCCGACACGGTCGAGCGGTCGGTCGAGTCGGTCGAACACCACGGCCGGTGGCTGGACCTCATGGGGCTGCCGCGCTCCCCCCGGTACGCTATCAACGTCCACATCGGGGCACACTACGGCGACAAGCCGGCTACCGCCGACCGGTTCTGTGCGGTCGTCGACGACCTCCCGCCGCGCGCCCGGGAGCGGCTCGTCGTCGAGAACGACGACGCGGAGTCGCTGTGGGGCGTCACCGAACTCGTCACCGCCGTCTCCGAGGAGATCGAAATTCCGGTAACGTTCGACTACCACCACCACACCTTCACCTCCCGCGGGCGCTCCTACCGCGAGGGGTTCACAGCGGCCCGCGACACGTGGGGCGACGTCCGGCCGATCACTCACTACTCCGAACCGGCACGGCTCCACGGCGACCCCGAGGCGCGCCCGCAGAACCACGCCCAACACGTCGCCGCCGTGCCCGACTGGCTCGACGCGCAATCGGACGTGATGATCGAGTCCGGCGGAAAGGAGCGCTCCGTTCTCCGGCTCCGGGACCGAGCGTCCGCGGCGCGGTAGTGCGACGCGGGCCGGTCGGCGCGAGCGTCATCCCCCGCCGGACGTCGGCGGTTCGAGCCGCTCAAGCGCCGCGACGGGGCCGGCGGGGCCGATCAGGTACGGGCCGCCCGGTTCCTCACCCATCATCGGTGTTGCGTCCGCACCGACCTATCCGATCCGTCGGCCCGACGCCCGTGTTCGCTTCCCGGACCGAGCGAACGGCGAGTGCCGCCTCACAGGCGCAGTGGCTCCCGCACTTCGGGCACGGGCCGTCGGTGTGGCCGGCGATCGATCGCGTGTAGACGATGTCGTACCCGTGGGCCGCCAGGAGCCGCGCCGGCGAATCGGGGCCGCCGTGGAACCACGCGTCGGCGACGAACGCCGTCACTCCGTTGTCGGCCCCGACGTCGTGGAGCCGTTCGAGCAGGCGGCTCCCGACTCCGGTTCCGGTGTGGTCCGGAGCCACGTATCCGGCGTGGACGAGGCCGTACCGGGATGCCTCCGGTATCGAGTCGGTCGTCTCGATAAGATGCATCGCGTTGCGGAGGGCCGCGGGCTCGGCGTACGTGCTCAGCGCCATCACGCCGACGGGGCTGCCGCCTCGCTCCGCAACGCGGACGAACGTCCCTCCGTCCTCGTCGTTTCTCGGGAGCTCGTACGACCACTCGTCGGCGAGATGCGTCGCGATGATTCCGGCGACCGCCTCCCGATCGGCCTCCTGCAAGGGGCGTATCACCACCATTCGTTCGTTCCACAGCGCCGCAGCCGTATCGACCCTCGGTTCGTCGCCGACAGTATCAGATCCCGTACGGGTCGAAGGCCGGCCGGGTGTCGGCGTCCAGTGGGCATCCGTAGTCCGCGCGGAGCCGTTCGGCGAACGCTGTTGCTGACCGAGTGAACAGGAAGACGACGCCGTAGGGGTGCGTATACGACGACGCGTCCGGGGCGTCGGGATCGAGAAACACCGCCTCGACGGCCGGGTCGCCGACCTCCGGAACCGCGTCGAACTGGGCTTCGAGCGGGAGTAGCCCGGTCAGCACGTTCGGAACGAACGCGCCGTTCGGCAGCGGATCGCGGGGCTGGACCCCACAGACGCCGATCGGCTCCCCCGCTTCGGTCACGACTGCATACGCCGGCTCGGTCCGGCCGGGCGTCCAGCAGTTCCGGGCGAGATCCGGCGGGTCGACGTCGACGGCGAAGGCGGTTCGCACCCGATCGACCCGTTCGACGGCCACCAGCCGCCACGGCTCGGCGTCGTCGTCGGGATCGCCTTCGAGGGTCGCCTCGACCACGTCGCCGGTGTCCAAGTCGTCGACGGCGGGCTGGAGGTCCGGGTAACCGGAGCTGTAGACCGAGTACAGCGTCGGCGAGTCGATCGCCTGGAGGTTGATGTGCGGGACCGACTCGACGACGCGGTACACACGGAAGCGTCCGGACTGTTCCATACTACACACCCGTCGCGCGGCGGGCTATGGGTTTCGCTCCGCTGGGCGTGCATCCGTCCGCACCGAGTGCCGGAACCCCCATACGACTCGCGCCCGTACTGTTGGTATGGACGCACGCCAGGTCGAGACGGCCGCCGACCCGGAGGCGCTCGCGGCGCGACTGCCGACGTCCCCGCCCGCGGGGTGGCAGCGGACGGACAGCGGTGGCGGCATCGTCGAGTATCGGCTCCCCGACGAGCGGGGACTCTGTGCCGCCGGAAAGGTGACCGTCAGACCGGACGTCCTCGGCGACGCCGCGGTCCGCGTCGATCTCGCGAAGGGATGCCGGAGCGCCGGAACGACCTACTACGACAGCGTCGAGGCGGCCACCGAGGGCGTCGCGGAGACGCTCGAAACGGCGCCGTCGGACGCCTAAGTGGGGCCTCGACGCCGAGTTGTGAGCCGACGCAGCGTCGCGACCACGCCGGCATCGACGCGCCGCGTCGGCGGGGGCGCATCGGACGGTCGGCGGGACCGTTGGAGCCCGGTATCTCGCCGGCCGTTCGGAGCTCCGTTGATCAAAACCTATTGTGATGCTCCGAGTGAGAGCCGGTATGGGGAAGTACGTCGGCCTCGAGTGGGCCTC
>Ga0209917_1001240_pt1 | contig 10310 bp, 6 predicted proteins | sample SalPon2_C_H2O_MG_FD_185710 | JGI IMG/M metagenome (GOLD analysis project Ga0209917, IMG submission 185710) | Salt pond water microbial communities from South San Francisco under conditions of wetland restoration - Salt Pond MetaG R2_C_H2O_MG... | ecosystem: Environmental > Aquatic > Non-marine...
GTTGCAGACGGCGGGGTACTGGACCTTCGCGTCCAGCGCGATGTCTTCGGCCATCTCCAGGTCGGCCGCCTCGTCGACGTAGACGTGACAGACGCCCTCGGTGTGACCGAGGACGGGTATCTGGGTGTTTGCTTCGATGTAGCTGACGAACTCCGAAGAGCCACGCGGCATCACCAGATCCACGAGATCGTCCAGTTCCAGTAGCGCGTCGACCTCCTCGTGGGCCTCGATGAGCGTCGCCCAGCCGTCGGGCAGGTCGGCCGTGGCCTCCACGATGGTCTCGTACAGGACGCGGTTCGATTCGCGGGCCTCGCTGCCGCCCTTCAGGATGACGCTGTTCCCGGATTTGAGCGCCAGCGCGGCGATCTGGACCAGCGCGTCGGGCCGGGACTCGAAGATGGTCCCGACGACGCCGATAGGGACCGACAGCTTGTACAGTTCGAGGTCCTCGTCGAGTTCGCGCGCGGCCAGCGTCTCCCCGAGCGGGTCCGCTTGCGCCGCGACGGACTCGACCATCCCCGCGATGCTTTCGAGTTTCCCCTCGTCGAGCTTGAGTCGGTCGACCAGCGCCTGGGTGTACTCGCCCTCGGCGAGCATCGCCTCGGCCTCCTCGACGTCTTCTCTGTTGGCCGCGAGGATCGCCTCGCTGTTGTCGCGAATCGCGTCGGCGATATCCGCGAGCGCGGCGTTTCGCCGCGCTTCCTCGACGTTCGCGAGCTGCAGTGCGGCCCGGTTGGCCTGTGTCACCTGTTCGCGTGTGTCTGTCTCAGTCATCTAGCCCACCGTTGATAGGGACGAATATTGTGCCCACCGATTCAGCGTCGGCGATCTTGCGGAGCACGTCCGGTTCGGCCGACCCGGCGATGACCGCAGGGATGCCGTGTTCGGCCGCGTCGCGGGCGCCCCGCACTTTCGTCTGGATGCCGCCGAAGCCGCCCGTCGAGCTCTCGGTGACCATGTCCTCGACGGCCGCGTAGTTGCGGCCGACGGCCTCGATGCGCTCGGCCGCGCCGTCCTCTTTCGGGTTACCGGTGTAGACCCCGCCGACGTCGGTCAGCGTGACCAGCAGGTCGACCTCGACGCCGATGGCGATAGACGCCGAAATCATGTCGTTGTCGCCGATGCGAAGCTCCTCGGTGGCGATGGCGTCGTTCTCGTTGATGATGGGGACGATCCCCCACGAAAGCAGTGTCTCGACGGTGTTGCGGAAGTTGGTGAACCGCTCGGGGTTGTCCAGATCGTGCTCGGTGATGAGTATCTGGGCGACTTTGCGGTCGTACCGCTCGAAGCTCTCGGTGTAGCGGCGCATCAGGTGGCTCTGGCCGACCGTCGAGAGCGCCTGTGACTCCTCGACGGTGCCGGTGTCGTGGCCGACCCGGCCGATGCCGGCCCCCACGGCGCCCGAGGAGACCAGCAGGACCTCCTTGCCGCGGGAGAGCAGGGATTCGATATCGTCGACCAGCTTGTCGAGTTTGGCGTCGTCCAGATTGGAGTTGGCGTCTGTCAGGGAGTTCGTGCCCGCCTTGACGATGACCCGGTCGGCCTCGGCGGCCAGCTGCCGAGTGGCCGCGAGCGCGTCGCCGTCGACGGCCTCACTCATCGTCGAAGTCGGCCGCCAGCTCCTTCGACCGGCGTTCGGCGGCGGCGACGGCGTCTTCCATGGCCTCGTCGGCGCCGCTGTCCCACAGCACCTCCATCCCCTCGATGGTAGTGCCGTTTGGCGAGCAGACGGCGTCGATGAGCTCGTCGGCCGAGCGGTCGTCCCGCAGCACCGTCTCGGCGGCGCCCTTGAACGTCTGGGCGGCCAAGGTCTGGGACTCCTCGTGGTCCAGCCCGCCAGCGACGCCGGCCTCGGTCATGGCCTTGATGAAGTAGAAGACGAAGGCCGGCCCGCTGCCGTTGACCGCGGTGGCGATGTCCATCTGGGACTCCGCGATCTCGGCGAACTCGCCGACGTCGTCGAGCAGCCCGCGCACTTCCTCGGAGAGGTCGCCCGTCGCCGCAGCGGCCATGAGTCGCGTCTCGGCGGCGAGATTCGGCATGATTCGCACGACGCGGGCGTCGGTGCGGGCCTCGACGAAGTCCGTCGGGACGCCGGCGGCGATCGTGACGAGCGTCTGGTCGGCCGAGAGGTCGAGTTCGTCGAGGACGGCCTCGACGATGTCGGGCTTGACCGCGACGAAGACCACGTCGGCCTCGCCCGCGTTCGAGATATCGTCAGTCGTCTCGTCGGCGTAGTCGGCGACCGCGGCGAGTGCGTCCGGGTCGAGGTCGCACGCGACGATAGTGTGCCCGCCGGCTTTCGAGAGCCCCGTGACCAGGGCGCTGCCCATATTCCCGCAACCGATGACGCTCGTATGTACCATTAGTAGTATCTCAACACACGAGCGACAGAAAGTAACTACGTTTTCGGCTGGCGCGAGCGAGGAATCGAGCGAACCGCGAGCAGAAGCGAGCTTCCTCGGAACGGGAGAGCGGTCTAGCCGCGAGCCTGCAGGGGCGCAAATCGGAGTCGGTCGCGCGCGCCGGTTCCGCCGCCGGAACTCTTCTCAGCGACCGTTCCAGAGTTCCAGCGCCTCGACGACGGGCATCTCCAGCCACTCCTCGCCCTCGAGTGGCAGTTCGCCCGGCGAGACCAGCCGGCGCTGGGGGTCGTACCGGACGAGTCCGGCGGCCGCGAGCGGCGGGATGTCCGCGTGGTGGAGCCGGATTCTGTTGCGGTCGCGCTCGGTCTCGGTCACGGCCTCGCGCGGCATTTCCCCTTCGGCCGCGGCCAGCTCCGTGGCGAGCCAGCCGATCCGGACGGGCTCGTCGGTACCGCTGACACGCGCGAGCACGAGACGGCGGCGGTAGCTACCGAGGATGTCGAACGCGTCGCCGAGGTTGTGGGTGGTCGTCGCAGTCTCTGAAATCGTCATCACCAGAGACGAGGCCGGTCAACTGTATGAATTGTCTACCGGAAGAATACGGTAACTGAACTGTCATGGTCCGTCTCACCCCGCCCCGGCCGCACTGGCGTCGAAGTACTGTTCGAAGACTTTCCCCGAGGCGACCCGGAGATGCTGGTGGAGCGTCGACGTGGCGATGTCCAGCGCGTCGGCCAACTCTTCGCCGGTCGTCCGTCGCCGGGGCCAGTCGAAGTAGCCCGAGAGATACGCGGCTTCGAGGACGGTCCGCTGGCGCGGCGTCAGTTCGGTGTCAGCCGACTCGTCGGTGTCGGACGCCGCGCCCGCCCGGGCGGCCGGAGCGGTGCGTTCGACCTCGCGCTTTGCGAGCAGGTCCACCTCGATACCGCGCTGTTCGAGCCGGTCGAGATAGCCCCGCACGTCGGTGTCGAGCGTGACGTCGACGACGAACTGACTGGCGCCGTGCTCGATGGTGCCGTCTCGGATCAGCCCGCCGGCGTCGAGGAGGCCGCTGGCCGGGGTGTCGTCCTCGACCCGCAGTTCCAGGAGGCTGTCGCCTTCGGGGTCGACGCGACGGAGCCCCGCCAGCCCGGCCACCTCGGGGGCGGCCCGCTCGATCTCGTCGACCGGCGTCTCGTCCACGTCCACGTACACCAGGTACCGGCCCGCCTCGACCGGGACGACACCGTCGAGTCGCCAGTGGCCGCCGACCCGGCGGTTGAGTGTCGCGAGCGGTTCGATGTCGGCCGACACCGAGAGATCCAGTTCGAAGAAGCCGGTCGCATACAGGAGTCGCTTCGTCTGGATGGCCTCGATGGCCGTTCCGAGCAGCTGTCCCAGTTCGGCGAAGACGGCCTGTTCCTGGCCGGTGAACGCGTCCTCGTGAGTCGAGCCGACCGTCAACACGCCGTAGACCACGCCGTCGGCCTCGACGGGGATGTTACCCAGCGCCCGGAGGTCGTGGTCAGCCGCCAGGTCACGGAGCGCCGGATGGTGGGCGTCGTCGGTCTGTAGCTCGGAGAGGACGGTCATCGCGTTCGCCGCGCTGGTCCGGTCTATCGACGCTTCGAGGCAGGTCGCGCCCTCGGCCCGCAACGCCGACAGCACGTCGTCGGACAGCCCGGCGGCGTGTTCGGCCCGCGTCGTCTCGCCGCCGGTTATCCGGGTCGTCAGCGCGACGGGGTAGCTGTCCGAGACCACGAGGCCGTTACAGACCGCCCGTTCGACTGTCTCGCGGTCGGTCGCGCCGACGACGGTCCGCTGGACGCTCCGGATGAGCGAGTTGATGTCGTTCAGCCGGGCGAGCTCGTCGCGCTGGGCCGCCAACTGCTCCTCGTCGGCCTTGCGCTCGGTGATGTCCCGAAGCGCGGAGAGATGCAGCCCCGGAGCGATGTCAGCCGTCGCCACGAAGTCGGTCACGCGGGTCTCCCCGTCCGGCCGGACGAGCGGGAGCTCCCCCTGGAACGTGCCCGATTCGATAAACACGTCCCAGGCGGCCGCCACGTCGTAGTCCGGCGGCGCGAAGTCGGCGACGTTCCGCCCGACCAGATCGGCCTCCGCGAGCCCGTAGAGGTCGCAGGCGGCCTGGTTGACCTCGAGATATGTCCCGTCGTCGTCGGCCAGCACCAGCGCGTCGAGTGTCCCCTCGAAGACGGCCCGGAACTGCTGTTCGCTCTCGCGAAGCTCCTGCTCGTAGCGTTTGCGCTCAGTTATGTCCTCGAACCCGACGATGACGCGCTCGATGTCGCCGTCGTCGTCGAGCAGCGGCGCGGCGCTGACCGAGAGCCATATCTGGGTGCCGTCCCGTCGTCGGATGGTCATCTCGGTGCCGAAGGTGGGTTCGCCGGTCCGGAGCACGACGTTGAGCGGGAACGCCTCGTCGGGGAACGGGTCGCCGTCGGGGCCGTACGACTCCCACTCCGGTTCGACCATCTCTTGGCCGACCAGCTCACCGGGTTCGACGCCCAGAATCTCTTCGGCCCGTTCGTTGATACGGGCGAATCGGCCGTCGGGCCTGTGGACGGCGATACCCATGGGGCTCACCCGCAGGAGCTGTTCGGTCAGGTCCCGTTCGCGCTTCAGGTCGGTCTCCCGCCGTTTGCGGTCGGTAATCTCCTCGAACGAGACGATGACGCGTTCGATGTCGCCATCGTCGTTCAGGATGGGGGCGGCACTGACCGAAATCCAGAACCTGTCGTCGTCCCGCTGGACGGACATCTCGGTGCCAAAGCAGGGTTCGCCGGTCGCGAGAACGACGTTCAACGGGAACTGCTCGTCGGGGAACGGCTCGCCGTCCGGTCCGCGTGCGTCCCATATCGGTTCCTCCAGCACCGTGCCGAGGAGATCATCGCGGTCGATTCCGAGGATGTCCTCGGCGCGTTCGTTGAGGCGGACGAACCGACCGTCGGGCGTGTGGACGGCGATGCCCATCGGACTCAGCCGAAAGAGCTGTTCTGTGAGGTCCCGCTCGCGCCGCAGTTGGTCCTCGCGGGCCTTTCGCGCGGAGACGTCCCGGAAGTAGACCGACGCCCCCGTCGGCGAGGGGAAGACGCGCACCTCGACCCATCGTTTGAGGGAGTCGGAGTACGTCTCAAACGTCGACGGCTCCTGTGTCGCCATCGCGCGACGCAGCGTCTCCTCGGCGCTCGTCCCGGCCGTCCTCGGGAACATCTCCCAGATGACTTCGCCGATTAGCTCCGCGCTGGACCGGCCCAGGAGTTCTTCGGCCGCCTCGTTGGCGTAGGTGTATCGCCACTTCGTGTCGAAGGCAACGACCCCGTCCTCGACACGCGAGAGGACGTCGTAGACGCCGAGTTGCTCGTCGACGGTCCGACGACAGCGGTAGACGGTCGCCGCTCCGGGGGCGTCGATGGCGTCGGCGGTCACCGTAATCTCCAGGATCTCGCCGTCGTCGGCGAGGACGCCGAGCGAGTCGGTTACCGGTGCGGTGCCCCGCTGCGGCGGGTCCGGGACGGACGGTCCGAGCAGCGACGCCACCGTCCGCCCGGTGACGTCGGTCTCTGGTCGCCCGAGCACGTCGGCGACGTCGGGGTCGCTCCAGACGATAGTCCCCCCACCGTTGCCCAGCAGCACGCACTCGCCGGTGGTCGGTTCGCTGGTTCGTGAGTCGATGTCGGAATGCATGGTGGCTCGTGACGGCACGACGCGACCCACCCCCTGGGGCCCGGCCCGTGCCGATAGATGTAGGTGCAGTACAGTGTGCCGACAAATATTAGTATTCTGTTATGAACTCCGAACTGATACGTATTCGGGAACAGGCTCGTCCTAACCGATTCCCCTTTAATGCCGGCGGCGAATAAGCCCGGTATGGAACGGTTCGCCGCTGTCGACGACCAGTACGACCCCGAGGCGGTCGAGTCGGGGGTCTTCGATTTCTGGGAGGCCGTCGACGCCTACGAGCAAACAAAGCAGCACCGGGCCGACGGGGAGGACTTTTTCTTCGTCGACGGGCCGCCCTACACCTCCGGGGCCGCCCACATGGGAACGACGTGGAACAAGACGCTGAAGGACTGCTACATCCGCTACCTGCGGATGCAGGGCTACGACGTGACCGACCGGCCGGGCTACGACATGCACGGCCTGCCGATCGAGACCAAGGTCGAAGAGCGGCTGGACTTCGAGAACAAGAAAGACATCGAGCGCTTCGGCGAGGAGAACTTCATCGAGGAGTGCAAGGCCTTCGCCAACGAGCAACTGGAAGGGTTACAGAGCGACTTCCAGGACTTCGGTGTCTGGATGGACTGGGAGAACCCGTACAAGACGCTCTCGCCGGAGTACATGGAGGCCGCCTGGTGGGGGTTCCAGCAGGCCCACGAACGCGGGCTGGTCGAGCAGGGCAAGCGCTCGATCAACCAGTGTCCCCGGTGTGAGACCGCCATCGCGAACAACGAGGTCGAGTACCACGACGTCGGCAAGCCCTCTATCTACGTCAAATTCCCGCTCTCTGACCGCGAGGGGAGCCTCGTCATCTGGACGACCACGCCCTGGACCATCGTCGCCAACACGTTCGTTGCGGCCGACGGCGACCTGGAGTACGTCGGCGTCGACGCCACGAACAACGGGGAGACCGAGCGGCTCTACGTCGCCGAACCCTGCGCCGAGAGCGTGCTGAAAGCGGGCCGCTACGACGACTACGAGGTCGTCGAGGAACTGACCGGCGAGGACCTCGTCGGCTGGCAGTACGACCACCCCCTGTCCGAGGAAGTGCCGGACCACGCACAGGGCGAGGGGTCCGGGCAGGTCTACACCGCCGAATACGTCGAAGCCGACCGCACGGGACTGGTTCACTCCGCGCCGGGCCACGGTGAGGAGGACTTCGCCCGCGGGCAGGAACTCGACCTCGAGATATTCTGTCCGGTCGACGGCGACGGCACCTACACCGACGCCGCAGGCAAGTACACCGGCACCTTCGTCCGCGAGGCCAACGACGACGTGATCGCCGACCTCGACGCGAACGGCCACTTGCTCTCCAGCGAACAGGGCCATACGGTCCGCGAGGGACAGTGCTGGCGCTGTGACACCGACATCGTTCGCATCGTCACCGACCAGTGGTTCATCACAGTGACGGATATCAAAGACGAGCTACTCGCCAACATCGAGGACAGCGAGTGGCACCCACAGTGGGCCCGCGACAACCGCTTCCGGGACTTCGTCGAGGACGCCCCGGACTGGAACGTCTCCCGGCAGCGCTACTGGGGCATCCCCATCCCCATCTGGCTCCCCGAGGAGTGGAGTGGCGACATGACCGACGCCATCGTCGTCGGCGACCGCGAGGAACTCGCCGCACGCGTCGACCAGGACATCGACCCCGAAGACGTCGACCTCCACAAAGGGACCGTCGACGAGCTGACCATCACCGAGGACGGCACCACCTACAGCCGCGTCGGCGACGTCTTCGACGTCTGGCTCGACTCCTCCGTTGCGACGTGGGGCACCGTCGACTACCCGTCGGAGAGCGAGGACTTCGACGAGCTGTGGCCCGCCGACCTCATCATGGAGGCTCACGACCAGACCCGTGGCTGGTTCTGGTCGCAACTGGGGATGTCCACGGCAGCGACCGGCGATATTCCGTACAACGAGGTGTTGATGCACGGCTACGCCAACATGCCCGACGGCCGCGGCATGTCCAAGTCCAAGGGCATCCTCGTCGACCCTCACGAGGTCATCGACGAGCACGGCCGGGACCCGATGCGGCTGTTCTTGCTCTCCCAGACCGCACAGGGCGTCGACATGAACTTCTCGTGGGACGAGACCGCCGAGATGCAACGGCGGCTCAACATCCTCTGGAACGTCGCCCGGTTCCCGCTGCCGTACATGCGTGCCGACGATTTCAGTCCGGACGAGACCACCGTCGAGTCGATGCAGGACGAACTCGAACTCGCCGACGAGTGGGTGCTCTCGCGCCTGCAGACGGTCAAGACGGCGATGACCGACCACATGGACGCCTACGAGAACGACAAGGCCGCCGGCGAACTGCTCGATTTCGTCGTCGAGGACGTCTCCCGGTTCTACATTCAGGTCGTCCGCGAGCGGATGTGGGAGGAGGAAGACAGCGACTCCAAACAGGCCGCCTACGCAACCCTCTACCGCGTACTGGAGGAGGTCGCCGCCCTCTTCGCGCCCTTCACGCCCTTCGTCGCCGAGGAAGTGTACGGCTCGCTGACCGGCGACGCCGGCCACCCGACGGTCCACATGTGTGACTGGCCCGAACCCGACTCGCAGTTCCACGACCCCGAACTGGAAGACGAAATCGAGGTCGTCCGCGAGGTCGAGGAGGCCGGCTCGAACGCCCGCCAGCAGGCCGAGCGCAAACTGCGCTGGCCCGTCACGCGCGTGGTCGTCGACACCGACAGCGACGACGTGGCCGCGGCCGTCCGCTCGCAGTCGGCAATCGTCGCCGACCGCCTCAACGCCCGGGCGGTCGACGTGGTGGGTGCCGACGAGCAGTGGGGCGAACTCCACTACTCCGCCGAGGCCGACATGAGCGAACTCGGCCCCGCCTTCGGCGACGACGCCGGCCGGGTGATGAACGCGATGAACGAGGCCAGCATCGACGAGCCGTCGCTTTCGACGCTCCAGACGTCAGTCACCGACGCGCTGGGGGAGGACGTGGAACTGACCGAGGAGATGGTCACCTTCCGCCGCGAGACGCCCGACGGCGTCTCAGGCACCGACTTCGCCGCACTCGACGGCAGCGGCACCGTCTACGTCGACACCGCGCTCACCGAGGACATCGAGAGCGAGGGGTACGCCCGCGAGGTCATCCGTCGCATCCAGGAGATGCGCAAGGACCTCGAACTGGACATCGAGGCCCGTATCGTCGTGGACCTGGCAATCGGCGACGAACGCGTCGATTCGCTGGTCCGCGAACACGAGGCTCTCATCAAGGAGGAGGTCAGAGCAGACGAACTCGACGGCGTCGACGACGGCCACCGGAAAACGTGGGACGTGGAAGGCGTGGAGATGGAGATCGCGATAGCTCCCGTGGCGGCTGCTGAGGCGTCGGACTGAGTCGGTTTCCGAACGAGCAAAATTTTCAAATAGACAGAAATTAAACAGCGGTCTGACAGTACAGATGGTCGACGAGTACCCGGAATGGCTCGATTATGTCATGGGCGGAGTCGCCGTCGTGATGTTTGTCGGGTACGCGGGCGCCCTGCGCTGGCTGGAACTAGAGATGAATCCCGGCTTCGGACTGGCGCTCGGTACGTCGGGACTGGGAGCACTCGGTGGTGTCGTACTCATCGGCTTCGCTCACCGTGGAGTGGCCGCGACCCGTCGACTGCTCCTGCTGTGTGGCGTGCAAGCCGCACTCTCCACAGTTCCGGCGCTGACGATGACTTCGACCGTCGACCACAGCGGCTTCCGGGCGACGTTTCTCGCCTGTGGAGTCGGAATAGCGTTGTTCAGTGTGTTGCTGATAGGCGCTTCGCTGTTGGGCTCCGAGCAGTGGGGGGCGGTCGGCCATACAGCTTCCGAACCGCCGTGACGAGCGGTCTTACAGCTCCCGGGCCACCACCGGCGCGGCGCTGACCTCACTCACCGCTCGCTCCAGGGTGTCGGTGCCGTACACCGATTCGACGCCCGCACTCGACAGCTTCGTCAGCGCGTTGCTCGCGAGCATCGGGTGGACGCAGGTGACGAAGACGCGCTCGGCGTCGCGGTCGTTCAGCACGGCGACGGACTCGCTCATCGTCGAGCCAGTGGCGATGATGTCGTCGACGAGCACCACGTCCCGGCCCGCGACGGCGGCGTCGCTGGGCGTGATCGTTATCTCGCCGCTGTCGTAGTCCCGGTCTTTCACGAAGTGGTCTGTCTGGCCGGACCCGTACGCGTCTCTGACCGTCTCGGCGAGCTCGATGGCCCCCTCGTCGGGAGAGAGGA
>Ga0209917_1001242_pt1 | contig 10297 bp, 6 predicted proteins | sample SalPon2_C_H2O_MG_FD_185710 | JGI IMG/M metagenome (GOLD analysis project Ga0209917, IMG submission 185710) | Salt pond water microbial communities from South San Francisco under conditions of wetland restoration - Salt Pond MetaG R2_C_H2O_MG... | ecosystem: Environmental > Aquatic > Non-marine...
CAAGACCGACACCGTTCCGAAGGCCAAACGGGGGAACCTCGGCGAGATGCGGTACGTCGAGATCACGGAGGAGCCGACCGACGAGGCGCAGATGCGCGAGTGGGCGAACTCGATCGTCGATCTCGCGCGCCAGTCGAACGAGGGGTTCATCGAGCTCTCCGACGACGGGATGGACATCGTCCAGTTCCGCAACTACCGGATCGCGGTCGCGCGGCCGCCCTTCGCCGACGGAATCGAGATCACGGCGGTCAGGCCGATCGCGAAGACGACGCTCGACGACTACGAGTTCGCGGACGAACTCCGCGAGCGGTTCCTCGAACGGAAACGCGGCGTGCTCATCTCCGGGTCACCCGGCGCGGGGAAATCGACGTTCGCGCAGGCGGTCGCGGAGTTCCTCAACGACGCCGACTACGCCGTGAAGACGATGGAGAAGCCGCGCGACCTGCAGGTCGGTCCGGAGATCACCCAGTACGGGGCGCTCGGCGGCGACATGGCGAACACCGCCGATTCGCTGCTTTTGGTCCGTCCCGACTACACCGTCTACGATGAGGTCCGAAAGACGGACGACTTCGAGGTGTTCTCCGACATGCGGATGGCCGGCGTCGGGATGGTGGGCGTCGTCCACGCCTCCCGCGCTATCGACGCGCTCCAGCGGCTCGTCGGCCGCGTCGAACTCGGGATGATCCCGCAGATCGTCGACACGGTCGTCTACATCGAGGCCGGGGAGATCCACACGGTCTACGACGTCGAGACCGAAGTGAAGGTGCCGGCGGGACTCACCGCCGAGGACCTCGCCCGGCCAGTCATTCAGGTGTCGAACTTCGAGACCGGCCGTCCCGAGTACGAGATCTACACGTTCAACCGACAGGTGGTCACGGTTCCCCTCGACGACGCGGACGGTGACGACGCGGAGTCCGGAGTCGGTCGGATCGCCAAACAGGAGATCGAACGGGAGATCCGGTCGGTCGCGCACGGACACGTCGACGTCGAACTGAAGGGCAACGACAAGGCCATCGTGTACGTCACGGAGGGCGACATCGGCACCGTCATCGGCAAGGGCGGCGGACGCATCAGCGACATCGAGAACCGGCTCGGGATCGAAATCGACGTGCGGACGCACGCGGACAAGCCCGGTGGAGCCGGTAGCGCCTCTGGCGGCTCCGGAACCAACGGAACGGGCGGCTCGGACGGGAGCGCCGGCGGACAGGTCGGCGAAGAGCGCGGCACCGTCGTCGAACCGGAGATCACCTCCCGGCACGTCGTCATCGACGTCGACGACGGGGTCGGCGAGACCGTCGAAGTGCGCGCGGACGGCGAGTACCTCTTCACCGCCACCGTCGGTCGCGGCGGCGAGGTTCAGGTGTCACGCGGCTCTGCGATCGCGGAGGAGCTCGAAGACGCGATCGATCGGAAGCGGCGGGTGACGGTCGTCCCGGCGCGCTGACTCTCATCCGAAGCGACCGAGACCGCGTCCCGCGGCCTCCGTCGTTCGGTTCACATGAAGTACCACGATCGTCGAATCGTATCCCTCCTGAAAGATAACGCTTTTTTGATGGTGGACGGAATTCTTCTCCATGTCAGACGAGTTAAAGCGCGGGCTCGAAGGCGTCCTCGTCGCGGAGTCGGATCTGAGTTACGTCGACGGCGAGGTTGGCAAGCTCGTGTACCGCGGGCACGACATCGAAGACCTCGCGCGCGGCGCGAGCTACGAGGAGGTGTTGTATCTCCTCTGGTACGGCTCGCTGCCGACGCGGGAGGAACTCGACGCGTTCACCGCGGAGCTCGCGACCGAACGGGACGTCGACGACGATGTGCTCGAAACGGTCCGCACGCTGGCCGACGCCGGCGAACGGCCGATGGCGGCGCTCCGAACCGCGACGTCGATGCTCTCGGCGTACGAGCCCGAGCCCGACGCGGACCCCGAAGATCTCGACGCGACGCTCCGGAAGGGCCGTCGCATCACCGCGAAGATCCCGACGGTGCTGGCCGCCTTCGAGCGCGCGCGGCAGGGCGAAGACCCGATCGCCCCCGACCCCGACCTCTCGCACGCGGCGAACTTCCTCTACATGCTCACGGGGACTGAGCCCGACGCCGTCAGCGCGGAGACGTTCGACATGGCGCTCACGCTCCACGCCGACCACGGGCTCAACGCCTCGACGTTCACCGCCATGGTGATCGGCTCGACGATGGCCGACATCTACTCCGGCGTCACCGGCGGGATCGGGGCGCTCTCCGGATCGCTCCACGGGGGGGCGAACCAGGACGTCATGGAAGTGCTCTACGAGGTCGACGCGTCCGACAAAGATCCCGTCGAGTGGGTGAAAGACGCCCGCGAGGACGGTCGGCGCATCCCCGGCTTCGGCCACCGCGTCTACGCGGTCAAGGACCCGCGCGCGAAGATCCTCGAAGAGAAACTGCGTGACCTCGCCGAGTCGTCCGGCGACACGAAGTGGCTCGACTACACCACCGCGATCGAGGAGTACCTCACCGATCAGGGGCTCTTAGAGAAGGGGATCGCGCCGAACGTCGACTTCTACTCGGGGTCGGTGTACGACTCGCTCGGCATTCCGGTCGACATGTACACGCCCATCTTCGCGATGAGTCGCGTCGGCGGTTGGATCGCACACGTCGTCGAGTATCAGGAGGACAACCGTCTCATCCGGCCGCGGGCGCGATACACCGGTCCCGACGACACCTCGTTCGTTCCCGTCGACGAACGCTGATTCGGTCGGCGGTTCGGACGATCCGTCCGCCGCAGTCGCGTCGTCAGCCGAAATTCTCGACTTTCGCGGCGTCCGCGTCGCCGCCGACGGCCTCGATAGCCGCGGTCGCGTCGTCGACGAGGTCGGCGAAGCCGTAGACGAAGAGGGTTTCACCGGCCGTCCCGGTTACCGCGTCTTCGAGCGCATCTCGCAGGTCGGCGTCGGCGTCGAGGAGGTGAACGGTCGCGCCGCGCTCTCTCAACCGCTCGATCCGGTCGGCGTGTGCCACGTCGGCGTCGCGGTAGACGATCGCCGCCTCGCCGCCGTCGTCGAGCGCGCGTTCCGCGATGGCTACCGCCGGTCCGACGCCGGGGCCGCCGGCGACGACGACCGCCCGTGTCTCGCCGGCGTAGTGCTGGTCGCCGTACGGCCCGGAGAGCGTCATCTCGGTTCCGGCCTCCGCGTCCGCGAGGAACGCGGAGAAGTCGCCGCCGTCGTCGGGGTCGATACCCACGGTGACCTCGAAGGTATCGCCGACGGTCGGCGAGGAGAGCGTGTAAAAGCGGGCGACCGACTCCCCGTCGATCTCGGTTCCGAGCTTCACGAACTGTCCCGGCTCGGCGGCAAAGCCGTCCGGCGCGTGAAACCGGAGGGCGTACGTATCGCGACCGACCGTCTCGATCCCGCTGACCGTGGCTGTCGTGTCCATGTCGTCGATCCGACCGGCGGACACAAACGTGTTCCCGTCGGCGTCGGTCCTGCCCGGCCGAAACGCCGGAGCGGGCCCTGTCCGACCGGCGCGCCGAGAGTTCGACGAACGTCGTAACACGCTGCGACAAAAAGGGTCGATCATGAGAGAACCAGTGCACGAATGACTACTTATTTCTATATAATTCACCATTCATTTTTTGAGTAGGCAATAATTGCGAATTAAAATACGGACGTACAGATCGTCGTCGGTAACTCCTTCCAGAAGTCTTTTGATGAGTCCGGTGAAACGTCCGACTATAGCATGGCTGCGGACTTCAACTGGGCCGTCGGCGGAGAGGCCGGTGACGGCATCGACTCGACCGGGAAGATCTTCGCGCAAGCGCTCTCTCGGGCGGGTCGACACGTGTTCACGTCGAAGGACTTCGCGTCGCGTATCCGAGGGGGATACACCGCGTACAAGGTGCGGACGTCCGTCGACAAGGTACAGAGCGTCGTCGACCGTCTGGACGTGCTCATCGCGTTGACCCCGCGGACCATCGAGGAGAACCTCGACGAGCTCCACGAGGGGTCGGTGATAATCTACGACGGCGAGCGAACGACGATGCAGGACGTCGAGATCCCCGGCGAGATGATCGGGATCGACGTGCCGCTCAAGCGGCTCGCCGAGGAGGCGGGCGGAGCGATCATGCGGAACGTCGTCGCGCTCGGTGCCGCTTGCGAGGTCGCCGACTTCCCGATCGAGAACCTCGACTCGGCGCTCGAAAAGCGCTTCAAGGACAAAGGACAGAAGCTCGTCGACAACAACAAGGAGGCCGCCCGCGCGGGACAGTCGTATGTCGCCGACGAGTTCGACCACGAGTTCGACTACGACCTGGAGACGACGGACGAAGACTACGTCCTCCTCAACGGCGACGAGGCGATCGGTATGGGTGCCATCGCGGCCGGCTGCCGCTTCTACGCCGGCTATCCGATCACCCCCGCGACCGACGTGATGACGTATCTCACCGGTCGCATCGAGCAGTACGGCGGGCACGTCGTGCAGGCCGAAGACGAACTGTCCGCGATCAACATGGCGCTCGGAGCCGCCCGCGGGGGCGCGCGATCCATGACCGCCACGTCCGGTCCCGGGATCGACCTGATGACGGAGACGTTCGGTCTCATCGCCACCTCGGAGACGCCGCTCGTCATCTGTAACGTGATGCGCTCCGGCCCCTCGACGGGGATGCCGACGAAACAGGAGCAGGGCGACTTAAATCAGATGCTGTACGGCGGCCACGGCGAGGTACCGCGGTTCGTGCTCGCGCCCACGACGATCGCCGAGTGCTTCTGGAAGACCGTCGAGGCGTTCAACCTCGCCGAGAAATACCAGCTTCCGGTGTACATCACCGCGGATCTCTCGATGGCGGTCACGGAGCAGACGTTCACGCCCGACACGTTCGATATGGACGCAGTCGAGATCGACCGCGGCTTCGTGGTCGACGAGTCCACGATCGACGACCACATGAGCGAGTCGGGCGGCTTCCAGCCCCACGAGATCACCGAGGACGGCATCTCGCCGCGCGCGTTCCCCGGCACCGCGGACGGCGCACACATGTCCACGGGTCTCGAACACGACGAGCAGGGCCGCCGGACGGAAGACACGGAGATGCGCGTCGAGCAGGTCGACAAGCGCAACCGAAAAGTCGAGACCGCCCGCGAGCGCGAGGACTTCGCACCGCGCGAGTTCGGCGACGAGGACGCCGACACGCTCGTGATAACGTGGGGGTCGAACGAGGGCGCGCTCGCGGAGGCGGTCGAGTTCCTCGACGACGAGGGGATTTCGGTTCGGGTGCTTTCCGTTCCGTACATCTTCCCGCGGCCGGACCTGTCCGAGGACGTGGCGGCGGCGGAGAACGTCGTCGTCGTCGAGTGTAACGAGCAGGGACAGTTCGCCGACCTCGTGGAACACGACGTGCTCGAACGGGTCGACCGGATAAACAAGTACAACGGCGTGCGGTTCAAGGCCGACGAACTCGCAGCGGATATCAGAGCCACCCTCGCGGCGGAGGTGGAGGCGTAACCAATGAGCTCAGACATTCGATTCACCGACTTCAAGTCCGACAAGCAGCCGACGTGGTGCCCGGGGTGCGGCGACTTCGGCACGATGAACGGCATGATGAAGGCGCTCGCGGAGACGGGCAACGACCCCGACAACACCTTCGTCGTCGCCGGCATCGGCTGTTCCGGAAAGATCGGCACGTACATGCACAGCTACGCGCTGCACGGCGTTCACGGCCGGGCGCTCCCGGTGGGCACGGGCGTCAAGCTGGCTCGCCCCGACATCGAAGTGATGGTCGCCGGCGGCGACGGCGACGGCTACTCCATCGGCGCGGGCCACTTCGTCCACGCCGTCCGGCGCAACGTCGACATGACGTACGTCGTGATGGACAACCGCATCTACGGACTGACGAAGGGACAGGCGTCGCCGACCTCTCGGGAGGACTTCGAGACGTCGACGAGTCCGGAGGGCCCCAAACAGCCGCCGGTCAACCCGCACGCACTGGCACTGGCGTCGGGCGCGACGTTCATCGCGCAGTCCTTTTCCTCTGACGCGCTCCGCCATCAGGAGATCGTCCAGCAGGCGGTCGAACACGACGGGTTCGGCTTCGTGAACGTCTACTCGCCCTGTGTCACGTTCAACGACGTCGACACCTACGACTACTTCCGCGACTCGCTCGTCGATCTCAAGGAGACCGACCACGACCCGTCCTCCCGCGAGGACGCCAAAGATGTCATCCTAGACAGCGAACAGGAACACCAAGGCGTCATCTACCAGGACGAAGAGTCGGTGCCGTACCACGAGCAACACGGCGTCGACGAGGACATGTCCGTCATTCCCGACGGCGCGCCGGAGGGCGCGACGGACCTCGTCCGCGAGTTCTACTGAACGGCGACGGTCGTCCGGTTCGTTTCACCGCCGGACGAGATAGCTATTTATTCTCGACGCGAGCATCACGGGTATGGACGAGATCCGGGTTCTTCACGTGGACGACGAGCCCGACTTCGCCGATCTCACTGCGACCTTCCTTGAGCGAATGGACGACCGGTTCACGGTGGAGACGGCCACGTCGGTCGCGGCGGGACTCGACGCGCTCGATGAGGGACCGGCCGTCGACTGCGTGGTGTCCGATTACGACATGCCGGGACGGTCGGGGATCGAGTTTCTCCATGCCGTCCGTGCGGACCGTCCGCACCTCCCGTTCGTGCTGTTCACGGGCAAGGGATCCGAGACGGTGGCGAGCGAGGCGCTCCGGGCCGGCGCGACCGACTACCTCCAGAAGAAGTCGGGCACGGAGCAGTACGAGTTGCTCGCGAACCGCGTTACGAACGCCGTGTCGCAGTTTCGCGGCCGGCGCGCGGAGCAGCGGCTCGTCGAGGTCGCGGACAACACCGATCAGCTCATCTTCGTCTTCGACGCCGACTGGAGCGAACTGCTGTTCGTGAGCGCCGCCTACGAGGAGCTGTGGGGACGGCCAATAGCCGAGTTAGAGAGCGATTCGACCGCGTTCCTCGACGGCGTGCACCCCGACGACCACGGGCGGGTGCGAGACGCGATGGACCGCCTCACTGCCGGCGAGCCGGTCGAGTTGACGTTCCGCGTCACGCCGAGTGAAGACGACCTGCGGTGGATCGAGATCCGCGGCGAGCCGATCCGAGACGGGGCGGGATCGGTCGTTCGGGTCGCCGGGTTCGGCGTGGACGTGACCGACGCGGAGCGTCGGCGACAGCGACAGCGGCGTCAGCGAGAGACGATGCTCCGGCTGGCCACGGACGATTCGGTGGCCGACGGCTCGTTTGAGACGGCGATTCGGACGATCACGGAGGCGACCGCTCGGGTACTCGATGTCGACCGCGTCAACGTCTGGCTGACCGATCCCGAACCGGGCGAAGACGCGACGGACGCACCCGACGGAAGCGTTCTTCGCTGCGTCGACGACTACGACCGTCGGGCCGACGAGCACGGCGCGGGTGCCCGGTTGCGGATCGACGAGCACCCCACGTACATGGAGGCGCTCGAAGCGAACCGCGCGATCGCCGTCAACGACGCCGAGAGCGACCCGCGAACGGCCGGGTTGGCGGACGGGTATCTCGCGGCGCACGACGTCGGTGCGCTGCTCGACGGGACGCTCCGGTCCGGCGGCGACGTGATCGGGATGGTCTGTCACGAGCACGTCGGCGGGACGCGCGAGTGGACTGACGACGAGGTTGAGTTCGCGAGTGACGTGGCGGAGGTCGTCCACCGTGCGGTCCGGAACCGCGAGCGCGCCGCGCGCGAGCGCGACCTCGAACGGTACGAGACGATCGTCCAGTCGCTCGCGGACGCGGTGTACACGCTGGACGACGAGGGCCGGATCGATTTCGTCAACGACGCGTACGCGGAGCTGAAAGGAGCGAGCCGCGAGGAGCTGATCGGGAGACCGATACGCGACCTCGTCGACGAGGAAGTGATAGCGCAGACGACCGCGATGTACGAGTCGCTGGACCGACGCGATCAGGACGTCGGCCGGATCGAGTACGACTTCCGGACGATAGACGACGAGACGATACCGGCTGAACTCCGATTCACGTCGCTTCCGGGAGCGGAAGAAGGGGCCGCGCGCGTCGGAGTGATCCGAGATATCACCGATCGGAAAGAGAGGGAACGCGAGCTCGAACGGCAGAACGAGCGGCTCGATGCGTTCGCAAGCCTCGTCTCCCACGATCTGCGGAGTCCGCTTCGCGTGGCCGCCGGGAATCTCGATCTCGCGAGAGAGTCGTGTGAGAGCCCGCGGCTCGGCGACGCCGCGAACGCGCTCGACCGCATGGAAGTGCTCATCGACGACCTGCTCGCGGTCGCGCGCGAGGGGAAGCCGGTCGAGGACCGAGACGTGATTCAGCTCGGAGCCGTGGCGGAGGCGGCGTGGAAAACGGTCGAGACCGGGGACGCGACGCTCGGCGTCGAGGCGGACGCGCGAGTCAACGCCGACGAGAGCCGGCTTCGCCAACTCTTCGAGAACATCTTTCGGAACGCGATCGAGCACGGACGTACCGGGGAGGCGGCGGTCGGCGAGTCGTCCCTCTCGATCACTGTCGGACCGCTCGCGGATCGGACGGGATTCTTCATCGAAGACGACGGCGTCGGGATCCCCACCGCCGAGCGGGATCGCGTGTTCGAGGGGGGCTACTCCACGAACTCCGACGGGACCGGCTTCGGCCTCACGATCGTGCGAGAGGTGGCCGAAGCACACGGCTGGTCGGTCGACGCGGTCGCCAGCGAGGCGGGTGGAGCGCGGTTCGAGGTCTCGGGCGCGACGGTCAGCCGGGGCGGATGAAGGCGGGTATTCCGACCTCTCTGTTCGGCCAAAATACCCGGTAGCGAGGGGTCAGCGGTCGGTCACGACCGGTTTCAGCAAGCCTAATTACGTGGGTCCGTATTCACCGGTATATGGTTGATCGCTACGACGTCGTGATCGCAGGTGCTGGACCGGCGGGGGCACAGTGCGCCCGCGATCTGGCGACCCGCGGCTACGACGTCGTCGTCCTCGAAACGGAGCCGGAGGCCGAGTTCCCCCGTCAGAGCAACAAATCGACCGCCGGCACGTTCCCGTCGATGATGTCCGCGTTCGGTATCCCCGACGACGTGGTGATGTCGTACACCGACGACGTGGTGTTGGAGTCGCCGAACAGCTACTACGAGAGCTACCAGCCCGGCGCGGTGTTGGAGTTCGCCGAGTTCAAGCAGTTCCTCGTCGAGGACGGGCGGGAGAACGGCGCGGAGTATCGGTTCGACTCGCGCGTCTCGCGACCGATCCTCGACGACGAGGGCGTCATCGAGGGCGTCAGGTACAACGGCGACGAGGCGGTGTACAGCGAGGTCGTGATCGACGCGACCGGTCCGGCCGCGCCGATCGCGAGCGCGCTCGACGTGGTGGACTTAGAGCGGGAGAATCAGGCGATCGGGATCGAATACGAGATGGAAGGCGTCGAGATGAACCACCCGGAGTACGCCGATCTACGCCGCGCGATGATGCTCCGGCTCGACCACGACATCGCGCCGGGCGGGTACTCGTGGATCTTCGCCACCGGCGAGGACACGGCGAAGGTCGGTATCTGTTACATCCAGAACGACCGTCACCGCGAGTTCGCCGAGGAGGGACAGACCGTCGACGGGTACCTGAACGAGTGGGTCGAGCGCGACCCGCGGTTCGCCGACGCCGAGCAGATCGACGGGAAGGTCCACCGCGGCTCCGCACACATCCAGATGCCGGACGAGATGCACACCGACCGCTTCCTCGCGATCGGCGATACGGTCCCCACCATCGACCCGCTGTGGGGCGAGGGGATCCACAAGGGGATGAAGTCGGCCCGCGCCGCCGCGGCCACCGTCGACCGGTGTCTCACGGACTCGGAGCGCCGCCTCGACGCCGAGAGCCTCGCGGTCTACGAGCGGCTCTGGCACCGCGACGTCGCGCCGCGGATGAAAGCGCGGCTGATGCTCACGCGCCTGTTGTACCTCGCGCCGAACGAGCGGTACGACCGGTTCATGCGCGACCTCCGTGCGACCGACGAGAACACGCTCGAAAAGGCGAATCAGGGAGACACCGCCGCGATGGCGAAGCTGCTCCACCTCGACGACCTCCCGCTCTTGGCGACCTTCGCCCGCGAGCACTTTTTGTAGCGCGTCGCGCTCCCGCAGCGCACCACGCGCCGGTTTCGACCGTCCCGGAAGGTCGCCCGGTCGGTCACGCCGCGCTCGGATCGCGCTCCTCGCGAACGGCCTCCGGACTGTCTTCGTCGGGTGCGGGGGCAGCCTCGCGAACCGCCGCCAGCAACGTCTCGTCGCTCGTGTCTCCGTCGACGGAGAC
>Ga0209917_1001251_pt1 | contig 10271 bp, 9 predicted proteins | sample SalPon2_C_H2O_MG_FD_185710 | JGI IMG/M metagenome (GOLD analysis project Ga0209917, IMG submission 185710) | Salt pond water microbial communities from South San Francisco under conditions of wetland restoration - Salt Pond MetaG R2_C_H2O_MG... | ecosystem: Environmental > Aquatic > Non-marine...
GCTTCGCTGCTGGTGCGGCCGCAGCCGCATACGCAGCCAAGCAAGGCTACATCGACGATGGAAAGAACATCCTGTGGGCTGCCGGTACCCAGAAGATCGACGTGCTGCTCGTCGGTGGGATCTTCGGTATCCTTGGGATGGTCGGGACGGGGCTCTTCCGCACCGTCGGCATCCCGACTGACAACATCGCGCTGATGGTCTTCGTCTCCGCGCTGATCCACCGCGTTGCCTTCGGCTACAGCATCATCGGTGAGGTCACCGGTGACGGCCTCTTCGATGTCGGCCCGTGGGAGCGCGACGAGGACGAAGCACCCGGCATCTGGCTGCCGTGGCAGTACAAATGGAGCGGTGTCGCCATGATCGGTCTTATCGGTGGTCTCCTTGGGACAGCCGCATACCAAGGTACCGGAAGCCCGCTGATCGGCTTCGGTATCAGTGCAGCGAGCCTCGTGTTCCTGCAGTGCGGTGTCGACAACATCCCGGTTACTCACCACATCACGCTCCCCGGCGCAGTCGGGGCTCTGGGTGCCAATGCCGCTGGCTACAGTCCGTCGGTCGTGCTGATCGTCGGTGGACTCTTCGGCGTCTTCGGTGCCCTGATGGGCGAGGTCTGTAACCGTATCTTCTACATGCACGGCAAGACCCACGTTGACCCGCCGGCATTCGGCATCTTCATGTCCGGGCTGCTGTCGGCAGTGCTGACCGCTGCGGGCGTCCTCGGAGACACCTTCTGGGGCGGCCTCGGCGGCATCGGACTCTAAGCCGGCATCAGCCAACCACTCCTTGCTCACCCCGTTGGTGAGCCGGAGTCGCTGACACCCGTCACTCAACGACGGCTGTTTGGTGATGCGGTTTTCGCTTTTTCACTCATTCCAACGGACGGAGCATCCACACCGCAGTACTGACCACGAACGACACCCCACCGAGCACTGACCACGCCGGGAGCACACCATGGAACTACACGACCGAATCGCCCGTCGACAGCGTGCCGACGACGCCGACCCGGAGTACGACGCGATCAGCCCGCTGAGCCATCCCAGCGAGCCGGTCGGCCGGGGAGCCGTCATCGAGGAGCTACTGGACATCCTCAGCCCCATCTTCGAGGCCGATCGACCGGCCGACAGCTACATCTGGGGGCCGAAAGGCGCGGGCAAATCCGCGATCGTCCGCGCGCTGTTTGCCGAGTGTAGCCGCCAACACGGCAAGCGATCAACACAGATGTACACCTCAACGCGGGCGGCCCCCGCAACCGAACTCCGGTTCCTGTACGTTGACAGCCGGCGGGCCCAGTCGGCGTTTGCGCTTCTCCATACCGTGGTTGCGGCACTCTCCGCGGAAACGGTGCCAAAACAGGGGATCGGCAGCGCGGCGATGCGCGACCGGCTTGCGACCCAACTGACCCAGCGGGATCGACAGGTCGTCGTCGCCGTCGATCACGTCGGCGACCCCGAGACACTCGACTGTGAGACGGTCTTCGAGCAGTTTGCACCGTTCCGATCGTCGGTGAGCTGTCTGGCGATCGGCCGCGAAAAGCCCGGCGACACCGCGATCAGCGACCGGTCGGCAGTCACGCGGGTGCACATCGAGTCCTACACCCAACACACGCTGATCGAGGTGTTGACCAGCCGGGTCACCGATGCCCAGCTGCGAGCGGCGACGACGAGTGAGCTGCTCACCGAGGTGGCAACATGGGCCAACGGCGACGCCCACGATGCCTTGGCGGCGTTGTTCGGTGCGGCGGTGACCGCCGATGCGGATGCCGACACGCCGATCGACGACAAGGCGCTGGCAACCGGGATGGCGACGGTACCCCAGCCGTGTGTCGCACTCGGCCGGGTCATGTCGCTGCCGACGAGTCGGCAACGCATCGTCGGGCGGTTGATCGGGCTGCCGGAGGCCGCCCGCAGTTCGGTAAAGGCAGCCGCCGAGGCGATCAGCAGCGACGGGCTTGAGCTCTCGCGGGCGACGATCGAGCGTGTGCTGTATGAGCTTGCGGAGGCCGGAATCATCCGCCGGGTGAAAGCCGAACAGCCCTCCGAGACCGGCCGCCCGCCGTCACGCGTAGAGCCACGGTTCCCGACGCTTGTTTTCGAGCAGTTGACCGAGACCTAAGCTCGGCTCGCAGGCAATGTGCTGATAGAGATACGAGCGCATACCCCCGCCTTCCCGTGAGTGACGAGGGTTCCGACGCACTGTCGGAACCGAGGAGCGAACAGGCGGGGGTTGAGCGGACACCCCAGCAACCAAAATATCGGCGCAGGCTGCTGGATTTCCCACCGTAATCATTTTGTTGTGGCCCGTTGTCTCGTATGATACAACGGATTCGGTGAGATGCCGGCCCCGAACCACAAGGGGCAGGAACCAGCGGTGGTTCCCACGGCGATGACACGGAATCCGATGGGGCCTCATTGACCGGGCCACAGCCCTATAGCGAGGGAAATAAACGAGAGTTCCCCCGGTATGCTGCCGGTTCCCTCTGAGTGCGGGTTGGAACCTCGAAGGCGACGACAACCCCGAAATCCGATGGTCGGATTCCTCCGCGTTCACGCGGAGGAGGAGGTCAATACTCCTGCCGCGGTCGGTCTGACCGGAACATCAAGTACGTGAGTGGGGCGATTAAACATAATAGTCCGATACACACATTTATGTGCGCTATAGTGTAATGGTTGTAAATATGAGTCTACGGTGGATCACGTCTCATCGGGGGCAGCGGGTCGACAGCGGCATATTAGCCGGTAATGGGTGGCGAATCGGCCTCTGTGCGGCCGCACTCGGGCTCGCGTGGCTCGCGCGCGACCCGACAGCCGGCCTCGCGACAGCCGGCCTGTTCAGCTTTATTCCGGCGTTGTGGCGATCTGAACGCGATGAGACAACCGACACGACAGCAGCCGAGAACGCGACGACCGACGCTAAATCGACGGACTCGGCCGCTGAGACAGAGTCTACAGCTATCGAGGCGGACACAGAGACAACCACAACGGTGGAGTCAACCACCGACACCGGCGTCACAATCGAGGAACAGCCGCCGGGCGTGACCACCGACGGCGGCGAGGTTGTGCCGAACCCGGACAACGACAACGAGTCAGTCGACGAATGGAAGTCATTTTGCGAACAGCTGACCGACGCGATGGCCGAAGGGGCCGGTGGCGATCTGACCGTTCGAGTCGATCCGGATGACGCGCCGGCGGAGGCGACCGAAACCGCCGAGATGTTCAACGAGTTGGTCAGCGAGTTCAGCGAGACCGTCCAGACGGTCGATGACTTCAGCGATCAGGTGACCGGCGCGACAAATCGCGTCACCGGACGGGTCGAAGAGGTCAAATCCGCCAGCAAGGATATGAGCGGTGAGGTCAACGCGATCGCAGACGACGCCAGCAAGCAGAACAGCCAACTCGAAGAGCTCTCCGATGAGATCCGCTCGCTGTCAGCAGCCACTCAGGAGGTCGCCTCCTCGGCCAGCGAGGTCGCCGAAGCGTCCGAACAGGCCGCCGAACGCGGCGAGATGGGCCGTGAGTTGGCAACGGACGCGCTGGCTGAACTCGACGATATCGACACCCGAACGACCCGGATGTTGGAGGCCACCCAGGAGCTCGACAGCCGGATCGACGAGATCGAGGAGATCGCGGAATTCATCGGCGATGTCGCCAGCCAGACCAACATCCTCGCGCTCAACGCCTCGATCGAGGCCGCCCGCGCGGGCGAGGCCGGCGAAGGGTTCGCCGTCGTCGCCGACGAGGTGAAAAGTCTCGCCGAGGACGCCGAGGAGGCTGCCGGCGACATCGAGAGCTCGGTCAGTACGATCCGCGAACAGGCCGACACCACCGTCGAGGAGATGCACGAAACCCGCGAGCGGATCGATTCGGGCGTCGAGACGATCGAAGGCGCGGTCGAAAACTTCCAGCAGATCGCCGACGACGTCGAGGAGACAAACGTCGGCGTCCAAGAGATCAGCGAGGCGACCGACCAGCAGGCCACCTCACTGCAGGAGGCGGCGGCGATGGTCGACGACGTGAGTGCGATCGCCGACGATACGGCCAGCCGAACCGAAAACGCCGCTGCAGCCGCCCAACAGCAGACGACAGCCTTAGCCGAGGTGTCGACCGCGGCGACGACGCTGGATGAACGCAGTAGTTCGCTCAACGAGTTGGCGACAAACTACGAGTTTGGTGGGGTCTCCGCTCAGTTGGCCGCCGACAGCGACGTAACCACCTTCGAGTTCTGGCACGCGATGGGCGGCGAGAAGGGACTGTTGTTGGAGAACCTGATCCGGGAGTTCGAGGAACAGGCCGACGGGATCCGGATCGAAGCGACCAACAAGGGCAGCTACCGCGGCAATCTGGAGTCGACGCTGGGTGCCGCCGAGCGCGGCGACACGCCGACATTGTCTCAGATCTACGAGATCGGTACCGCCAAAGCCGTCGACAGCGGGGCCTTCGAGCCGGTCGAAAACGTGTTGCCAAGCCGAACACAACTTCGCAACTATCTCGATCCGGTCTTGAGCTACTACCGCACCAACGGCACGCTGTACTCGATGCCGTTCAACTCCTCGGTGCCGATCTTAGCGATCAACCAGGATGCCTTCGAGGCCGCCGGCCTCGACCCGAACAACCCACCCGAAACCTTCGCGGAGGTAACCGCCGCCGCCGAGGAGCTGGTCAACGCCGGCGTCACCGACACCGGGATCACCTTCGCCAACTACGGCTGGTTCGTCGAGCAGTGGTTTGCCAGCGCGGGCCAAGAGATCGTCAACAAACAAAACGGCCGTGCGGGAACACCTGACGAGGCCTTCTACGACAGCGAGGCCGGCGTCGAACTCTACGACTGGTGGACCAACTTGGACAACCGCGGGCTGTATCATAACCCCGGGATCGAGGCCCGCGGGAAGGCCAAAGAGGCCTTCCACGACGGCAAAGCCGCGATGTTGGTCGGATCGTCCTCGTCGTGTGGCTCGATCATCGAGGGCGCAGACTTTGAGACGAAGGTCAGCGGGATGCCCGCGGCCGGCGAGCGCGTCGGACTCATCGTCGGGGGCGCGTCGCTGTGGGTCTCCGAGGATGCAACCCACGACCAACAGGAGGCCGCCGGCGAGTTCCTCGCGTGGATGACCGCGCCGGAACAGCAGGCCCGCTGGCACCAGGAGACCGGCTACCTCCCGGTACACGAACAGGGCGTCGAGAAGCTGCGCAACGATGGCTGGTTCCGCGAGAACCCCGGCCACGAGGTCGGGATCCAAGAGTTGCTCGGCAGCCCCGACACACCAGCGACCAACGGCGCGCGGATCGGGCCGTTCGATACGGTACGAACGCTCGTCGCCGAGGCCTACGAGGATATCAAGACCGGCGACACCGAGGAAGAACTTGCCAACCTCAGTGCGACAGTCGAACGACAGCTTGCAAACTACGCCGCCGAGCAAGGCCGATAACGGCGGCGACCACCCACTACTAAGCCACAAGCAGCCGCAACAAAACTATGGAACGCACAGTAACGGTTGTCCCGGAAGATGGACTGCACGCACGACCGGCAACCACCTTTGTCGAAGCCGCGAGCAACTTCGACGCCGAGATCACGGTCGAAGCGGTCGCTGACACCCGACCACCCGTCGCCGCCGACAGCATTCTCGGTGTCACCGGGCTCGGTGTCCGGCGCGACGATAAGGTGACGCTGCGCGCCGAGGGGCCGGAGGCCGAACACGCACTCAACGCGCTGGAAAACGTCATCACGACGCCGGCAGGGGAATCCGATCTGGCCGGCGATGCCACCGCATGAGCGGACGCGCTATGAGATCACACAGTTGAAACGGTAGGCGGGCGGCGGAGCGGTTTTTTATCCGGGTCGCCGAGAGGCGGTATGGTACCGCCGCTGGCACTCGATATCGACGGCACACTGACGACTCGCAGCGACCAGATCGACCCACGTGTCTTCGAGGTGTTGCCAGCGTGGGAAGCACCGATCGTGGTGGCAACCGGCAAATCGTTCCCCTACCCGGTTGCACTCTGTCATTTTTTGGGGATTCCGGAACAGGTCGTCGCCGAAAACGGCGGCGTCGTCTGTGCCGACGGGCAGGTCTCCTTTCAGGGTGATCGCGACCGCGCCGAACAGGCGATCGAAGCGTTTCGAGACCGCGGCGGCGACCTTGGCTGGGACGGAGCCGATACAACAAACCGCTGGCGCGAGACCGAACTTGCCGCCAACATCGACGCCGACGAGGAGTTGCTTCGGGCGGTCGCCGAGGAGTTTGGGCTGGAGGTTGTCGATACCGGCTACGCCTATCATCTGAAGACGCCGGGTGTTGAGAAAGGCGATGGCTTGGCTGCGGTCGCCGAGATTCTTGGAATGGACGCCAAGTCGTTCGTGGCGATCGGCGACAGCGAAAACGACGTGTCACTGTTTGGAGCCGCCGGCGACGCCTATGCGGTTGGCAACGCCGACGAGCGCGCGAAAGCGGCCGCCGAAACGGTGCTCGATGGCGAATACTTCGAGGGAACGCGTGGCGTCCTTGAGTCGCTGCAGGCAGAAGCGTAACCTGGCCGCGGCCGGTCGCGGCACACCGTGTGGCGACAGCGCGTGGCTATGCTGAGTCCTCAAACGGGACAAATGAGCCGTTGATGTCCCACTCGTGGATGCAGTAGATGCTCCCGATGCTGTCGGTGGCGACCTGCCAGGAGTCGGTGTCGGCATCCCAGCGTTCTGTCCGCCCACACCGCTCACAGACGCGCTCCGTAGGGTGGCGGAGACTAATCGACATACCTAATCCGGTGTCGTCCACCGGGTTAACGCTTTCTCAGTTGGTGACGGCCGCGTCGATAGCGGCTCTGCGGCTGGCTATCGATGCCTACCACAAATAAGAAATGTAGATATTAAAATTATGTTTGCTGCAATTAGATATTTATCTCATTCGTGCCCTCAAATAGACTTAGTCACACCTCTAAGCCGCCGTGAAGTTTATATATACAATACACATTGGGGCTGTATGGCACTCCATTTCCCCACACTACACGCAGCGGCCGATACCGGGAGCAGATTTGAATGCACAGACTGTGGCGCGCGGCTTGAGGAAACGGACGGCAGCCGACGGTGTCCAACCTGTGGGGCAACCGTCAGAAACATCGCTGTCCCGCGGAACTGACCCGCGTACCGACACCCAGCGGTCAGTCCTCGCTGATCGTATACCGGTATGGCTGTTGAGCGATCACCGTGACCTCACCGGTTTTCGCCCGGCGGCCGAGCACCGTCGCCAGTTGGTGCGGGCTCTCGAACGTTGTTTCACCATCCTCAGATTCGAGAGCGGCAAGAATTTCACGCGCCGTCAACGGCTCATCGGCGGCCGCAAGCACACCTTCAACACGGTCGAAATCGCTCGGTGTGGTCTGCATACACACACTTGCGGCGCGATCGGTTTCAATCTGTGTGTGACGACCGTCAGACATCCGGCTGTATAGCCCATACGACCGCCAAGACAGCGGTTTTAACGAAATGTTCTCTTATAAATAATCTGATAATAGGCGGCGTGGAGTCGTCAGCCAAGCGACTATGGGGTGAACGACTCTTCTTCGAGATTTCGTTCCTCGCGGTACTGCTCGACAAACGCGGCCACGTCAAACTCGTGCATCTTCGCCTCAAACTCGGTGAGCGCGCTGGTGTCGTCGGCATGGCTGACCGCATGCTCCATCAACTCGATGACGAGCTCGACGATGCGTTCATGCAGCGTTCGGGAGTCGAAATCCGCGAGCCACAGCAGCGCGAAGCCAACATCCGGCTCCTCGGTGGCGTCATAAGAGACGACCTGTTCGGGGAACTCCTCAAGCACAATCCCAAGGAGGTGTGGGGTGCCAAACTCCGGCATCTCCTCGCTGGTAGTTTCGATCGCCTCCTGGAGCACCGCAACCAGAAACTCCGGGAGGAACCGATCCGGGGGGTGGACATCCATCACCACAGCATGGGTGCCACCACAGTCACAGTCGTACTCGCGCATCCCGAGATCGAGATCGGTGACAGCGACCGACTCGCCGCACGGGAGATCGAGTTGCTCGCCGCGGTCGCCCGGGACGCGTGGGGTAGCCATGGATGATGTTCGGGTGAGGAGAGATTAAATCCCGTGTTATCGACTGATCGGGCTTAGCTGTCGGCCCGCTCGCTGTCGGCGTTGTCGGCGGCGTCGCTCATCCCGGGGGCGTTGGCCGGATCGGCGTCGGCGGGTTCGGCGGTGCCGGAGCCGACATGGAGTTCGCCGTCACCGTCCTCAACGTACACGTCGTCGGCGAAGCCGGCGATCGCGTTCTCGTAGGCCGGCTGATCGCGTTTTGCTGGGGTTTCGGGGGCTTCGGGGATGCCGTCGACCGGCCGGAACTCGCCGAGTGGGTCGTCAACGCTGATCCCGTGGCGTTTGAAAAAGTCCTCGTAGCGGCGGAAGTGTTGTTCGAACTCCTCGGCAGGGATCTCCATCATCTCCGTCCAACCGTGATTGAAGAAATCGAAATTGGCCTGAATATGGGTGATCTCACGAGCTTTGGCCTCCGTGAGCCCGGCTTCCAAGGCGGCAACATAGGTGTCCATCGTCGCATCGAAGAAGCCATCGAGGTGGTCACGGCGGGCCTCACGGGCGTCCTCGTCGGCTTTCCCAAGGAAGATGTCGGTGTGCATATCGACCAGCTTGTCGTTGGCGATATCGCCGATCACCGGTGCGGTCAGGGCGTTTTTCGCGGCCCAGTGACGGAGGTTTTGGCGGATTTTCATCGTATCTGCTATTGGGGATGGATAGGCTTGAAGCCCACGGCACGGCGGGTAAATCGTCAGTGTCGACACGAACATCCGATCGGCGATGACGACGGAATGAAATCGGGCGGAACCCCGCCGATAGGAGTGACAAAAACGTGGGTTTGTCCGGTCGCAGCCACCCGGTATGGACGGTTGTCAACGGTTCCATGTCGATAGCAACCTCCTTTACCCCGGATCACGAACGCGGGGATATGACAGCATCGTACGTCGTTATCGGTGACGGGATCGCGGGCAGCTCCGCCGCGGAGACACTCCGGGAGGAAGCCCCGGACGCCGAGATCACCGTCATCACCGAGGAGGGCGAGGCCCTCTACAACCGGATCCTCATCAAGGAGTACGCCAAGGGCAAACTCCCCGAGGCCCCCATTTCGATCCACGATGAGAGCTGGTATACCGACCGCGATATCGACCTCCGGCTCAACACCGTCGTCACGGATATCGACCCCGACGACCACACCGTCTCGACCCACGAGGGCGAGACGATCACCTATGATAAGCTGCTGGTCGCCACCGGTGGCACCCCAACACAGCTGCCGGTCGACAACAGCGATGCCGACGGAATTCACCACTTCTGGACGTTCCAGGACGCCCGGAACATCCGCGAGCATATCGAGGACGCCGATTCGGCGACGATCGTCGGCGCGGGGCTGCTCGGCATCGACCTCGCGGCGATCTGTGGCGAACAGGAGGTCGAGGCCAACTACCTCATGCGCGGTGACTGCTGGTGGCGGTACGCCCTCACCGAGGAGGGCGCGGAGATCATGCACGACGCGATGCGGGAACGCGGCGTCACCCCCGTCTTTCAAAGCGGCGTCGATCACTTTGAGACCGACGACGCAGGCCACGTCGAGGCAACCATCGACCCCAACGGCGAACGGTTCGACTCCGATTTCGTCGGCATCGCCATCGGCCTGAACTTCAATATCGAACTGCTGCAAGATCTCGATATTGAGCAGGACGACGGCGTCGTCGTCGACGAGTATATGCGTACCAGCCTCGACGATGTGTTCGCTGCCGGCGACCTGACGCGGTACTACGATACGATTCTCGGCGAGTACGCCCAAAATGGCTCGTGGGGCTCAGCCAAAGAGCAGGGCACTATCGCCGCAAAAAACATGATCGAGCCCGAAAGCGACGAGTTCCGCTGGGTGTCGTCGTACTCGATCACCCACTTCGATTTCCCCTTCCTTTCGTTTGGGCATCCGACCATCGGCGACGAGTATGTCTCACAGTCCTACGGCGACAACGAGTGGCGACGCGTCGCCATCAAGGACAGCAAGGTCGTCGGTGGCGTACTGATCGGCGATCTCGCCCCCCAGAGCGGCTACAAGGAGCTCATGCGTGAGGAGATCCCGGTCGGCGATCAGACGGAGACGCTGCTCAACGAGGCGTTCGAGGCTGACGACATCGCACCGGTGCAGGAACAACAGCAGTAGCGATCACGCCGGCGAGTTCCGGCCAGCAGCGACAGTCGGTGAAGCGAAGCGGTTTTCGGC
>Ga0209917_1001254_pt1 | contig 10238 bp, 10 predicted proteins | sample SalPon2_C_H2O_MG_FD_185710 | JGI IMG/M metagenome (GOLD analysis project Ga0209917, IMG submission 185710) | Salt pond water microbial communities from South San Francisco under conditions of wetland restoration - Salt Pond MetaG R2_C_H2O_MG... | ecosystem: Environmental > Aquatic > Non-marine...
GCGGGCGAACGACGTCCGCGTCGTCGCGCCCGATAGGCCCGGATACGGGCGCTCGTCGCCGGAGCCGGACCGGACCGTCGGCGACGCCGCGGCGTCCGTGCGACCCGTCTTGGACGACCTCGGTGTCGAGCGCGCGGCCCTCGTCGCGTTCTCCGGCGGCGCGCCCCACGCCCTCGCGACGGCCGCGTCGCTGGGCGACGGGGTCACCGGTGTCGACCTCGTCGCCGGCGCGACGCCGCCGTCGTTCGGCGGCGACACGCCCGCGGTCCAGCGGCTCCTGTCCGGCCTCGCGGCCGCGACGCCGTCGCTCCTCGGGGCGCTGTTCCGCGGGCAGGCGTGGGTCGCGTCGCGCGCGGACTCGTCGTTCGTGGTGGCGCAGTACGCCGAGGACCCCGACGCCGTCCCCGAGGACGCCGCGACCGTCGTGAAGGAAGACTTCCTCGCGGCGTTCGAGCGCCACCGGAGCGGTGCTGTCACCGAGTTCCGCGACGCCGCAGACGACTGGGGGATCGACTTGGACGCGGTCGACCCCCCGGTGCGCCTGTGGCACGGGACCGCCGACCCCAACGTCCCGATCGCCGGGGCGGAACGGCTGACCGAGGCGCTTCCGACCGCCGAACTCCGTGTCCTCGACGGCGCAGACCACCTCGGGACGCTCCTCCGAGCCGTCCCCGAGGCGCTGTCGCGTCCCCGCTGACCCGCTCGGCCTCCCCCGGGACGCCGTTAGGTCCCCGCTGACCCGCTCGGCCCTCCCCTCCGAGCCCGCCTCGCGTCCCTCCCGCGAGCGGTCCCGAACCACGCGGATTGATGTGCGGCACGCTCGAACGTCGAGCGACCGCCCAATGAAACGGATCAGGTTCTCGGCCGCCTACCCGGAGCGGCTCCGCCACCCGCTACACGACGTGATCGTCGGCGACTCGCCGGTCCGTCGCGCGGAGCTGCTGATGTGGAGCCCGACGGCGGACGCGACGACGCTGCTCTGGTTCGACGGCGACCGCGACGCGACGGCGGCCGCCCTCGACGCGCTCGACTCATTGGTCGCGAGCAGCCTCTTGAGCGACGCCGACGGGACCTACGCCTTCCTCCGGCAGGACGCCTACGAGTTCCCGGCGGCGCTCCTCGACACCGTCGCGGCGTCGCGGGTCATCTTCCTCCCGCCGGTCGTCTTCCGCGAGCCGGGCGACGTCCGGTTCGAGGCGGTGGGCGCGACGGCGGCGCTCAGCGAGTTCCACGACGACCTCGGGGCCCTCGCCGACCTCACCATCGAGCGGGTCCACGAGTTCGAGCGACGACCGTCTCCGTCGCGGCTGACCGACCGACAGCGAGCGGCGCTGGAGACGGCGGTCTCGACGGGATACTACGAGGTCCCGCGCGAGGGGACCGTCGCGGACGTGGCGGCCGCGCTCGACTGCGCGACGAGCACGGCCGGCGAACTCCTCCGGAAGGCCGAGGCGGCGGTCGTCGAGCGCGCCGTCGAGTCCGCGTGACGACGGCCGCCACGCGGGGCGCCGACCCGCTCCCGGTCACAGCCGCTCCCGGAGCGTGTCGGCCGTCGCGTCGCCCACGCCGTCGACGTCGACGAGGTCGTCGCGGGAGGCGTCGCGGACGTTCTCGACCGAGCCGAACCGCCGGAGGAGGCGGCGGCGCGTCTCGGGCCCGACTCCCGGCACGTCGTCGAGGACCGTCTTCACCTCGTCGCGGACGGTCTGGTGGTAGGAGACGGCGAAGCGGTGCGCCTCGTCGCGCACGCGCTGGAGCAGGTGGAGCTCCGCGGCGTCGTCGTCCCAGCGCCGGGTCCCGGTCGGGGTGACGACCAGCTCCTCCGCCTTCGCGAGCGCGACGACGGGCACGTCCCACCCGGTCTCCGCGAGGGCGTCGCGCGCGGCCCCCAGCTGTCCCTCGCCCCCGTCGATGAGCAGGAGGTCGGGGTCGGGGCGGTCGTCCTCGCCGGCGAGCGCGCGCTCGGCGCGCCACCGGATCAGCTCGCGCATGTTCGCGTAGTCGTCGTTGCGCTCGGTGAGCTTCTTCCGGCGGTAGTCGGCCGTCTCCGCGCTCCCGTCGACGAAGCACACGTCGGAGCCGACGACGGCGGTGCCCTGCGCGTGGCTCACGTCGAACCCCTCGATCCGGTCGGGGCGGGCGATCCCGAGCCGGTCGCCGAGCGCGCCCGCGGGGTCGTCGCGGCCGCCGCGCTTCCGGGCGTTCTTCAGCGCGAGCTCGACGAGCTTCGCCTCGCGGCCCGCGCCCGGGACCCGGACCGCGACCCCCTCGCGCTCCAGCCAGTCGACCACGTCGCGGTCGGCGGGTTGTTCGGCGAGGAGCACGGCGTCCGGAAACTCCCGCTCGGCGTAGTACTGCGCGAGGAAGGCGGCGAGGACGGCGGCGGGCGTGTTGGCGTCGGGGTCCGCGCCGTCGGTCCCGCGTTCGTCCTCGACCGCCGCCGCGTCCAACTGGTGGCGGCTCCGGTCGACCAGCTGCCCGCGCTCGCTGTGGAGCCGGGCCACCCGGGCGGTGTCGCCCTCGACCGCGGCCGCCAGCACGTCGACGGTGCGGTCGTCGCTCCGGTCGCTGACGGCCTCGCCGCCCTCGCCGTGGAACGCCTCGACCGCCTCCAGCCGGTCCCGGAGGTTCGCCGCGCGCTCGAACTCGTTCGCCTCGGCCGCGGCCTCCATGCGGCGTCGCAGGGGGTCGGCGAGGGCGCCCGTCTCGCCCTCGAAGAAGCGCCGCGCGGCGGCCACGTCCTCTGCGTACGCCTCGGGGGTTATCTCGCCGGTACACGGCGCCGAACAGATCCCCATCTCGTAGTCGAGGCAGGGGCGGTCGCGGCCGTCGTACTTGTGGTCCGAACAGCCGCGCAGCCGGTACTCGTCGCGGACCGCCTTCACCACGGTCTCGACGCGCCCCACGTCGGTGAACGGCCCGTACGCGACCGCGCCCGCCTCGGGGTCGCGGGTCACCTCGATCCGCGGCACCTCGTGGTCGGAGAAGGCGACGAGCGGGTACGACTTGTCGTCCTTCAGCCGGACGTTGTACCGCGGGCGGAGCCGCTTGATCAGGTTCGCCTCGAGGAGCAGCGCCTGCGTCTCCGTGTCGGTGACCGCGAACTCGATCCGATCGGCGCGCTCGACCATCCCCCGGATCCGGCCCGAGCGCGGGTCCGCGTACGACCGCACTCGATCGCGGAGGTCGAGCGCCTTCCCGACGTACAGCGTCGTCTCGCCCGCCCGGAACTGGTAGACCCCCGGCTCCGTCGGGAGGTCTCGGGCCCGCTCGCGGACCGCGTCGGCGTCCATCGGTCTCGGATCGCCGTAGCCGCCCGACGCCATTGAACGCTGCGGGCCCGAGTCGAGGCATGTCGCGGCCCGAACTGTCGCTTCCCGAACCGGATAGTTATCAAACCTGAGGCACGGGGAGAACGGTTTATCCCGCTCCTTGGGATAGAGGGACACAGAAATGACGGGAGTTCGAGGGCTGTTACGGCGCGTGCTCGGAAGAGAGGGTGACTCCCGGTCGGTTCCCGACGGGGGAGTCGTCGTCGAGGACGGGGTCGACGCCGCCGGACCGACCGACGGCGACGAGGACCGCGAAGCGCACGCGGTGACCGAGGCGGCGGGGGTCGACCGCGCGGGGACCCTCGCCGCCGCCGGCTTCGAACAGGTGTTCGACGCGACGAGCATCCCGACGTTCATCCTCGACGCCGAGGGCAACGTCGCCGAGTGGAACGAGTCGATCGCGTCGCTCACGGGCGTCGACCGCGACGAGGCGATCGGCCACGGCCACGTCTCCGAGCTGTTCTACCCCGACGGTCGCCGGGCCGACACGCTCGCGGACAAGGTGCTCGACGCGCCCGCGACGGCCGACGAGGCGTACGGCGTCGAGCCGTGCGACTCCGCGCGAGACCGCTACCGCGACTCCAGCACGATGGTCGACCGCCACGGCGAGGAGCGGCACATCGAGTTCACGGCGACCGCGCTGTACGGCGACGACGGCGGGCTCGTCGGCGTCGTCGAGGTCGTCGTCGACCGGACGGAGACGGTCAACGAGCGGGACGCGACGAGCGAGCTGGTCACCGAGGTCAGGGAGACCGCCGAGGCGATCGGCGAGGGGAACCTCGACGCCCGGGTCGCTCGGCGCGACGCCTTCGAACACCTCGACACGGAGCTGGTCCGGGTGATCGACGTCGTCAATCGGATGGCCGACAACCTCGACCAGCTCTCCTCCGGCGTCCACGAGAAGGCGCGCGACCTCGACGAGACGGTCGAGGAGGCGAGCGCCGCGGCCGCCGACATCGCCGAGAACGTCGACGAACAGAACGATCTCTTAGAGGAGAGCGTCTCGGAGATGCAGTCGTTCTCCGCCGGGATGGAGGAGGTCGCCGCGACGGCCGACGAGGTCGACACCGCCGCGGTCGCGGCCGCCGACGCCGCGGACGAGGGGTTAGACGCCAGCGAGGACGCCCGCGAGGCGACCGAGGACGTCGTCGAGATCGGCGACGAGCTGGTCGAGAGCGTCGGCGCGCTCTCCGAGCGCATGGACGACATCGAGGAGGTCATCGAGGTCATCTCCGACGTGGCCGAGCAGACCAACCTCCTCGCGCTCAACGCCAACATCGAGGCCGCCCGCGCCGGCGAGGGCGGCGACGGCTTCGCGGTCGTCGCCGAGGAAGTGAAGAAGCTCGCCGACGAGACCCGCGGCTACACCGAGGAGATCACGGAGAGCCTCGACAAGCTCCAGGCGCAGTCCGCGGAGACCACGACCGCCGTCGAGCGCTCGCACGACCGGATCGAGGACGCCGGGACCGAGATCGAGACGGTCCTCGACTCGCTCGAGGAGATCGCCGACGCGGTCGACGAGGCGGCCGCGGGCGTCGCGGAGGTCGCGCGCACCACCGACGACCAGGCCGCGACCGTCGAGGAGCTCACCTCGTCGCTGGAGGCGGTCCGCGAGCGCTCCGACCGCACCGAGGACGCGACCGACCGCATCGTCGACGCCACCGACGACCAGGAGGCGGCCGTCGACGAGCTGATCGCACGGGTCGAACAGCTCGACGCTCGGTAACGTCGCTCTACTCCTCTTTCCGGCCCGGTTCCGGTCCCCTTCCCGCCCCGCTCACACCTCTTTCCGACCCCGACCCACACCTCTTCCTGCCCCGGCTCCCGTCAGTTTCCGCTCGCTCGTTCTTCCGGTCCCGCCGAACGTTTAACCTCGCTCGACCCCCAGAATTCGTATGTCCGTTACGCCGCCCGGACCGCTCGGCGACCCGCTCTTCGGCAACGGTCGCCAGTTCGCCGACGACCCCTTCGACTTCCTGCGCGCCTGCGCCGACAGCTACGGCGACGTGGTGCGGCTCGACCTCGGTCCCCGCGAGACGTACCTGCTCACGAACCCCGCCGACATCGAGCGCGTGCTCGTCGCCGACGCCGAACGCTACCGGAAACCCCAGTTCGGCGACGACGCGATGGACACGCTGCTCGGCGACGGCCTCCTCATGAGCGACGGCGACACGTGGCAGCGCCAGCGCAAGCTCGCGAACCCCTCGTTCCACAACCGCCGGATCGGCGCGCTCGACGGGACGATGGTCGAGCACACCGAGTCGCAGCTCGCCGACTGGCGCGACGGCGAGGTCGTCGACATCCAGCTCGAGGTCGCCCGCCTCACGGTGAAGATCATCGTCTCGGCGATGTTCGGGGCCGACATCACCGACGAGGAGGTGAAGACCGTCCAGGAGAACCTGGAGCCGCTCGGCGCGCGCTTCGAGCCCGATCCGCGGCGGTTCCTGATCCCGAACTGGGTGCCGACCCGCGAGAACCGCGAGTTCGACGCCGCGATCGACACCCTCGAGTCGGTGATCGACGGGATCGTCGACCGCCGCCGGGGGACCGAGCGCGACCCGAGCGTCGACCCCGCCGGCTCGGAGGGCGTCGCGGTGCCCGGCCCCGCGGGCGACGGCGACGGCGACCTGCCGATGGACCTGCTCTCCGTCCTCCTGCGCGCCCGCGACCGCGGCGAGCAGACCGACGAGAACCTCCGCGACGAGCTGGTGACGATGCTGCTCGCCGGCCACGACACGACCGCGCTCGCGCTGACGTACACGTTCTACCTGCTCTCGAACCACCCCGAGGCCCGCCGCGAGGTCGAGCGCGAGGCCGAGGCGGCGACCGCCGACGGCCCGCCGACCGCGGCCGACGTCCGCGACATGGCGTACACCGAGCGCGTGCTCAACGAGTCGATGCGCCTCTACCCGCCCGTCTACACCCTGTTCCGCGAGCCGAAGCTCGACGTGAAACTGGGGGGGTACCGGATCCCCGAGGGGTCCGCGCTGATGGTGTCGCAGTGGGTCGTCCACCGGTCCGAGCGGTGGTACGACAATCCCGACACGTTCGATCCGGACCGCTGGGCCCCCCAGCGCCGGAGCGAGCGCCCCCGGTTCGCCTTCTTCCCCTTCGGCGGCGGCCCGCGCCACTGTATCGGCAAGGCGTTCTCACTGCTGGAGGCGAAGATCATCCTCGCCGAGATCTGCTCGCGGTACGAGCTCGGCTACGAGGGGCCGGACCTCTCGCTGCGCGGCTCGCTCACCATGCACCCGAACCACCCGGTGCCGATGCGGATCCGCGAGCGCTGAGGGATGGCCGACGCCGAGACGTACTGCGCCCGATGCGGGGAGCCGCTCTCGCGGGGCGTCATCGCGAGCGAACGGCGGGCCTGTTGTCTCAACGCGACGCCCATCGCCGGCGTCTGTCCGACGCACGGACCGGTGGGACCGCACCACGCGGTCGCGGAACCGGGCCTCGCCGACGATCCGTAGCCGGCGCCGCTCCGGTCGAGCGGCGGGCGACGCGATGCGCCCTCGCCGACCGCCGACCGTTCGGCCCGAACCCATTTTACCGTCGACGCCGAGACACCGCTCGATGCCGTCGCGCGACGCGATAGCCGACGCGTACGACGCGATAGCCGACGAGTACGAGTCCGTCGCGGAGACGCAGCCGCACAACGCGCACCACGAGTTCCCCGCGACGACCGCGCTGATCCCCGACGTCGACGGCCTGCGGGTCTTGGACGCCGGCTGCGGCGCGGGTCGGTACGCCGAGTGGCTCGGCGATCGGGGGGCCGCGGTCGTCGGCTGCGACGTCAGCGAGGCGATGGTCGAGCAGGCGCGCGCCCGCCTCGGCGACGACGCGTCGGTCCACTGCGCGGACGTCGCCGAACCCCTGGCGTTCGCCGACGCAGACGCCTTCGACGGCGTCGTCTGCTCGGGCGTGCTCGACTACGTCGAGGACTGGCGCGACCCCTTCGAGGAGTTCGCCCGCGTGCTTCGCCCGGGCGGCTTCCTCGTCGCCTCCGTCGGTCACCCCGCTTCGGAAGTCAACCGGGAGGCGGCGTCGAACTACTTCGACGTCGAGCCCCGAGAGGCGGAGTTCGACGTCGGCCCCGCGCTGTACAGGCGACCGCTCGACGAGATGGTCGGCACCCTGCTCGACGCCGGATTCCGGCTCGACGCCCTCCGGGAGCCCCGACCGACCGAGGCGTTCCGCGAGGCCGCGCCGGAGGAGTACGACCGGACCGCCGGCGAACCGGTGTTCCTCTGTCTGCGCGGCGTCCGTCGCCCGGAGGCGTGACCGCTCCGTCGCCGGGCGCGGGTCTCGGCGGTGGCCGCCGGCCGCTCACAGCTCGACCGTCGCCGCCACTTCGCGGTACTCCGGGTCCCACACGTCGAGCGCGTGGACGCGCCACCGGATCGGGTCGAACGCGGCGCCGACGAGGTCGGCGACCGCGCCCGGTTCGGGGTTGCCGCCGCGCGCCAGCGTCACGTGCGGCACGTAGTCGTCGCCCTCGATGCCCTCGACCGCACCGAACGCCGCGCAGAGCCGCCGGTGGAGCCGGTCGAGCCCGCCGCTCTCGACCGCGAGGTACACGACCGGGCGCGACCCCGACCGCGGCGCGTCGAAGACGTCGACGCCGGTCACGGTCACCTCGAAGGGGTCGGCGGGTCCGAGCGGCCGACGGAGGCGGTCGCGCAGGCGGTCGAGCGCCCGCTGTCGGGACGGGGCCGCCCGAGACGCTCCGCGCTCGCCGTCTCTCCCGGTGTCGCCGTCTCTTCCGTGCTCGCCGTCCTCCGCACGCTCCTCGCTTCGGACGTCGTCGACGCCGAACCGCTTACAGACGAGCGTGTGGCGGTCGCGGACCCGGTCGAAGCCCGACAGTTTCGGGTGGAGATCGCTCGCGAGACGGTCGATCGTCGGCGGAAGCGGCACGTTGAGGCTGAACACGTCGCGGTCCGCCTCAGATCCGGTCGGTGAGGTGTAAGGCGATCACGACGACGAGCGCGACCCCGATCAGCGTCGGGAGGGCGTCGAGGAGCCACGAGGCGATGTCGAGGGCCGTCTCGACGATCTCCAGGAGAAGCCACGCGACGACGAGCAGCAACACGACCTTCAGCAGGTCGTCGGTGTCGACCTCGGCGCGATTCATGCCCTGACGAGCGCGGGAAGTGGTAAAAAGACGGTGGTGACGGCGGCCGCGGTCCTACGCGATCTTCTCGTACTGCCCGGAGAGCTTCTCGGCGGCCTCGTCGAGCAGGTCGGCCTCGTACTCGTCGAGGTCCCACTCGACGACCTCCTCGACGCCGTCCGAGCCGAGCTTCGCCGGCACGCCGAGCGCGGTGTCGTCGTAGCCGTACTCGCCGTCGAGCACGACGGAGCAGGGGAGCACCTCGCCGGTGTCCTCGAGGATCGCCTCGACGGTGTGGGCGACGCCCGTCGCCGGCCCCCACTGCGTCGCGCCCTTCCGGCTGATCACGTCCATCGCGGACTCTTGGAGGTCCGCGAGGATCTGCTCTTTCTCGTCGGCGTCGAACGACGGGTCGCGGCCGTCGACGCGCACCTTCGAGAAGACGGGCGCCTGCGCGTCGCCGTGCTCGCCGAGGATCGTCGCCTCGACGTTCCGGACGGGCGCGTCGAAGCGCTCGGAGAGGACGTAGCGGAAGCGCGCGGAGTCGAGTCGGCCGCCGAAGCCGATCACCTTGTGGCGGTCGCGGTCGCCCGCCTCGTAGAGGTGGCGGTTGAGCAGGTCGACCGGGTTCGAGGTGGTGACGGTGACGAAGTCGTCGTTGTGCTCGGCGATCGAGGCGCCGATGTCCTCCATGATCGGCGCGTTGTCGCCGGCGAGGTCGATCCGCGTCTGTCCCTCCTTGCGCGGGATGCCGGCCGTGATGACGACGACGTCCGAGCCGGCGGTGTCCTCGTACTCGCCCTGCCGGACGGTCGTGTTCGAGTCGTACGCGACGCCGTGGTTCGCGTCCGCGGCCTGTCCGATCGTCGTCTCGCGCTGGTCCGGGATGTCGACGAAGACGAGCTCGTCGACCACGTCGCGCAGCGCGAGGTTGTAGCCGGCCGCGGCTCCGACGGTCCCCGCCGCACCGATAACGCTGACCTTTGTCATACGTCTGGATCCGCGACCGGGCGGTGAGTAAACGTTTCGGAACCGCAGCAACGTCCGTGACCGTCGTCGCGAAACCCCTAACTCCCGCGGCGTCGAACCGTCGCCTCGTGCCGACGTTCCGTTATCCGTGTCCCGGCTGTCGGACGACGAACAGCCTTCACGACGCCGACTGCGACTTCGAGGGCGTGAGCTGGCCGACCGTCGAGAAGGCGTACACCGACCTCCTGTCGGTGCTGTCCGCGGAGCCCGACGGCCTGCCGGAGGCGGCGCTGCGGGACGCGGTCCCGGCGCAGTGGGGCGGGCTCCACAAGGCCGCGCTCGGCGCGCTCCGCCGCGACCAGCGCGTCGTCGAGGACGGGGACCGGCTCCGCCTGCTCACCGCCGCGGAGTTCAAGGAGCGCGTCTCCGAGCCCACCCGCGACCCGATGCGCACCGTCTACGAGCACGGCTCCGTTCCGGGCTGTCACGACAACGCGGTGTTCGCGATGGTGGCGTGGTACGAGATGGTCGGCCTCTCGTGGCCCGAGACGCGCGAGAACGTGATCGAGTGGCTCCACGAGTCGGGCGCGTGGGACCGCGGCGGCTTCGAGGAGTCGACGCCGGGGGAGCTCGTCGACGCCAAGCGCCACGTGTACGACGAGGGGTACGGCTGGAAGGAGAAGGGGCAGGCCGCGAAGCGCGTCATCGAGCGACACCTGTAGCCCCGGCTCGCTCGGAGCCCCGACCCGCTCGGCGCGCCACAGTAGCCCCTCGCGACGCACCCGAGCGCCAACTTAACTCTCTGGGGGGTCTCTCTCCAC
>Ga0209917_1001257_pt1 | contig 10227 bp, 14 predicted proteins | sample SalPon2_C_H2O_MG_FD_185710 | JGI IMG/M metagenome (GOLD analysis project Ga0209917, IMG submission 185710) | Salt pond water microbial communities from South San Francisco under conditions of wetland restoration - Salt Pond MetaG R2_C_H2O_MG... | ecosystem: Environmental > Aquatic > Non-marine...
CTCGTTTCCTTGCTGATATCCCCGGAATCAAAGACATAGAAGAACGTTGGACTATGCAAGATAACCAATTTCAAAATATTGAGTGGGTTGGTTACTCTGACCTTGTTATGTCTAACGATACTATAGTTGATTGGAAGACGGGTAATGTAATGTCTGATCAAAAGGAGTTGGTTCAATCGGGTGTTTACGCCAAGTTATTTGAAAACGAGTATGGGTATGAGCCTGATACTGTTATGTTTCTCTACTTGAGAGAGGAAGAAGGAAGTAAGCATAGCAAGGACAGCAATGCTGCTATTTGGAAAAATTATTGGGAGAACATTCACGATACAGCCAAGAAAATAGTTCGTGCTGAAAAGACTAAGGATGAATTTGAAGCAACACCGAAAGAGCAATCGGTTTGCCATTGGTGTGATTACAAGGGAATCTGTAGTGAGTATGTCGGGGCAGAGAAGGTAAAACCACATAACATTTCGTTTAAACTATGACTGAATCACGATATCACAACAAAGGCCAAAATTGGATAGTTTGTCCGGGTTGTGGAAGCGAAGAGGCTGGTATGATCCATTGGGCAGAAGATAATGAAATCACGCTCCGGTGTCCGAATTGTGAACTTAAAGAGTGGGGTATCGAATGGACAGGTGCTAAGTTTTTATGAATGAGACTTGTAAGGTGGAGGGTTGTGAAAACGAAACTTCCGGAAATATGCGTATTTGTCCTGAGTGTTATAAAAAGGCTTATAAAGAAGACCTTCACCTGTAGCAGAACCGAACATTAATAAGCAGCGGTCTTTTAGTTAAGAGCAATGATTGGCAGAGTCGTTTGGGTTGATTATAAGGACTCAACTCAGTATGGACCTGTTGCACGGGTTGGTATTCGGATGAAGGACGGTTCTAAGAAAAACTGCTATATAACCGATGTAGAACCGTGGGGTTTCGTACATGAAGATGCTGATATACCAGAACGGAATTGGATTAAACGCATTGAACACGGATACGAGAGCTTGTTTGATGAACCTCTAAAGAAGATAGTTACTACCAAACCGTCTAAGGTGAATAGTTCAAACGATAACGATACAATGGCTGATTACGTTGATGAACACTACGAATCCGATATTCCCATGTATCGGAAACTTTCTATCATTGATGGGATAAGTGGCTACGTTCGATTACCGGATGAGCCACAGGACACAAACAACGGGATAGAAATATACGGTTATGAGTCTATCGACCTTGACCCCGATTTCGATGAGGCGATTGAACCACGGGTCATGCTTGCTGATATTGAGGTGAGAATCGGTGATGAGTCATTTGACCGGACAAGAGAGTTAGCTTCGCAGCCCATCAATGTTATCTGTGCATACGATAACTACGACGATGAATATTCTGTTTTCTATTACGATAAGTATGATTCTCTTTCCAATCCTGCTGAAGTGAGAGAGATTGTTGAATCACAGATTGAAACAGAGGATGGTTACGAAAATACATCTATCAATCTATCTGTCTCACCAACAGAAGCAAGTATGGCTAACTCTTTCATTAACTATGTTAGGGAAAAGGAGTTTGACTTAACGAGTGGGTGGAATTGGACTGATTTCGACTACGAGTATATCATTAACCGATTCTCTGATCTTGGTGGTGTTAGTAAGTCACGGCTATCTCCCTTTGGAGATGTGGGGTGGACAAATAACAAGCGTATGAGGATTAAAGGTTTGCCATCTTTTGACATGATGGAAGCATTTGATAAAATGACCTTTTCTAATTTCCGTTCTATGTCGCTCGATTATATTTCAAAGGAAGAACTTGGTGTTGGAAAAATTGATGATGTTGATATAAACTCTGATTGGAAAAATCACCCCGAAAAATTGATCGGTTATAATATCGTTGATGTTCTTTTGACTGTGATGATAGATGAAGCGAACGATTTACTTGAGTTTTTTTATGAAATAGCAGATATTTGTTCTATTCCATTGTATGATACGATGTACGAGAAGAGACAGGTTGATGGGTTGTTTTTGTCTTACCGTGATGAGAATCAAATTTTACCAAGTGTTGATGAATCAAAAGATACTAGTAATGCTGGTGGGTATGTTTCTAATGCTGCTAATGGCAGAATAAAAGATGTTGGTGTTTCTGATCTAAAATCTCTTTATCCAAGCGCGATTATTACTTGGAATATCAGTACCGAAACTGTTTCTGATTCTCCTGAAGGTTTCGATGATTATATAAAAATTCCGAAAGTACCTGAACCCAAAAATGTTCAGGGTTCAATTTCAGTAGAAAATATCAATTTCGATTGGTTATATGCTTCTCTTGATAAGGAAGGTTTGATTCCGCATATGTCGAAATCTTTGTTTAAGAAGAGAAACAAAGAAAAAGAAATGATGTATAATGCTGAAACTGAACAAGAAGAAAGGAAATGGAACCGAAAACAAGGTTCAACTAAGGTGATTATGAATTCTATTTATGGGGTATCCGCTTCTCCATATTGGCGACTTTCTAATGAACATCTTGGCGATGCTGTAACTTCTTGTGCGAGATATACACTTTGGAAGGGAGAACAAACAATAGATAGATTGGGATATGATCACATATACTCTGACACCGATAGCCACATGATACAACTAACTGAAGATACTGTCGAAGATAGAGTTAATGAATTGAAGGCTGTTTCAGAAGAGATGGATTCGGATGCTTCAGAGATACTTTCTGATTGCGGTTACGATAAGAAGCACCCGTTCCTTGTTAATTCTGATTTGCATGGTGATGAATATACTTGTATGATGTGGGAAGCCGAGAAAGTATATGACACATTCATCCAATTAGGCAAGAAAAAGAGATATGCCGGAAACATAGCTTGGAAAGAAGGCACATACTATTCCAACCCCAACGTCTCTATTTCCGGTTTTGAGTTTAGACGCTCTGATAGTCCGGAGGTAACTGCTGATCTACAGAAGAAGGTTATCGAGATGATTCTACTTTCCGCTAATTTCAAAGATGTATCTGCTTATGTTCAGTCGGTAATTGAAGATATTGATGAAGATCACCCCGATGTGAAGAAGTTCGCTCTTCCGGGATCTATCAATAAGGACTTGGAAGATTATCCCAATAGGCAAGTCCCAAGAGCGTCTATGTATTCCAATGAGCACCTTGGATATGAGTTTGGTGAAGGTGACAGTCCGTTCGTTTACATGGTTAAGGACACACCACCCGGACTACCACAGACAGATGTAGTTGCATTTGAATGGAATGAAGATATCCCCGAAGGGTTTAAATTCGATAAGGAAGCTATTATAGAACGTGCTATCCGAAAACCGATTGCCCCGATTATCAATGAGGTTGATTGGAAGTTCTCTGAAATACGAGAGGGTGAAAAAGCACAAGAGTTAGATATAGACAATGACACATCTAACCCATTTCAATGAAGCGGTTCCGGTTAAAGTAACGGAAGAGACTTTTAAAAGTGAATATGCACCGTTAAACAAGATTAGCAGTTTATTGGGAATACCAGACTTTTCACAGTACCAGAAAGACATTATGTACAATAAGGAATATTATGGTACAAGCAGGATAAACCCCGGCGGTTGGAAATTTCACTATGATCGGAATGAAGATATAGTAAAAGAACCTACCAAGTTTAATGTAGAGATTGACTTTTACAAGCAGTTAGAATGTAAGAAAGAAAAAGAAATAGATAGAAGTAGTTCAAATTGGTATTTAAATAATGTAACTTCTACAAAATATATTTGTTCAAACTGTGACCAAGAGCTAATGTATAATAGAAAAGACGACTTTAGATATTGTCCTGCTTGTACTGAGGGATACAGTAATGGATGAATACACATTTACCGGCGTTTATCATGAAAAGCCTATTCATGTCTGTCGTGGGTGTGGTCAAAAATTGTTCTACAATCAGAAGGAGAACGTTTATTACTGTCCTGTCTGTAACGTAGAGTACGATGAGTGATTCTTGGTGGCAAAAATACAGACCGGAAGAATGGAATGACATTTACGGTAATAACAAGTCAATAAAGAATATCAAGAAGTGGGCAAACAACTTTTCAGAGGGTGATTCCGCGCTTCTCTTTGATGGTGATGCTGGTACAGGTAAAACGTCCACAGCGGAAGTAGTTGCTAACGAGATGGGTTGGCCGATTGAAGAAGTTAATGCGTCTGATGCACGGAAGAAGGGAGATATTTACTCTCTCGTTTCTCGTATTAAGCAGAAACCAACGTCGTCCGATTTCAAACTTGTATTGATTGATGAGGCAGATTCTCTCGGTAAATCATCTCTAAAACCACTTATTGACGTTTTGAAGAACCCCCCAAACCCAATCATATTTACATCAAACGATTCGTGGAAGATTTCAGATTCGATTACTAACAAGTGCGACGACTTTGATTTTAAAATCAATAAGAACACAAAGAAATCGTTTATACGGGACGTTTGTGATGAAGAAGAGATTAACCTTTCTGCAAAGGAAATAGGCCAACTCGCTACACGTAGTGACCTGCGTTCTATCATTAATGATTTGCAGAAGTATAAAACGGGCATGGAAATTGGGTGGGATGATCGTGACATGGAGACGGGTGAGTTTCAGGTTGTAGATAACATCATCAACGAAAAGAAGTTTACTGGTAGTGTCTCACCTCCTGATCTTGTCCATTGGTTAGATGAAAATTGGACAGGCAGGGTTGATGGTGTTGAGTTGATGAGGGTCAAGCAAGCTTTGGCATCTTCCGATAAATGGTTAGGTCACACAAACAAAACGCAAGACTACTCTTGGTGGAAGTATGCGGGCGAAATTGCTGAACAAACTGCAAACTTGAGAATTTCGGAACCTTACGATGGGTATATTAGAAAGAGCTATCCATCCATTAGGAGAGTTAAGGGTTCATCGAAAAAGGCAGAAGACTTATTTAAACAACTCAAACAAACTGACAGAGCTAACTTTAGGATTTCTTGTGACTACCAAGAGTTTGAGTCAGTTATTCTTCCGATGATTAAGTCATGGAGTGATGAAAAGAAATTCAAGTTGGTGATGAACGAGAGACTTGACGAAGAGACATATTCTACGTTGGGGATAACTAAGACAAAGTACGAGAATTGGCTTGAATCAGCCGAATTAGGAGAATTTAATGCAGAAGAAGAGAATAAAACTGAAGATTCCTCTTCTCAGGGCAGTATATTCGACTTTTGAAAGAAAAGGTTTTTAAACTTCCGTATATAAACGTATGTATGGGAGATTCAGAGAAAGATGTTGACAAGGTGTCTGTTGACCTTTACCCAAGTGAGATTCATTCGCTCCTAACAATCCTTGGATACAATCAGGTCCAACTGAGTGAAATTGACCCGCAATATGCTGTAGCTTGCCATCATATTTATGATTCTCTTCTCCGTGAGGTAACGGCTGAATATTTCTTTGAAGCTCTTGATGAGGAAACAGACTTTGCCGATGATATGATTGAAGAGTTTAAGGAAGAAGCAAGTAACATGGATTTCATGGGTAATGATACCAACTTTGGCCGGGGTGTCCAGTAATGAAAGCTAGCAACAATCGGGTTATTAAAGTCAATCAGAGTCGGATGGACTACCGTTGCCGGAGTTTTGGTAGCTATGAGGGAGAGCCTACTGTTTCTATGAATCTCTCTAAGTCTGATGATTTCGATACTAAAGTTGGCTCTCTCCTTTCTGTTATGGAGAACTATGGGTGGGTTAATGATCTTGAGTCCGGAAATGCAAGACTCTTCGTTCACGGTACCCAACCGTTTCATGAAATGCACGAAGAGGGGCTTTCCGGACTTGAAAATTCTCTCAATGCTCGCTTCTTTGACTTTGGTGTGACCGACCTACAGACTGAACCTCCACGACGTATTAAACGGTTAGCTGACCACTTTGTTGTTTTTGTCCCCCGAAATTTTGATTTCGACCGGGATGTTATGGAGTCTTTCGCTGAACAGTCCCGAAAGTTTGGAGATGTTGACTTTGTTTTCGATTTGAAAAAGGTTACTGATGATGAGTATGTAAACGAAATCTCTAAAGAGTATAAGCTGTATAACTCTGATATTTACATCCGTCCTACCGGTCGAAAACTCCATACTACAGCAAACCGGGCCTCTTTCTGTGAGAAGATGTGCAAGAAGAATGGATGGACTATGAATGGTCGCATTGACCTTCTCACGGACTACGAGGAAGATGAAGGCGAATAAGTTGCTTGAGTGGCAAAGTACGGATGGAGACATGAAGTGTCTCCTTTGGGTCGTAGATGAATCTCTTGATCAGGGAGACGTTGACCATGAGTGGTTGGAAGTAGCTACTTTTGATGGTACGAATTGGAATACTGAAGACCGGATTGATTTTGTTGAGACGTTTGAAGACTACGGTATCCCTGAAGATATCCTATGATACTTAGTGACCACAACATCAAGTGGGAGTTAAAGCATGGTGGGTTAGAGATTGATCCTCTCGTCCCTGAAAATATACAACCAAGTAGTGTGGATATTCGTCTTGGGAGAGAGTACAGTTTCTTCTCTGAAGATATTGATTGTATTGATCCAAGAGGCAACATTGAAGATATGATGGTTTCTCATACTCTCGGAAAGAAAAACCATTATTGGATTAAACCAGATGATTTCATGCTTGTAAATACGGTTGAAGAAATCAAGCTCCCAAACTACTTGGAGGGCGAACTACGTGGTCGTTCATCTATCGGTCGGCTTGGGGTTGAGGTTCATAGCACAGCCGGTTTGATTGATCCCGGATTTGAAGGTGATATTGTTCTTGAGATAAGTAACAATACTGATAAAAAGATTATGCTCTATCCGGGTATGCGGATTGGTCAGATTGTATTCAATACCATGCGCTCTGGTTCTGAGAATCCGTATGGTGAGAAAGAGGATACTAAGTATCAAGGACAAAAAGGAGCGGTTGGGAGCAAGATAAACGAAGACAAAGATGGTTTCTGAACACGCCGCTGTAATCGCTGCAAACTACGCTAAGAAAGTTATTGAAAGGAATGGGATTGAGTCGTTTAATAAGTGCTTCCAAAATACAAACGAAGAAATAATTAAGGACAAAATTAAAAACAAGGTTGCTTGTCCTGAGTGTGGACAGAATTTCTTCTTTAACGAAAAGGAGGACAAATTCTACTGTCCTGTTTGTGAAGATGGATGAAGAAGTACGTAATGCAGCAAAAGAATACTTAGAAGCGGAGGCACACCCCACTTTAGTTTTAAAATTATTAGAACAACAAGATGGGATATATTGTTGGGAATGTGAACAAAAGGTTTTTTACAACAGAGAACAAAAAGAGTTTTATTGCCCCGTTTGTGATAATGCCCACACAACATAGTGAAGTTATGAATAAACTACTTGAAAAGGCCGTTGAAGATTTTAATATGGTCTGTCCAAACTGTGAACAGCCCATGTTCCTCAATGAAAAGACCGATGAGTTTTATTGCCCCGCCTGTGATTAATTATGGGGAAAGGTAGTGATGCAGAAAACGAGTTGGTGAATTATGCTTGGGATAGGGGTTATTCTACATTACGTTCTCCCGGTTCAGGTTCGGTTGATCGACCGTCACCCGATGTAATTATAATAGATAGCCGTGGAAGTATTGTGGCTACAGAGCTAAAGTCCACTTCTGATGGAACAGGCTACTATGATAGTCACGAGATTAGAGAGTTGAATGAGTGGACAGAGAGAGCGGGTGGTAAGGCATATGCGGGTGTGAAGCCCGATATGCGTAGCCATGACCAATGGTATTTTATTCCTATAGATGAGTTACATTCAACCGATTCTGGTAACTTTTCTATCCGGAAATCTGATTGGGATAACGCATTATCGAGGGAAGAAATTCTTCCACAACCGGAATAGTTTTACGCGGGCGTGTGTAAATGCAATTGTATGTCGGCAAGCGAAACTGAACCGATTGACATTGATGAAGATGTTTCTGAAAAGCTCAAACAAGCACACAATAGAAACCCATTAGTGTATCTAGCTGGTCCTATTGAGTTTGCTGATGATGATGGTAAGACTTGGAGAAACGAAACAATTGACTTGTTCTCTGATGTTGATTATGTGAACCCACACGATATATTCTCAAGGGAAGAGATTCAAAAGGTTTATAAACCTACACTTGAAGGTGAAATTCCGGAAGGAGACTACGATGAATTCATCTTGGATGAGGAAGTTACGACCCAAGAAAAACAAGAAATTCTCCGTTGTGATGCTGTCTTTGTAGGTTTCCAAGATATTAAGTCGCGTGGTACTTGTATGGAGATGATGTTTTGTTATCTGAATCGTATTCCAATTTACATTTGGAACATGGATAAGCAAGACGATATCCCACTTTGGGTCACATCTCATGCACAGTATATTTCGGATAGTCGGGAGAAAGTTATTGAACAAATCAAGGGTGATTTCTAATGAATAACGGATACCCCGGAAACTTTATTGTAGTTGAAGGTATTGATGGTTCGGGTACAACGACATTATCCTCACGTCTTGAAGAACGTATTGAAAATTCGGTATGGACTAACGAACCTTCTAACGGATACTATGGTAAGATGTTACGTGACTCTCTATCTGATGAAGATTCTCCTAACGGTGGCCTTAGCGATTTCTTTATGTTTCTTGCTGATAGAGATCACCACCTTCGGGAATTTATTGTTCCTAAGTTAGAGGAAGGTAAGACTGTAATCTGTGATAGATTCCACGCTTCAACTTTAACGTATCAAAAAGATAACGTTGAAAACCGATTGGGCGTTCCAATAGAGCATTTTGCAGATAAATGTACACACTATTGGATGGAGGAACCCGATATTCAGTTGCTCGTTGACGTTGATGTTGATATAGCTAAGGAGAGACGCGAGTTAGAAACCAAATATGAAAAAGAAGAATTCTTGATGCAGGTTAGACGTGACTATCTTGACTTACTTTCCCGGAAAGACAATATGTACATGATAGACGGAACCACGCCCATCGAAGAGGTTGTTGATCAGGCTGAGTTGTTGTTATCCAACGAAGGCATCATCTAATGTTTGAAATCGACTTGGTTTTGAGTGTTGATGATGTTGTAGAGCTAGGTCACAGAACATACAGAATTACAGAGATCAATGAAATTGACCAAACGATTACGCTTGTTTCGGTCGAAAAAGAAAGAGAGATGATGTGGTCTGACTTTGAATCAATTATGAATAATGCGGGGAAGGTCCGTATCCACCGCGATTTGATTGAAGGAACGTAAGTCTTTTAAACGACTGTTCCTTATTTATACTCGATGCAATCCACCGTACAAGACCTTTTCCCGTTCGATACACCACGGGATAAGCAAATGCAAATCATAGATGCGGTGATAAGTTCATTTTATGACAAAGGATACAAAAATGTAGTATTGGATTCGCCTACCGGCACGGGGAAAACCGGAGTTAATACAACCGTCCTTAGATACGCTGATGATGGATTTTACACTACACCACAACGTAAACTTAGAAAGCAGTTAGAGTCTGATGAGGTTTTGAGTGAACACTACAGTACGCTAAAAGCAAGACGGGATTATACCTGTGGAGTCACCGGTAGTAACTGTGATGAGTGTTCGATAAACAACGATTCAGAGCAAAGCTGTTCCAACTTCTCCCAATGTACGTATTGGAGAGCAAAGTTAGGTGCTATGGGTGATGATATTGCGAGTATCACATTCGCATATCTCATTATAGACTCCATGCTTCCTACGTATGTTGGTATGGATGATGATGGTGAAGGTGGTACTCAAATCTCATTTGAAGATCAAAGAGAAGTGGTTGTGGTTGATGAGGCTCATGGAATAGAACAGCACACAGCAGAGTTACACGCCGGTACGAGTATTGGACCATACAGCTTACCTTTCGATCTGTACAAACGGATTAAGGACGATATCACGCATGGTATAGACCGATACAAGGATATCCGTAGTGATGTTCTTGACTTACGGAGAGACTGTGTAAACTTTGTTAGTGGTGTTCCTCCACAGCAACAGTCGCAAGAACAGAAACAAGCAAGCAAATTCGTTGATAAAGTTGATTGGATTGATAATCAGTATCAAAATGATAATGTCTTTGTCGCTGATGTAGAAGGAACGCTTTACGGTGGAAGCTATCACAACACTCTACATCTGACTCCGGTTGACGTTGGTGGGTTTCTAAATTCATTCGTTTGGTCACGGGGCAACAAAAGGCTCATTTCAACAGCAA
>Ga0209917_1001259_pt1 | contig 10219 bp, 14 predicted proteins | sample SalPon2_C_H2O_MG_FD_185710 | JGI IMG/M metagenome (GOLD analysis project Ga0209917, IMG submission 185710) | Salt pond water microbial communities from South San Francisco under conditions of wetland restoration - Salt Pond MetaG R2_C_H2O_MG... | ecosystem: Environmental > Aquatic > Non-marine...
CCCGTTAGGAGTATGGTCACTTCGTGTTTTCGCCCGGAGGACGGAACGCGTGCCCCGACAGCGGGCACGAGCGCCGGGTCACCGAGACGGTCGGGGCGCCCGTCTCACACCCCGTTTGGGTCCGGCCGGGGCGCCGTGTCCGGCGATCGATCGGCGGCCCCCAGCAGGAATCGGGTGAACCGGCCGACGAGCCACGCAATCCCGTTGAGAGTGGCCAGGGAGACGGCGAGGGACACGAGGCCGGCCGCGGACACCGCAAGCGCCGCCGGCAGCGTCGTCACCGTCCAGCCCGTGACCGTCACCGCGAACTCCGCGCCGATCAGCAATTCGCCCCACGGGATCCGCAACGACGGCGTGAGCGTGACCGGATCGGAGAGCTGTACCCCGACCGAGGCGTTCGGATCGTCGTAGTACAGCGGCGTCGAAAGCAGCGCCAGCGACGTCGAAAGCAGGGTCGTCGCCAGGACGAACGAGGCGACGCCGATCGCGAACTTGCTCGCGAGATACCCCGCTGCCGCCCACGTTTCACGCCCGAGCACGAGGGCGCGAAGGCGGGCGAGGAAGCCGTCGGTCTCCAGGAACGGATACCCCGGTGACCGGATGTCGAGACCCAGGAGATACCGGGCGGTGAGACGCTCGAACCACGCGCCGAGGTGACAGCACGCGAGTACGAACACGAGTATCGGCACACCCACGACCACGACGACGAGCGCCCCGCCGACGGAGAGGCCGACGGTCAGAAAGACGAGGTAGGCGATCCCGAGCGGGAACGCCAACAGCAGGTACGCGAGGTTGCCGTAGGTCCTCGGGCGCAGCGGGCTCAAAAGAACTGACGTCACCGATGGCTGGGGCAGCCCCAGCCGGGAGGGGAGGGTGGGGGACCACATATCCGGAAGGTCCGGACGCGAGAGAACAAAAGACCTCCCCCTGCGTCGGGCCTGGCCGTCGTCCGTCCCCGAGTCGCCACAGACCCCGTTCGCCACAGCCTTCGAACGGTATCTCACTCACCCGAACGGTTATTTCGCTCCCGCGAGGAGTCCGACCCGGATTGATGTCGGTGTCTCCACGCCGTTTCGACGCGTCTCCGCCCCGGCTGTCGGGGTCCGTATCGGTGGGTGACGCCCCCAGCACCGCCGTGTCGGCGAGGAACCGTGGTCGATGATGCAGCAAGTGGACGGCGAGGACGAGACCGTGCTGGCGCTCTTGGACGACGAGTACGCGCGGACGATAATCGTCGAGACGTACCGGGAGCCGCGCTCGGCCGAGGCGTTGAGCACCGCCTGTGGGGCCGACCCCTCGACGGTGTATCGACGCATCGATCGGCTGGAGGACCGGGGGCTGCTCGAGGCCCAACAGCGCCTCGATCCGGAGGGCCACCACTACAAACAGTACCGCGCGCAACTGGAACACGTCGGCGTGAACGTGACCGCTGACGGACTCGAGGTCGACGTCGAGTACGTCGAGCGGGAGGCCGCGGACACGTTCACCCGACTGTACGAGGAGTTCTCGGGATGAGTGGGGCCGACGGATTCGCCGCCGCGGTTCGATCGCTCGGCGTTGCCGCAACAGCGGGGCCGTTCGGCGTATCGGGCATCGAGGTCACCGGCGGGCCGACGGCCGTCGTGTTGCTCGGTATCGTCACTTTCCTCGCCGCCGGCCTCCTCGCCGTCCTCGTTACCTACCGGTTTATCGAGGGGTATCGACGGACCGACTCCCGCCCGGTCCTGCTGTTGGCGATCGGGATGTTCTTTCTCGCGCCGGCGCCGATGTTCGTCCGAGTGGTGACCGCCAACGTCGACGCGGCCACGGTCGAGGTGCGGACGCTCACTGCGTCCCTCTCGGAGCTTATCGGGCTGCTCGTCCTCCTCTACGTCGTGTACACGAAATAAAACATGTCCGCCATACTCGCCACCGTCACCGCCGTCGTGTCCGCGCTCACCGCGATAGTGGGGTCGTTCGTCGCCTACCTGGCCTATCGCGGCTACCGGCGAAACGACAGCCGACGGATGCGGGCGCTCTCGTTCGGGATCGTCTGCATCGCCGTCGTCCCGTACGTCGTCGACCGGGTCGTCGATCCGGCAACGGGCGCGTCAGACGCCGCCCTCATCGTGCTCGTCACTTTTTCGCACGCCGTCGGGCTGGCGGCGATTTACACGACGTTCGATCGATAACGCGTACAAAAACCTTTTGCCGATTTGGCGATTCGCCAACCCGGTTTCCCGTTATATGACGTTTCGACGTCTCGGTCCGACCGTAGTGAACTCATGAAACTCAACCCAACCGCAACGCGGGACGGACCGGACGCCCCGGACGACGGCCACCTCCGTCGGTTCGTCGGCGCGCCGTTCCGACCCGAAACGTACGCAAAGCTGCTGTATCTGCTGTTGGCGTTCCCGCTCGGGATCGCCTACCTCGTCTTTCTGACCGTCGGCCTCTCCGTCGGCGTCGGAACGAGCCTGCTGCTCGTCGGCGTGCCGGTGTTCGTGCTCACGGTCGTCGGCATCGCGTTTCTCGGCGCCGTCGAAGCCCGTCTCGCGTCGGGGCTTCTTGGCGTCGAAGCGCCGCTCCCGGAGCCCCTCCGGGCGGACAACCCCAACGGGCTCCGACGGGTCGAAAACGGCCTCGTCGAGACCCTCCGGGATCTGTTCACCGCCCCGACGACGTGGACCTCCCTCGCGCTGTTGGCGATCAAATCGGTCTACGGCCTGTTCGTGTTCGTCATCTTGGTCACCGCCGCCGCGGTGACGGCGTCGCTTCTCGGCGCGCCGCTGGCGTACGACGCCCCCGGCGTGACGTACACGGTCGGCGCGTACGCCGTCGAGACGCTTCCGGAGGCGCTCGGCCTCGCCGTCGTCGGGGCGGCGCTCGGCCTCGGCTCGCTGTATCTGTTGGGCGGGCTCGCCACTGCCGGCGGGCTCGTGACGGCGGCGCTTTTGGAACTGGACGAGCCGCGGAACGGTGCGGAGTGATCGCCATGGCGAGCGCACTTCCCCACTGTCCGCCGGTCAGCCACACGCCGGAGGAGCGGTCGACGGTCGATCTCCGCGAGGAACCGGCCGGCCGGATGTTCGAGGCGCTGGCCTCCGACACCGCGCGGGCGATCGTCGATCGGCTCTCGGCTGGGCCCGCGACCGCTTCCGAGATCGCGACGGCCGTCGACACCTCGGTCCAAAACGCCGGATACCACCTCGATCGGCTCGAGGACGCCGGCGTCGTCACCGAAGCCGACATATGGTACTCGGCCCGCGGCACGGAGATGTCGGTGTACGCGCCCCGCGTCGAGGAAGTCGTGGTCCGCCTCCCGGGACGGGACGTCGCCCAGACCGACACAGCCGCCCCCGAAGGCGACCGCAGCGGCCGAGAAGGATGAACCGGGCAGCCGGACGCGGCGCCGATTAAAAACCGCCGGAGGGATCGTTCGAGCTATCTTCTACGTGTGTCGGAGACGGATGCCGGCCGCCAACGCCCGATCCGCTCAGTCGTCGGCCGACCGCGTCCCCCCATCTTCGCCGTCGCCGAACCGCACCACGAGCCGGTCGGCAGCGAGCGCGTAGACGGTCATCTCTCGGCCCTTCTCGGAGTACCACGTGCCGACGGACGAGATCAGGCCGGCCTCGCGGAGCCGCGAGAGGTGGTAGGCGACGTTCTGGACAGAGGTGCCGACGTCCTCCGCGACGCCGGACGTGGCCCTCGGTCGCTCCCGGAGCACCGCCAGCACCTCGCGGGCGGTCGAAGAGGAGAGGACCTCTATCGCGTCGGCCGGCTCGTCGGGACCGACAACGACGTCGGTTCGCTCGCGCGGGGCGTGTTCGACCGGCGGGTGGTGGGGAAATGCGCTTGCCATGTGTTGTGTGGTGGGTGGCGTATCGGACAGTTCCGTTTGTTCGGTACGTGCCGAACAAGCGAATCAAACAATTTAAGCATTACGAAACCGTTCGGGGACGTATGACTCTACGCGGCATCCATCGCGCACGGGACGTCCGTCCGGACGGGGGGAGCGAGCCGACGCATGAGTGAGGACGCTCGGGCCGCCGCTCGCGAGCGCGTCATCGAGTCGATGGAGCAGTCCGCGGAGGTGTACGGGTTGAGCCGCAGCGCCGGCCGGATCTACGGCGTTCTCTATTTCGCCTCGGAGCCGCGCTCGATCCCCGAACTCGTCGAGGCGACCGGCTACGCGAAATCGACGGTCAGCAACGTCACCCGGACGCTCACCCGGCTCGGACTCGTCCACCGCCGCTCCTCGGAGGGCGGCGGCAGGCGGGTGCGGTTCGAGGCCGAACCCGACGTCTGGTTCATCCTCCAGGACGTGTTCGGGCAGTACGTCCGGCGCGAGATCCAGACGACGCTTCGGGCCGTCGAGCGGGCCGAAGCGCAGCTCCCGGAGGGCGACAGCCGCGAGCGCGAGCGCATCCGGCGGCTCGAAGCGACCTACGAGGACCTCCGAGAGATCGTCCAGTTGGCGTCGGGGTACTCCGCGTCGGAGCTCCGCGAAGCGCTCGAATCGTACGAGACGTAGCCGATCGGGGCCGGATCACGTAGCCGCGCGGGAGGAGGTCACCAGTAGACGGTGTAGACGCACGCGTCGTCGCCGTCCCGGCGGCACGTCGAGCCGGTCTCCTCGAGGAAGACGAACGCGTCGACGGGCGCGTACTGCTGTGCGACGCCGCGGAGGAGGCCGCGGTCGAACCGACAGGGATAGGGGTTGCGACACGTCACCTCGCCGGCACGGTCCCCGGCCGGCTCGAACCGGTAGCTGCCGATCTCGCCGCCGCGGTGGTTGCGGCGGTAGGCGTCGTCGATCGACCGCAGGCCCTCGGGGACGGAGCCGCCGCCGTCCGGCCATTCGGCGACGCGGGGCAGCTGTTCGCCGAGCCGATCGAGAACGTGCGGCTGGAGCTCCTCGGCGATCGTCTCGAAGGCGTTCAGCCACGCCTGTTGGGGATACCACTCCTCGGGTTCGGGGTCGGTGATCCCCTCCTCGGCCAGCGCCGCGAGCGCCCGGTCGCGGTAGGCCTCGGAGAACCGCCCCATCGCCGTCTCGACGACCGTGAGCACCGTCCGCCCGTCGACCTCGACGTCCCGATCGAACGCTTCGTAGGCGACCATCTTACGCTCGGTAGCGGGAGGGGTAAGATAAAACCGCCAGGTCGGGCCGCGCCGGGGCGTCAGCCGTCATCCCGGTCGAGCCGCCCCCCGCGGGTGTACCGCCCCGCGAAGACGAGGAGGTCGATCCCCATCGCCGAAAGCGAGAGGCCGCCGACCGCCGTGACGGCGAGCAGCCACGTCTCGCCGCCCCCGAGGAACGCGAGCGGGAGCGACAGGCCCAACAGGACGTTCCCGAGGCCGCGCCAGCGGTACCACGCCCAGCGGGCGGTCAGCCGGCCGTCGGTCGCGGCGACGACGTCGGCGACGCCGGCCGTCCCCAGGAACGTCGCCTGCACGAGCAGGGCCGGACTCGCGAGGACGTCCGCCCCGGCCAGCGCCACCACGGTCGTGGCGACGACGAGCAGGAACCCCCCGAGAACGCCGCCGAGCAGCCGGTTGCGTCGCTCGTTCATCGGCGTCGTGCGGTCCCGTCGCGGCGGCGCTTCTCGGAGGGCATACGCCGCCGGGTTGGGCCGTATCGTACATAAATGACCCCGTAACGCGGGAGACGCGTACTCCCCGCCTGGCCCGGCAGAGCTATTTAAGGTATTTTAAGTGTTTCATGCCACAGAAACTGTACGAACCTGCACCTAATCACCGGAAGCGTTGCTACATCTTCCAAGAAACGCTTTAGTATATCCATAGAGTTCAAATCGATAGGCGAGCCGGGGTGCGATCGCCGCCCCGGCCTCGCACCAACCACACCATGACAGACGAACGATCCGGCGAGGACATCTACGGCGACGAGTACAAGGAGTCGAACGAACCCATCTTCAGCGGTATCCCGACGTTCCTGAAACTCCCCGAGGTCGACCGCGACCGGCTGAGCGAGGAGGACGTCGACATCGGGATCGTCGGCGCGCCGCTCGACACCGCGACGACGATCCGGCCCGGGACCCGCTACGGGCCGCGCGCGGTACGGGCAGCCTCGACGGTGCCCTCCCCGCCGTACGAGCACTTCAACATCGAGACCGGCGTCGACCCCTTCGACACGTTCAGCGTCGCTGACACCGGCGACGCGGCGGTTTCGCCGGGCGACACCCGACAGAGCCAACTCAACATCGAGGACGCCGTCGCCGAGATAAGCGAGCAGGCGACCCCGATCGTCATCGGCGGCGACCACTCGATCTCCTACCCCGACATCAAGGGCTGGGCCGAGGCCAACGGCTACGAGGACGTCGGCCTGATCCACTTCGACTGCCACGCCGACACGGGCGACGAGGGGCTGACCGGCTTCGAGTACGACCACGGCGCGTGGGTCAAGCGGGTGTACGACGACGGCCTGATGGCCGGCGAGAACTACACGCTGATCGGCCCCCGGGGCTTTTGGCCCGGCCCCGACACCTACGAGGAGATGCGCGAGGCCGGTATGAAGTGGTACACGTCGATGGAGGTCGGCAACATGGACCTCGACGATATCGTCGCCGACGCGGTCCAGCGCGCCACCGACGGCACCGACGCCGTCTGGGTCTCCTTCGACGTCGACGTGATGGAGCCCGCCTACGCGCCCGGGACCGGCGAGCCCGAGCCGGGCGGTCTCGTCCCCCGCGAGGCGATCTACATGGTCAGAGAGGTCGTCAAGGCGCTGGATCCCGACGACTTCGGCTTCGACGTGGTCGAGGTGTCGCCGGCCTACGACACGAGCGACACGAACTCCTACAACGGCGGCGTCACCAGCGGGCTCGCAAACCGCCTCATCATCGAGGTCATGGGGAGCATGGCCCTCGCCGAGCGGGGCCTCGAGGAGGGCTCGCCGATCAAGCCGAAAGAGCCGCTCGGCCCGACGGAGCAGGCCCAGCCGACCGACGACTGAGCGCCGCGCCGCCCAAGCTTCCAAGCCCGTCCGGCCCCTCGTCGCGGTATGGATCGAACCGAACTGCGGCGGGCCTGGGACGCCGTCGCCGAGACGTACGCCGAGCGGCGCGACCCCGGCGGCTCCGACGCGGCACTGATCGACGACCTCCTCGCGGCGCTGCCGGCCGAGCCGGACGTCCTCGACGTCGGCTGTGGCGACGGCGCGCGCACGCTCGCGAACCTCCCGGCCGGGAGCGTCGGGCTCGACATCTCCCGGCGCGGGCTCGACCTCGCGGCCGAGACGGTCCCGTCGGCCCGGCTCGTCCACGGCGAGCTGTCCGAGTTGCCGTTCGCCGACGACGCCTTCGACGCCGTCACCGCGTATCACGCGGTGTTTCACGTCCCGCGGGCGCGTCACCCCGAGGTGTACGCCGAGTTCGCGCGGGTCCTCCGCCCCGGCGGGCGGCTGTTGATGACGCTCCCCGGCGGCCGCTTCGAGACGACGCGGCGCGGCTGGATGGGCGGGCGGATGTTCTTTTCGGCCCCCGGGCGCGAGCGCACGACCGCACAGCTCCGCTCGGCGGGCTTCGACGACCTCCGGACCGAGACCGCGACCGACCCGCTCGGCAGCGACACCGAGTTCGTCTTCGCACGCCATGTCTGACGGGGAGATGCCACCGGACGTGCGCTCGAGCCTCGGGCAACTGCTCTCGAACGCCCGACAGTCGGCCCGAACCGGCGACCACGAGACCGCCCGGTCGCTGCTCGACACCGCCGGGACCGTCGCGGAGAACAAACTCCCGGCGGGCGACCGGCGCGACCGCCTCCGGCACGGCTGTGCGGCCGCCATCGAGGCGCTCCCGGACGGCGAACTCGCCGCCGCCTACGTCGAGGCGATGGAGCGCCGCCTGCCCGAGGCGTGACCGCGATCCCGGTCGGTCACCGGAACGACCGCTCCCCGGCGACTCCGAGCGTGCTCGCGAAGACGTGGATCGCCGGCACGACCGTCTCGATCGGCCCCCGATTGAACTCGCGAAACAGCGCCCGAAGCTCCACTACGGCCTCGTCGTCGATCCCCCGCTCGTGGAGGGCATCCGGCCCGAGTTGCGGCGCGTACGGCAGCGACTCGACGTACCCCTCGACGGCCGCGCGGGCGTCGGCACGCCCCTCGGCGAACGCGTCGCTTTCGAGTGCGGGCTCGACGTCGTCCCACGCCTCGAGGAGGTACGCCGGCCACTGTGCCAGGCACCGATAGACGCTCGGCAGCCCCGATTCGAGGCCGTGGAACGACCGGATCGACGCGAGGGTCGAGCCGAGATCGGGCGGCGGATCCTCGACGGCCGCGAGGGTGGGGGCGGCCCCGCGCTCGCGGTCCAACTCCGGCGGCAGCGGCGCGGTCGCGGCGCGGGACTCCCCCGGCGCCGTCCCGACCGGGTCCCCGGACAGCGACCGCTCGACCACCTCGAAGAGCACCGCGAGCCGCGGCGCGACGACGTCGAACGTCGAGAGCTGTGCCCGGAGCTCGGCGTGCTCCGCGGGCGACACGCCCAGGTCCGCCCGGCGATACGCCGGGACGCTGCCCTCGCGCTCGAGCGGGGCGAGGACCGAATCGCGGTACTCGACGGAAACGCGGCCGAACTGTCGGGTCTCGAACGCCGGCTTTACCTGTCCCCACATATACCGGACGAACTCGGGGTGGTTCGCCATCGTCGTCCGGAAGATCCAGTTGACGATCGGCGCTCTGAACGTGCGTTTGACGTCGTCGTAGAGGCCGCGCTTCCACCCGGTCGCCGCTTGCTCGTAGAGCTGCTCGCTCGTGTCCATCGGAGGCCGGACGCGACGCCGGAACAAAAAAGTACGCGAGGGGGCGCGCTCCGCTCCCGGATTCGGTGCCGAGGGCGGCCGGTCGCCTGCCGGGCATACTTTGTCCTACCGCAACCGTTTAACCGCGAGACGTGGTACCCGTTTGCAAATGTCCCGACGGATCGAGTGCGACCACGAGGCGGGGCCACACCTGAACCGACGCCGGTGGCTCTCGCTGCTCGGCGTCGGCGTCGCGTGCGGCGTCGCCGGCTGTTCGGGCGACGGCGGCGACACGCCGACGAACGAGTCCGACGCCGGCGGCGTCCGCGGCCTCGACGAAGTCGAGGGCCAACCGTCCGTGTCGGGCAGCTACGATACGGTTACGGCGTCGTCGTTCACCACGCTGAACCCGCTGTACAACACCGAATCCAGCGCCGGGACCGCGATCGGGCGGGCGCTCGATCTAGGCTACACCTTCGACGCCGACGGCGAGTACTTCCCGCTTCTGTACGATATGTCGTCCGACGACGGGGGGTCGGTGTGGGTGTTCGACGTCCGCGAGGGCCTGGAGTTCGGCGACCCCTACGGGGCGGTCGACGCCGAGTCCTTCGTCTATCAGATCGAGGAACTCCACCAAAGCGACTGGGCGAGCACCGCCAGTTCCGGCGAGTGGGACGAAATCAACGTCGAGACGACGGGCGAGTTGCAGTTCCAGGCCGAGCTGCCGGAGCCGCAGCTGCTGTGGCCCGAGTCGTTCGACCCCCTCGAGTACCCCATCCCGCGGGGGCTGATCGAACCCTACGTCGACGAGGAGGACGTCGAGGGGCTCCGACAGGACGACGAACTGCTCGAGTTGTCGTTCGCCGGCAACCTCGGCGCGTTCGACTTGGAGGCGTGGAACCGCGGCTCCGGGACCGAGTACACCCGAAACGACGACTACTACGTTCAGGACATCGACGACGGCCCCGAAATCTTCTCGAACGCCCCGTACTTCGAGAGCGCGTCGATCAGCGTGATCGAGGAGCAGGCCTCCCGGCTCGGCGCCCTCGAAACCGGCGAGGCGGACGCCGCGGGCATCCCGCCCGAACGCTTCGACGAGTTCGACCGCATGGCGTCGGTCAGCACGCTGCGGATCCCGCAGCCGTTCAACCGGATCCTCTCGGTCAACATGCGCGACAACGGCTGGAGCGCCGGCCCCGGAAACCTCTTTCGGCACGTCGAGTTCCGGCGGGCGATGGCGACCGCGATCGGCAAGGACGACCTCATCGAGGGGATCTACCGCGGGCTCGCGAAGCCCCACTACACCTGGCAGCCCGAGTGGTCGCGGTGGTACCCCGGCGACGCGGACATCCCCTTCTTCGGCACCGGCGACCGCTACGGGGCCGAGCCGGCCCGCGAACTCGCCGCGAGCGCCCTCGAGCGCTCCGAGTACGACTACCGCTTCGACGGCGACCGCCTCGTCACCCCCGACGACGAG
>Ga0209917_1001260_pt1 | contig 10212 bp, 10 predicted proteins | sample SalPon2_C_H2O_MG_FD_185710 | JGI IMG/M metagenome (GOLD analysis project Ga0209917, IMG submission 185710) | Salt pond water microbial communities from South San Francisco under conditions of wetland restoration - Salt Pond MetaG R2_C_H2O_MG... | ecosystem: Environmental > Aquatic > Non-marine...
GGATCGCGTAGTCCTCCCAAACTTGTTCGAGGACGTTACGAGCCTCTATGAGGGCGGGTTTGAGGTCCTCCCACAAGCCGAGCAGTTTGGTTCGAATCCCACCGATATTGTTGTCCCACGCCTTTTTCAGGGCGTATGCACCGGCTGCGAGGGCTGCAACGGCAGCGATAATTGGGAGCAACGTCGTTGCAGCGACGCCGGTGAGTCCCATCAGCGCGACAGTGAGCCCACCTATCGCTGCTGTGGCAGCGATAACCACCGCTGGGATACCATTCATCGACTCGTTAAAGTCAGCAAATGCGCTGACTAGTGGACCGACAATTTCGGCGATGTCGAGTAGTATCGGGAGGAACGCCTCGCCCATTACGATCCCGATATTTCGGACTTCTGATCGGAACGACTTCATCTGTCCGGCGAAGGTGCTCATATCCTGGGCGTTCTCACTGGCGACGGATCCACCCTCTTTCATCGCGGTGTTCGAGACATCCATCGCCTTGCGCATCGCATCCGCAGCCGACGCCGTATCTCGGAATGCGCCCGATTGTGCCTTCGAGAGCGCCTCGTTCAGGATGCGCATCGCATCTTCGTTACCCTGGACTGCGTCCATGATCGCGAGCATCGCCTGCTCGGGCGACTCCTCGCGCATATTGGTGAACTCATCGGCAGTAATCCCGAGCACGTCGGCAAATGCCTGGGCGTTGTCGGGATTCATCATCGCCTCGGAGACGTATTCCATCCGCTGGGCAGCGAGGCGACTCGAGGGAGACACCTCGTTGAACGCAGCCGAGAGGCCGAGTACTTCGTCCGAGGACAATCCGAGCGTCGAGACGGCCTGCCCGGCGCGCTGTGTTGAATCGACGATCTCCTTCGAGTTGGCCTGGAAGTTGTTCGAGAGCTCGTTGATACTATCGGCGAGCGTGTCGACGTTACCCAACGGCTCTTGGAGAGCTGCAGCAACTTTGCCGAGCGATTTGCCGGCCTTGTTCGCCGACAGTGTGGTAGCTGCCCCCATCCGTGCTGCTGTCTTCGTAAAGGAAACGATCGCATCCTCACCTTCGGCACCCATTCGGCCGGCTTGGGAAGCGAGTTGGGCGAGCTGTTGGTGCGACATTCGAACGTTCGTCGCCATCTCCCGAAGATCGTCCTCGATGTTGTTCGCGAGCGACTCGGACGTCACCTTCTGGACGTCGATCATCGCGTCTTCGAACGAAATGGCAGCTTGTGCTGCAGCCCCAAACGCAGCGATACCGGCCCCACCGATCGCTGCACCGGCCGAACCCACCGCCTGCTTCATCCCGCCGGCGCTGTTCGCGACGCTATTGAAGGCGTCGCTGGCGTTGTCTTCGGCTTCGATGGCGATCGAGAGGGTTTGCTCGCCGGATGGGGTAAATGGCATTAGTAGGCGTATGGGGATGTGTCAGTCGTTCGCAAGTTCTTCGACAAACTCGACGTCGCTCTGTCGAGGCTCACCACGGCGTCGCTCATGGGGTCCACTCCCGTTCGTCTGTCCGGACTCTTTGGCGCGCTCGTCGGCCCGCTGCTTTTGGCCCTCGAGGAGGACCCGAATCTCGGGGATCGTCAGCGAGTAAAATGAGTCCTCACCGACGTAGCGATAGCCTTGCTCGTGGAGCGTCGCGATGAACTTCGCTTGCTCGCTTAGACGCGATCCGAGAGTTCCATCATCTTCTCTAACTTTCCCTCGGGGATCTTCTCAAGGGTCTCGAGGTTGTCCATGTTGAGGCCCTTCTGGAGATCGAAGCCGGAGGCCCGAAGGATCGCCGTCAGTAGTGATTCGGTCCCGAAGGCGATCATGTCCTCGCCGATACTATCTCCATCGAGTTCACGATCAGATTCACGGAGATCGTACCAGTGTTCGTTGAGGATCTCTGCTATTTCACTATTCGAGAGCGCTTGTGGGTTTATATTCCCGTCAGCGTCACCGAATTCCTGGGCATCACCGAGGGTCATAGGTACAACACGGACGTGCTCTTCAACACCAGGGAGCGCCTGTGTCACCGGCTGGAGTTCGTCATCGTCGGAGCGTCCAACAAGGAAATCGGACGGAGTAGCTATCTCGAGTTCGTCGTCTTCGTTGGAGTTCGTCATTGTCAGTCTCTAAGGGGTGGGATATGGTTGATTAGCGAGCGATCCGTTAGTTGGCCGAGACGTCGATCGATTCGGCCGAGAACGTGTTGTCGATGGAGCTGACAACCGTTCCGGTGCTGGGACCAACTGTCCCGACGTCCGTCAGCGAGCAGCCCGAGAGCGTGATCGTGCCTGAGGACATCTTCCATTCGAGATCGAACGTCGCGTTACGGAGGTGTTGGGTGAGCGAGTCGTGGTGCTCGAACTCACCCGCGGTAGTTGCCTCCAGCGTAATCTCGACTTCGCCGGGATGGATGGCGTGCACAGTGTCGCCCAGGATCGCCGAACGATCGTAGGAGACAGCGACGCCGAGACTGGCCGAACGGATCTCGGCAGCGATCGGGGAGCCAGACTCGACGAGCTCGTCCTCGAGGAAGCGCTCGTAGTCGTTCCCGATGGGATCGGCGTGACTCCCATCACCAGTCGGCGGGATACCTCGGTCACCCGAGCCAGCGTCGTAACTATCGGATCCGTAGAGGCGCGCGAGCTCATTGCCCTCGCCGTCCTCGACGATCACATCACCGACTGTGTCGTCGTCCAGCCAGACGGCGTCGATGGAATCAAACTGTGCCGTCGTGGAGACGTCAGTCGTCCCGTCGAGGCTGAGGGTTTCGGTCTCAGTCGCACCGTCGGACTCGAGCGTCACCGACTGCGTGCTGTCGGATGCGTCCGTCGATTTGACGGTGAGCATCTCACCGGCGGGTTGATCGACACGGTACGAGCGAGCCTTTCGGATTTCGTACTCGAGGGAGACGACGAGCGGAACGGCCTCGCCCGGATCACCATCGATCGAATCGAGGCTGGGGAAGGCACCTCGCGCCACGGTGTAGGTGCGTGAATCGCCTTTGTCGGCACGATCGACGATGGTGTGGGAGGTAACGTCGCCGTTGGTGCGAACCATCGCGTCGCCGGCGGGATCCTGGGGGTTCCCGGAGCCGTCGACGAAGAATCGCTGGAGATCGTACTCGATCGTCGCGGTGTGTTCCTCGGGGCCCGCAAAGTGACGCTCGGGTGTGTAGTTCCCGAGTCCACGTCGGGGTTCAATGCTGGTGTCACTCTCGAGATTGAGAGCCGTCTCGAGGGTGTCCGAATACAGCTGCCAGTCCGGATTATCGGGGACGACACCGGGTTCGTTTTCACGGACGAACTCGACTCGGTGGTCCTCAAATCCACTGTCGGGGTTGATAGCTTGCTCTTGCATAGTTTGAAAAACGGGGGACTCGCAGCGGTGGGCGACTGCGAGCAGTTGGAGTGCGACGTGACGGCGACGGCTTAACCAACAGTTCGCGCTGGAGGCGGAGTCTGTTGGTTAATAGTTACTGGCGTGGCGGTTCCTTCTTCCAGATATACCGGACGGAGAATTGGACCGAATACTCAGTGGGCGAGGCGTCCGTATCGATCAGATCGTCTCGAGGTCCCACAGACAGCGAGAGGTACTCGTCTGGCGAGGTGTTGGCCCCGATAATTCGACTGATTTCGTCACCCATCTGCTCGGCCTGCAGGCGTTCGAGCCCGCGTTGCTCGTACTCTTCACGAGAGCCGGCAAATGCGGTCACAAGGACCGTCCCAGTCCGATCCTGTATCGGGCCCGAACCATCGCCTGCGATCCCCGAAAAGCCGGTGTTACCACCGTTCAGGGCACGCTCGCTCCGGTTCGAGACGGCGATCTGTGGGAAGCCACGGCCCGCATCGTACCACCCGACGTGGATATCCGCCGTGTCGATATCTGTTGCCACGTTTGAGTTGTTGTAGTCCTCGCGAAGGAGATCCCGAACGACGAGCTTCGGATCGGTGACAGTTTGTGGCATGATTAGATCGATTCGACGGTGACGGCAAGGAGATCGCTCTGGTGTTGCGTACTCACAGCTCGATACGTTGCTCCCAGTTGGGTGTCGACAAACTCCGACGCTTTTGTCTTCGAGTCAGCATCACCAGCGATCCGAACGTCCGTATCTCGAGGAACGAACAGCGTCTTCTCAGTCACGATGTCCGCGCCGGAGGCATCGACAGACTCGCTATCTTGGGTGGTGTTCTCGATCCGTCCAAGGACGGTTACGGGCGACTCCGGTGTCTCCACGAACTCACCGTCAGCGTACGGGTTATCGCCACCACTGGCGTCGTACTCGTAGTTGTACAGCTCGAATTCGTGACTGACGGCTTCGTGGATGCGTTCGATCGCACCGTGCGTCTGGGTTTTGAGTCTCATAGTCGTTCGACAGTTATCGAATCACGGAGCCGTCCGGTATCGACTGGTGCCCGATCGCGGGCTCGTTCAGCAATCGCCTCGGCGAGTTGTTCGACGAGTTCTTCGGGCGTATCGGCATCATCGACGTAGCGATCGATGTTTGCGACGACGTCTTCGACTGCTGGCCGAAGAAACGGCTGCGCTTGCATTCGAGACGTGCCGAATTCAACGTGTATGGCGTACGGAGCGCCGGCTTTGATACGATACGATTCGGTCCCAAATCCGGTGTAATCGAGCGTCTCATTGAGGGCGCTGAACCCATCCAGCGAGATGTTGAAATCGAATCCCATCTACGTGGTGGCAATCCCGTACCCACGAGTGGGATTATCAAGGCGCCCAGTTGGGTCCAGTAGTACTGCTTGTTCCCAATATCTGTGGGCGTCGGTCTCGAACTCAACATCGACGCTCTCGTGGGAGGCCACCGACACGCGGGGATCCTTTGCCGTCGCCAGATGCGCAGCGACGTAGGCCTCGACATCGCCGAGTGCGTCCATATCGTCAGTGTGAGGCGCACATCGACGTTCGACGATCTGATGGGCGTCGCTGATGAACGCCTGGAGCGTGACGGATTCGAGTTCCGTCTCGAGGATTTCGGCTACGTCGTGGGGAGTAACTCGTGTCATAGGATGGCGAGCGTGTTCGATTGGACCCGATACAACGCCTCGTCGAGGGCCACCTTAGCCCTCGATCTTGACGCCGGCTTCCGGACGGATCGCCTTCCAACCCATCCGGTTGTGGACCTGAATGACGCGCTTGTTCTCGGACTCCTTCTCGTACTCCATCGAGGTCATGTCCTTGCGTCGGGACTCGATCCCGTACCGGCTGGTGGCGAACATCATCGCTTCGCCAGCGCCGAGTCGGCCTCCATCGTCGACGAAGACGGGGACGCCGGCGACTTCGCCGAAGGCGCCGTTCATGATGACGTCGTCGCCCATCTCGGAGGCGCGGGTGAACTCGTCGGACTTGAGCAGATCGCCCTTCGACTGCGCCGAGACGATGAGCAGATCCGGATCGTACTGGTTGGACTCCAAGGCCGTCATCGCGTCGATGACGTCGTCGTAGGCGAGGTTACCCGAACCGTCGCCGATGGGGGCATCCTGGAGGTTGTTGTAGACGCTGTTGGCGTCGTCGTAGTCCGAGACGACACCGTAGGCAGCGTCCTCGAGGGCGTCGGCGAGATCCTCAGCACGCTCCTCGGTGTGCATCGCGATGACGTCGAGGAGAGCGTCCTCGATGGTCTCGTAGGTGAGCTCCACCTCGACACCGTACTTGTCGTGCTCGACGGGGACCTTGCGCGTCGCATCGCCGGCGGAGGGGTACTGCGTCCCTTCGTCGACGACACCGGCAGCGCGTTCCTCGTCGAGGACGGGGATCTGGACGGTGTTGTTGTCGATGCCAGTGGAGTCGATCTCCCGGAATGCACGGCGGAAAACACGGTTACGCTGGGCGTACTCTTCAATTTCGGCGCGAACGGCTTCCTCATCGATAACTTCGCTGGAAGTAATGGCAGACATTGTCTTGGAGGGGGAACAGCAAACCACGCAGTTGGCGAGCAACCACGCGGTTACGTCAGGGGGAACTGTGCGCGACGTGCGAGCTGCAGACGTCGACGCAAAACGAGCAACAAAACCGGGCTCGTGTCGGCGAAAAACGATGCGATCGAACCGTCAGTTAGTACAACGTCCTAACTACTCGCGGAGCGCTTCGAGACGCTCCTCAGCGTCGGACTTGGCAGCGTCCCAGCCGAGTTCGGCGTAGTTCTCGATCTTGCTCTCGAGTTCGGAGATCTCGTCGGCGTGCTCGTCGTTGGTGGACAACTCGGCGTTGTCGTCGGCTCCCGTTCGGGGCGCCGGCGTCGAATCGGCCGGATCCGTACTGTCGTCAACGAGCGAGGCCTCGGACGCCTCGAACTTCTCGGCGAGTGTTTCGAAGTCGTACTTGTCGGCGAGCTCTTCGGCTTCGAAGGGCGTGCCGTCGGCCAGCTTCGTCGCATACGTCAGCTTGACGTCGCGGAGTTCAGCGCGGAGTTCGTCGTTCTCCGTTTCGAGCATGGTGACTCGATCTTGGAGTTCGGCGACGTCTTCGGTGACGCCGTCGTCGGCTTCGACTTCGGCCTCGTCGGTATCGGCGTCAGTCTCGGTCTCGACATCTTCGCTGGCCTCGGCCTCCTCAGCGTCGGGCTCGTCGGATTCGATCTGTTCGGCTGCTTCAGTCTCGGGTTCGTCAGTATCCTCGGTCATGGTATTCGAATCTGCGTCAAGGTAGTCGGCGACGTCGCCGGCCGAAACGGACGCCAGCGCCTCGCTGGGACTGGCTCCAGCTTCGATCCGATTGCTAGGGGAGCCACCGCGCGGGACGAGGCTGAGATCGAGGAAGCGAATGTCCTCGGCGATCAAGGCGCCATCGTCAGTCTGGCCACCGTCGGTGTGGATCGCGTGGATCGACACCTCGAGTCGGCCTCTGGCCACCTTGAGTGCCAGCTCTTCGTCGTCGATTTCGGCCTCGAAGACGACGCCAACGTCGGGCTCGAACCCGGCGTCGATCACTTCGCCGACGACGGACTCGACGCGATCGTCGTCGTGATTCTTCGTTAGCGGGACACCGACGAGCGACTGTGTGGCGCGACGGAGCGCTTCGGACGGCCAGTACTTCGGGCCGTTTTGACCGAAGGTAACTTCGTCAGCGCCAATCGCGACACCGTTGACGGTATAGGGCTCCGATTGCCCATCGAGGGCGTTACATCGGGCGACACCCGTCGGCGTTGTGGCGTCAAACGCGTGCTCGTCGGTGGTGGATTCCGTACTCATTCGTGTATCAAAACGTCGTGATAGCCGTCGGAGGGGAACGTCTCGACGTCGTCGTTGGGATAGGTGACGGTGAATTGGGCCCGATATCGGCCCGCTTCGTCGGTGTCACCGTCGTCCCACATGTATCGGACAGTCCCGGCATCTGGATCGACGAGATCCATCGCTGCTTCGAGCGCGACATCGCCACCTCGCGGTTCGAGGAGTTCGAGCACGACGCTCGAGCCGGTGAGATCGACAGCTTCGTCGTCATCATCAACCAACGTGACGACGAGTTTCGGCGCCGTGTCACTCGTTTTGAGGTGAAATGTCTCGCTCATAGTGGGTCAGTTAGTGTCGATTACTCCAGTTCCAGCCCGACGTTCGAGAGATCGAGCGTGTCGATCGAACCGAGATCGTAGGTCTGATCGAGATTATTGGTGAACAGGAGATCGCCCGAGGTGTCGTCGCGAACGTAGACTTTGTCAACGGACGCGCTCGCGTTCGAAACGGTGAACGAAAGCGAGCCCATCTCAACAGTCGTCGTGCCAGCGTCCTGACTTACGGACGGGCTCGAGACCGATTGAGCCGAATAATCCGAGCCACTCGGCTCGGTGGTGATCGCGCTGAAGCCGTCGCTCTCGGCGAGCTGATCGGTACTGTCGTCGAACAATCCAACCTGAACTGTACGCCCGTCAAAGGCGCTCTGGAGAACGATGAGTTCGCCGTCGTCGTGAAGGTATGCCATTGTTGTATCGAAAAAGTGCGAATCGGGGACGCTGAAAACGCGGAGAGACGGTGGTCTCCAAGCAGGGTGCTCGTGTATCTATGTAGGGGATCCTACATTACGAGTATTTAGTACGACAGCAGTAGCGCCTGCTCTCAGCTATCCCACTAATCGCGAACGGTTAGTCCAAACTCCTGTCCGTATCGAGTGTGACCGAATTTGACGTACCGTCGATTGATACGTCGTTGGATCCACTCCGAAGCGCTCGCGTCCGGTATTCCACCTCGAGCGCTACGTTCGGGACAGCAGTTGCGCTGTACTTCGTTGCTGCGACAGTTTTGCCCGACGTACCCGTCGACGTTGATAAGACAGTCGACGGACTGGGGTGACGGCCCACAGCGTCGATGCCGATCCCTCCGATCGCGTCGTTCATCAACGTCGACGCAGGTGTGGGAGTGGCAGTCGAGCGCTTGCCGTTGTCCACAGACACCGTCCGCATCGTTGTCTGTGGCGCCACCATCGTCGCAGTGCCATCGTTTACATTGAGTCGTATGGGTGCGAGCATCCCGACAGTCGCCGTGGGAGTCATCACCGCCGGCTCGGTGGTGGTTGACACAACCGGCGGTATCACGTGCCCCGACGTGGCGGTTGTTGTGGCGGTCCCGCCAGACGTTGTCGTCACTGTTGGGGCCGTTGTGTGCGTTGTTGTTGAGATCGGCTCGGCGGTGAGGAGCTCCTTTAGCACGAACGCATCGAGTGGCGCAGCCGTGACGGTGAGTCCGGACGCCGACGTAACGATACCTTGCGCCCCCGTCGATGTCTCCATCAGCGTCACCGTCGTTGGACGGATCGCCGTTGGCGTCGTGATCGAATCACCCGACGGTGTGGGTGCCACTGACGTCGTCGAAACAGTAGCGCTATGTGCCCCAGTCTGGGCCGATAACTCGGGCAACGTGGGGATCGCTTCGGGTATCGTTCGGCTTCCAGTCGCCACCACCGTCACCGAGCCAGCGGTTGTCGTGGGCGTCGACTCCGATGCTGTTGGTGTCGGTGTCAGCGTCGCCGTACTGGCCCCTGACGCAGTCTGTGTGCCTCCACCAGCTCCGGTTGGTGTGGCAGTACTCGCCGATGCAGACGTTGCTGTCGGTTCGAATGACGTCGCTTCCGACGTCGTTGCCGACGCCTGGAGACCGTAGATCTCCTCAGTTTTGTCACTCCACAACTCCGGATTCCCACCAATCGGAGGGTGCGCGAGGAGTTCGTACGATCCGCTCTCGTATGGATCGGTGGTGATCGTCTGTGTGATCTCCCCGTTCGCCTCGTTGAGTTCACGAATCGCGATGGTACCATCCAAATCACCATCCCAGTCGATCACGAGAGGCCCGGTAAACGGGCCCGGATGTGGAGCGAAATCTAATTGGTCCCATCCGGTATCGTACTGGTAGGTCCAAACGTACGTATCCGTCTCCCAGTCGTATTTCCCGACGTAATTATCGAATGACTCGATGTAGAGATACCCCGATTCGTCAATCGCGTTGATCAAACCGAAGTTGCTCAGACTCCTCGTTGAATCAGTCGCACCAGTCGATGCATCGATCTTATAGAGATCATCGCTGCTGTTATCAGCGAAGTAAATGTACTCGTTGGCCCCATCGATGACGAGATTCTCCGGTTCGATGGCGTCGACGTATCGGTCCCAAACGAGCGTCCCATCGGGTGCAATCTTCTCGAGGACGTTTTGTCCACCTTTGTAGGAGGCATTATACAGGTTCCCGCTCGCATCGACAGCGCCGAACTGGTAGACTGTTGATCCGGCTTCCTTAGTCCACTGAACCGAGCCGTCAGTTGGGTCAATTCGCCGGAGCGTGCCCGTTATACTCGCACCACTAGATTCGGTTCCGACGTAGCAGTAGCCATCGCTACCAACGACAGCATACACCGTATTGTAATCGGTGCCCGCGATATCGTCGACGTGCCACCGCTGTGTGTACGTCGAATCGTACGACGTGAGTGTGTCGTCCTCGAGAACGTAGAGGTTGTGCTCCGAATCGATCGCTGGATCCACATAACTATGCGAGTGCGTCGTCGTGGACGTGACGTTCCCGTCGAGATCGATATTACGGATTGCTGAATTGACGAACGCGTGCCGTGTCTCGGCGTATGCACCGTCGGGAACGGTAGTATAGTTTGCCGATGGTGGTGTCGGTGTCCCGTTCGCATCGATTGGATCCGGACTCGACGTCGTCGTACTGGCCACTGTGCCAGTCTGTAGGATCGAGCTTGACGTTGTTTGGGTCACACCAGCAGTGAGG
>Ga0209917_1001264_pt1 | contig 10175 bp, 11 predicted proteins | sample SalPon2_C_H2O_MG_FD_185710 | JGI IMG/M metagenome (GOLD analysis project Ga0209917, IMG submission 185710) | Salt pond water microbial communities from South San Francisco under conditions of wetland restoration - Salt Pond MetaG R2_C_H2O_MG... | ecosystem: Environmental > Aquatic > Non-marine...
GGATACGCGCTCGTCGGCGATGTCGACTACGACTCCGCGAAGGCGGTCGCGGGCGCTATCACGCCGGTTCCCGGTGGCGTCGGCCCGATGACACGCGCGATGCTGCTGTACAACACGGTGAAGGCGGCCGGATTACAACACGGCGTCGAACTCGATCTCGACTAAGCCGGTCTCGAACGTCGTATCCGATCTACGGCTCGACGACGCGGTTCGACAGCGTTCCGACGCCTTCGTAGGTGATTTCGACCGTCTCGCCCGGCTCGACCAGTCCGGGGTTCGCCGGGCTCCCGAACGCGATACAGTCGCCGGGCTCGAACGTGAACCGTTCCGAGAGGTACGCGACGATCTCGTGGGGACCGAACAGCATCAGTTCGGTGTTGGCGTCCTGTCGCAGTTCGCCGCCGACCGTGGTCGAGATGTCGAGGTTCGTCGGGTCCACGTCGGTCTCGATCCACGGGCCGAGCGGTCCCGATCCGTCGAATGCCTTGCGCGCGGTCCGTCCCTGTTGATCGAGCGCGTCGACGTCGTTCATGATGGTGTATCCGCGAACGACATCCGGCACGTCTGCGGGGTCGAGGTCACGACACCGCTCGTCTATCACGGCGACGAGTTCGCCGGCGTAGGTCAGCTCGTCGGTCCAGTCGGGATAGCGGATCGCCTCGCCGTGCGCGAGCAGGCTCGTCGGCGGCTTGATGAAAAAGTCCGGCTCCTCGGGCCGCTCGTACTCCATCTGATCGAGCGTCTCGGCGTAGTTCCGGCCGACGCAGTAGAGCGCGCTCGGGTCACACGGCGGCAGCAGGCGACCGTCTCGACCGACCTCGTAGCGGCCGTCCGCGGCGACGATCGTCCCGTCCTCGTAGCGTCCGGACACCGGTCCGTCGGGCGTGAGCAGGCGTGCGAGTCGCATGCCCGCACGTCACTCCGGGGGCGTGAAAAGGCGTCGGTGACGGTCGCGTTCGCGTCACGGGAGCGAGGCGGCACGAAGGCCGGTCCGCCCGCTGGTCCCGTCGCGTATTTCGTCACTCGTCTCTCGACCGCGCTCTCTCAGATCCCGATGACGACACCCGACCGGATCTCAAGCGCGGTCTCGAACTCCTCGCGAACCCGGCCGTCTCCGCCGACGCGAACGACGGCGGCCTCGTGGGCCCGAACCACGGCGTCGCGCTCGCGGTCGTCGAGGTCCAACCGCTCGGCGATCGACGCCCAGTGGTCGGGCTCGACGAGGAACGCCTCGCGGTCCGTTTCGGCGGCGATCCGTTCGTACCGCCGCCGGTACGCGTCGATCCGCGGGCCGAGGTCGGTCTGCACGCGCGCGAGCAACTCGGGGAGCCGCGATGCGGGGACGCTCGCCAGCGCGGCCGACGTGACGAGCGCCGCTCCTTCGATGGGGTAGGGGCCCGCCGACGCGCTGTCGTCTCGCTGTCTGTCCGCCTCGCCTCTCTCGTCCGATCGCTCCGCCCCCTCGTCGCCGGACATCACCCGCCGGCCCGCATCGCTTTCTTTCGGTACGCGGGGAGCAGTTCGGCGAGGACGTCGGGGTCGCCGGCGAACTCGGCTGTCACCTCGGTGAGCGCGATCGATCCGGCGGCGGTCACGCGGTCTGCACGCAGCGTCACGCGCCAGCCGTCGCCGTCGACTCGGGTCGCCTCGGCGGGGTCGTCGGTTCCGACGAGTTGGCCGCCGAGATTGACGAGGTAGTGGGCCGCGAGCCGCCGCGAGATGCCGCGGTACGCGACCGTCTCGCGCTCCCATCCCGGCTCCGCGGCCGGGCCGGTGTCGTCGTCGGGCTCATCGACGTCGTCGAGCCCGTCCGCCTCTCCGGCCGAGTCTGTCATACGCCACCCGCGACCGGGGGAAACACCGAGAGCCGGTCGCCGTCGTCAAGCGGCGTGTCGAGCCCGTCGAGGTGGAGCACTTCTCGTCCGTTCTTCAGGACGTTTATTTGGGGGGCCAACTCGCCGTCGACGACCAGTCGACCGGCCATGCCCTCGTACTCGTCTTCCAACTCGCGTAACACGTCTCCGACGGTCGAGGCGTCGGCGAACGTCGCCTCGACGGTCTTCCCGCCGGCGGCCTCGCGAAACGTGGCGAAAAATCGCAGTTCGATATCCATATGCCCACATCGGGACGCGACGGCTTAAAAACGGGCGGCAGCGGAGAGCGCTACAGGTCGGAGAGCCGGATCCCGTCTTCGACGAGTCGGAAGTTCCGCTCGCGGTCGAGGTCGTCGCCGAGCCACTCGTGGTCGTACAGTTGGCCGATCAGCTCGACGTAGAGGTTCCGCCACGCGATGGCGTAGATGGGCGATTGCCCCCACGCGCGCAGTTCCGGAACGAACTCGTGGTACGTGCTCGCCTGCTGTTCCATGCGCTCGACGGCGTCGGCGACGACCTCGGCTGCCGCCGGGGCGTCGTGTCCCTCTATCTCTTCGTTCAACCGCGACTGGATGCCGGCTATCGCCCTGCGCATGTCGCGTTCTGCGGTTCCGTCCTCCTCGGGCAGCGACTCGACGACGCCCTTCGGTACGCCGAGGTCGATCTGTGGCATACTTCGCCGTCTGGTCGGAACGGTGAAAAACCCACGCGACTCGGCCGCACTGTCGCCCGCATCCCCGGCGGGGCTTCGGTTCCTTCGCCCCGTGTCACGGCGTCGGAGCCGCCTTCTGGAGGGCCGTCTCCGCGACGTTTCCGCCGTAGTCGGCCGACCGGAGCACCGAGTCCACGACGAGTCCGAGCAGCTGGGCGCGGGCCGGGTCGAGATCCCGGAGCAGTTCGTCGATGGCGCGTACGCGCTCGTCGATCGCTCTGACGCCCGTCCGGGCCTCGTTCGCGCGCCGAGTGGCCGATTCGCTATCCTCGTCGAACAGCGCGTCCATGGCTGTGTCTATCACCTCGACGGCGTCCGCGTGGAGGTCGTCGACGGCGTCGACGACGTCGTCGGGAAGCGGGTCTTCGATGTTCAGCGTCAGGTGTGCGATCTTCGTCGCGTGGTCGCCGATCCGCTCCAGTTGCCGGGCGCTGGAGTGGTAGTCGAAACACGCCTCACGCGGAAGTCCGAGCTCTTCGACCGCCTTCGGCGTGCGAAGCGTCGCCCGGAAGATCCGCGAGACGACGAGCCACAGGCGGTCGAGGTCGTCGTCGCGACCGATCACGTCGCGGGCGAGGTCATGATCGTGTTCGGAGAGCGCGGCGATCGCGTCTTCGAGCATCGAAAGCGAGATCAGTCGCATGCGCGTGACCGCGTTGTGGATCGACAGTTCCGAGGAGTCGAGGAGATCTTGGATGACGACCGTGTCACGCGTCTCCTCTAGCACCTCCAGTCCGACGAGGCTCTGTACCGCGTCCCGGATCACCGACCGCTGCTCGGTGGTGATGTCTTGGCTCGTCAGTTCGATGGTATCGAATCCGCTGACGTACATCGTCGTCACGGCCCGCGCGAGCGCCTGCCCTGACAGGTCCGAGATGTCGAGCGTCCCGCGGGTTCGCTCCGACTCGGACCGTGGCGTGAGAAACAGCGAGTCACCGTCCGGGTGGAACTCGATTTCGGTCCCGGCCTCGACGTCGTTGTCGGTCGCCCACGTCTTCGGAATCGAGACCGTGTACGTCGAGCCGCCGGTGACTTGCACCTTCCTCGTCTCCATACGCCTCAGTATTTGTCTACCCACTATAAATCTGTCTCAAGATATATACCGTCAAATAGCTCTAAAACTCGCCACAGTCGGCACTCAGTGGACATGTGGCATATATCTACTCGTCAGATCGCGTCTGATCGGTTCTTCTCGAAGAAGTATATAGGACTATATATTTAGCCAGAGGGCGTCGTCTCGACCGACGTGTACATCGACGCATACACGAGACGAGAGCAATTGGAACAGACCGCCTCGCCGGGGCGCAGGTGAGACTGAGGAGACGAGATCGCCGCGCGTCGCTCACCCTGTCTACAGTTCACATAGAGGCAGGAGTTGAGAAGAGTTAAATCGGGTGCTCCGCTAGCGTAAGTCGCGCTCGGTTGGTGTAGTCCGGCCAATCATGTTGGCCTTTCGACAGACGCGGTGTGACGGAACACCGGTTTGGAAGACAGCCGACGACCAGGGTTCAAATCCCTGACCGAGCACTTCTCTGCGAGACGCCGACGCTCCGAGCGGCCGCTGTCACCGTCCGGCTTGCGCGGGTCGCTACTACTAAACCGCCTCCGATCGATCGTCGGGTATGGACGCCGAGCGCGAGGTACTCGACGTGTTGGCGCGGAACGCCCGCGAAGACATCGACGACATCGCGGCCCAGACGGGCCTCGACGCGGCCGCCGTCGAGCAGGCGATAGCGTCGCTCGAAGCGGACCACGTCGTCCACGGCTACCAGGCGGTTATCGACTGGGACCGCGTCGACGAGGGGAAGATCCGCGCGGTCGTCGAGATCAACGTCGAACTCGATCGCGAGACCGGATACGAGGAGGTCGCAGACCAGATAGCGAAGTTCCCCGCAGTCGACGCCTTACACCTTGTTTCCGGTGATTACGACTTCGCCGTAGAGGTGCTCGGGGAGACGATGCAGGACGTCTCACGGTTCATCTCCGAGCAGGTTGCGCCCATGCCGGAGGTCACCCAGACGGTGACTCACTACATCATGGAGACGTACAAGGACGGCGGGGTGCGGTTCGAGGACGGCGACGACGACGACCGCCTCTCCGTGTCGCCATGAGGCTGTCGGACCGCGCCCGCGAGATCCCCGAGTCGGGGATCCGCAAGTTCTTCGAGCTGGCCGAGGCCCGCGACGACGTCATCTCGCTCGGGGTCGGCGAGCCGGACTTCTCGGCACCGTGGGCCGCCCGCACCGCCGCGATCGACTCGCTGGAGCGGGGAAAGACCTCCTACACGTCTAATCGTGGGATGGCCGCGCTCCGCGAGCGGATCGCCGTTCACCACGAGCGGTACGACCAGCGGTACGATCCGGGCGAGGAAGTGCTCGTCACGACCGGCGCGAGCGAGGCGGTCGACCTGGCCCTCCGCGCGCTCGTCGACCCGGGAGACACCGTGGCGATCCACGAGCCGACGTACATCTCCTACGGCCCCGGCGTCGAACTGGCCGGCGGCGATCCGCTCGCCGTTCCGACCCGGGCCGAAGACGACTTCGCGCTGACGCCGGAGCGGCTGGAGGCCGCGGGTGCCGCCGAGGCCGACCTGCTCGTCGTGTGTTACCCAAACAACCCGACCGGCGCGACGATGAGCGACGAGCAGTTCGCCGAGGTCGCCGCGTTCTGTCGAGACAACGACCTCCGAGTGATCGCAGACGAGATCTACGCCGCGCTCACCTACGACGGCGACCACGCGTCGATCGCGACGCAGCCGGAGATGCGCGAGCGCACGGTCGTCGTCAACGGGTTCTCGAAGGCGTACGCGATGACCGGGCTCCGGCTCGGCTACGCGCTCGGACCGACCGACGCGATCGACGCGATGAACCGGATCCACCAGTACACGATGCTGTCGGCTCCGACGACGCCCCAGTACGCGGCATGCGAGGCGCTCGATCGCTGTGACGACGAGGTCGCGGAGATGGTCGACGAGTACAACCGCCGCCGCCGGCTCGTCGTCTCGCGGTTCAACGAGATGGGCCTCGACACGTTCGAGCCGGGTGGAGCGTTCTACGCGTTCCCCGACTGCGGCGGCGACGACGAGGCGTTCGCAGAGGAGCTGCTGGAGGCGGAAGGCGTCGCCGTCGTCCCCGGATCCGTCTTCGGCGCTGGCGGCGAGGGACACCTCCGGGTCTCGTATGCGACCTCGATGCGCGAACTGAAGGAGGCGACCGATCGGATCGCGTCGTTCGTAGACGAGCGCTGGTGACGCGTCGGCCGACGACGCGTCGACCGCCCGCCTACGCGTCCCCGTCGAACTCCATCGCGACGGAGTTGATACAGAACCGCTTGCCGGTCGGCTCGGGGCCGTCGTCGAACACGTGGCCGAGGTGGGAGTCGCAGGTCGCACACCGAACCTCGGTGCGTCGCATCCCGTGGCTCGTGTCGAGCGTCGTCGTCACCGACTCCTCCCCAGCGGCGTAGAAGGCGGGCCAGCCACAGCCCGACTCGTACTTGGTCTCGGCGTCGAACAGCACGGTTCCGCAGGCGGCACAGCGGTACTCCCCGTCGTCGGGATGGTGGTCGACGTACTCCCCGGAGAACTTCGCCTCCGTGCCGCTCTCGCGGAGGATCCGGTACTCCTCGTCGGAGAGCCGTTCGCGCCACTCCTCGTCCGTCAGCTCCGCAGGATCGGCGCGGTCGGGCTCGTCTGTCTCGCTCATACCACGCGTACGTCCCGCACGCTCAAGGCGGTTGCGGCGGGCGACCCGTTCCGGCGGGGCGTTTCGGACGGCCACAACGCGTTTCCCGACGGCCGCCGAGAGTCGAAACATGACGCGCGAAGTCACGCACGAGGAGCGCGGCCCGGCGAAGCTCGACGAGTCCGACATGGGCGACGACGACATGATCTACGTCTGTCAGTGCGGGCTCTCCGGAACGAAGCCGCTGTGTGACGGCTCGCACAACGCGGCCGCCGACGAGGAAGACGGCGTGCGGTACAAATACGAGAACGACGACCCCGCGGGCGAGCGCCGCGAGATAGACGAGATCGTGTACGCGGACGAGTGAGCGTCGTGTAGTCGCCGGCCTCAGAGCACGCCCATCTCGCCGAGCCGCTCGGGGAGGTACGTGTCCGTCACGAAGTCGAGCCCGCGGCTCGCGAGCGACTGCTGTTCCGACTTCTTGCCGATGTCGAGCTGAAGTTCGATCTGCTCTTCCCAGTAGTCGGTCTGGAAGCGCGGGTCCTCCAGCTCGGATTCGAGCGCGTTCACGTCGGAATCGGAGAGCGGATCGGAGGGCAGATCGTACTCGACGATGTCCTCGGGCTGAATCCCGATGAACCGCGCCTCGGGCGTCGCGAGGTACTTCGAGAGGTGTGCCGACTTGATAGAGCCGTACGCCACGGAGCCGTAAATCCGGTAGGACCACGGGTCGCCGTCGGTGAACACCACAACGGGAAGACCAAGCTCATCGCGGAAGCGCTTCGTCAGCCGGCGCGTGGCGCGCGCCGGCTGCCCGCCGAGGTGGACGATCAAGGCGTCGTGTGCCTCGTCGAAGCCGTTCTCGACGAGCCGGTCGCGCATGCCGCCGGTCTCGACACAGAGGACGAACTCGGCGTCGTCGTCGAGGAACTCGATCGTGTCGGGGTTGTTCGGGATCTGGTAGCCACCCTGCCCCACGTCGAGCTGACAGTGGATCTCGCGGTCGCCGCGGTTGGTCTGCTCGCGGAGCTTCAGGGGCCCCATCACCTTCGCGCCCGACTCCTCCGGGCGCATGTGGAAGTCCTCGCGGGTCGCGCCCGTGACGATCTCAAGGTCCTCGACGAGGTCGTTCGACTCGTCCTGTGAGGAGAACTGCGCCTCGTCGTTATCCCACGACTCGGAGAGGTAGTACAGCTCACGCAGGGTCGAAGAGCGGTCCTCGTCGAGCTGATCGGCGAGAAACTCGATCGTGTACGCCGCCTTCAGTAGCTTGCGTGCGCCGCGGACCGAGTTGGCGCTCCGCGTCGACGTGCGGTCGCCGTAGGTCCAGACACCGCTTTCTTCGTCGTACTCGATGTTGGTCTTCGTCCGCGTCGGCAGCTCCATCTCCGGTATCTTTCCGGCCGCGAACTGGTCGTAGAAGTCGGCGGCCAGGTCGATCAGCTCGTCTCGTGCGTCGTTTTGGGTCGTCATTTACGCGTTCACCGTGAGTTTCTCCGTTTCGACGCCGCCGACGCTGACCTCGAAGTCGGCGTCGTCCGCCGCCCGATACGTCAGCTCCCGCTCGTCGCCCGCGGGGACCTCGGGAGTCCACTGGACGAACCACTCGCCGTCCATGTCCACGACCGTCCCGTCGGACAGATCCGTCGGCTCCGACGAGACGATGTCCGTGATCTCCACCTGCTCGTTTACGCCCGAGTGGTTCTCGACGACGAGGGTTACCGTCCCGTCGTCGACCTCGCGCTCGACGCTCACGTTGTTCATGATCCGCGCCAGCGCACCGCTGATGTCGGGGCGGGGGCGCTCCGTCACCTCGGAGACCTTGTCCGCCATCTCCGGGAGGATCGTTCCGAGGACGTTCTGCTTCTCGCGGCGCTGCTGCATCGAACGGCGCTTTTTGAGGAACGACTTTAGCTCCCGAGCCGCCTCCCGCACCGCGAGTTCGATCTCGTCTTCGATCGCCGGCACGTTCGCGATGGCGTCCTTCGACTCGCTCGTGAACGGAACGTTCGTCGAGGCGACGTGGATCGAGATCACGGCCGGCCCGTTCGGCATCCCGGAGCCGCCCGGCTGGTCGAGCCCGTAGTTGCGCCAGCCGATCGACTTGATCACGTCGGTTGTCGCGCACGCGCCCCGCTGGTAGACGAGCGGGACGCGGTTCGCAAACCGCAGGAGATCGACCGACCCCTCGGCGGGTATCTCCCCGCCGTAGGCGATCCCGGCCTCGACGATGAACGGGTCGCCGCCGTGGACCTCCGCGTCGCGGGTCGCCGCCGCGTAGAAGTCCGCGTCGTACTCCTTTCGCAGCCCCGCCTCCACGAGCTCTGCCGTGATCGGCGCGAGACAGTCGGTCGGCGGCGCGAGGATGTCCGTCTCACGCATCGCCTCCAGTAAGTCCGCCGCGGCGTCGCGGTCGTCGGCGATCTCCCGCACCTTCGGCGGGTCGTCCGGGACGATTCGCGCTCGCGACCACACCGCCTCAGCGACGTTCTCGCGAGCGGTCTCGCCGAACGTCGCGTCGTGCTGTTCCGCGACGAAGTTCGCGGCGTCCGCGACCAGCCGTTTGAGGTCGTCTCGCGGTAGCCGGAACGCGTCGCCGTCGAGGTTCAGGAACCGGCGCGTGAGCGCGTCGGCCATCGCCTGCACCGCGTCGTCGTCCTTGCGCGTCGAGGTCGCCTCGTCGACCAGCGCGTAGGTGTCGGCGACGAGCGGAGACTCGCTCGCGGCGTCGTCACCTTCGTCAGCGGCCTCCTCGCCGTCGACGCCCGTGATCGCGGCCCACGCGGCGGCGACCGCGTTCTCACGGACGGTCTCGCCGAACGTCTTGCTCGTGTCCCCCTCGACGGTCTCTGCGACGTTCGCGACGATCTCGGCGAGCTCAGAGCGCGAGAGATAGTCGTGGTTCGCGACGGTCTCGGCGACTCCCTCGGCGAAGGCGGTCGTGGCTTCCTCGCCCTTGTTGGCGACCGCGTCGGCGACCGCCCGTTCGATGTCGCGCTCGTCGTGCGCGCGCGGCGGCGACCACGCGAGTTCGCGGCCGTAGTAGCCGTCGCGGAAGTTGTCTATCACGCTGTCCGCGGTCTTTTTTCCGACTCGCGTGAACTCCTCCTGCAGGAACCCCGAGACCGAGTACGACTCCGTGGCGGCCAGCATCTTGATCAGCGCACCGAGTTCGACGCCGTGCGGGTGCGGGCGGATCTCCTCCGTCTCCGCCGGCAACTCGTCGGTCGCGCGCTCGAACTTCATCGGCTCGTCGAGCCCCGGCTCCCGGAGTTCGATCCGGGCGTGAGGGTTGACGACGGCGGTGTGTTTCACGTAGTCGTGGAGTTGGCCGCGGGCGCGCATGTTCGCCTCCATCTCCAACTCGATCCGCGTGCCGTGCGGCCGGTCCCACGTCGTCTCCGCGTCGGCTCTGATCTCCGGCTCGTTCGTGTCGGTGTCGATGATGAGCTCGAAGTACTGCGCCCGCGACTGCCCCTTCGGCCGCGAGGTGATCTTCGCCGGCTGACCGGAAGTCAACTGAGAGTACAGTACAGCCGCAGAGATTCCGATACCCTGTTGGCCGCGACTCTGCTCTCTGGCGTGAAACCGACTCCCGTACAGGAGCTTCCCGAACACCTTCGGGAGCTGTTCTTTCGTGATGCCCGGCCCGTTGTCCTCGATCACGAGCCGGTAGTAGTCGCCCACCTCCTCGATCTCGATGTAGATGTCGGGGAGGACGCCGGCCTCCTCGGTCGCGTCGAGGGCGTTGTCGACCGCCTCCTTGACGGCGGTGACGAGCCCGCGAGCGCCCGAGTCGAACCCGAGCATGTGTTTGTTCTTCTCGAAGAACTCGGCGATGGAGATCTCGCGCTGGCCCTCGGCCAGCTCCTCCGCGATCCCCTCCTCGTCGCCGATCGTCGACTG
>Ga0209917_1001266_pt1 | contig 10174 bp, 10 predicted proteins | sample SalPon2_C_H2O_MG_FD_185710 | JGI IMG/M metagenome (GOLD analysis project Ga0209917, IMG submission 185710) | Salt pond water microbial communities from South San Francisco under conditions of wetland restoration - Salt Pond MetaG R2_C_H2O_MG... | ecosystem: Environmental > Aquatic > Non-marine...
GGGCGTCGTCCGCCGTATCGACGGCCCCGACAGCCAACGGTTCGGCCCCGATCCGGGCTACGTTCGGTTCCGGGAAGTACGGGAACTCACGAGCGACCACGAGCGAGGCGAGCTGAGCGAATTCGTTGTCAATCTTAAGGAGTCGATCACCGAGCTCCGGGAATCCTATGACGCTGACACGCCGGACGAGCTCCGAGCCGCAGCAGCCGACCCGAACGTCTCCGCCGACGACGCACGCGAGATGCAGCGGGCGGCCGTCGACTGGGAGCACTACCGCTATCGACTGAGCCTCCTGGAGGACGCGATCAGCCACTACGATGAGTACACCACGTCAGCAACGCCAGCCTGAGCGGCAGATCACCCGCGACGGCGGGCCACCGTTTGCGAACAGCCGCCACCGCGCGCTCCGCGCCGTGATCGACGCGCTCCGCCGACATCCGGTCGTCACCGAGGCCCGCGGCCACCCGCCGAGTACGTTCACCGAGGTTCGGGCGACGCTGGCCCCCGACCGCTGGGGCCACGATACCGAGTCGGCGACGCTCAGGGTGACGTGGCAGCCGATATCGCCACCAGAGTTTGCCGTCCACTACAGCGAAGAGGGCTTCGATTGTGGCTGGCACCGCGAGCCGAACCCACATGTCGACGGCGAGGCCCACTATCAGGAGCGCGTGGGTGAGGGGTCGTACCGATACGAGCCGATCACATTTGAGGGCGAGACGGCTCCGGAACTCGTCTGGGAGATCATGGAGCGACTCCGGGGTCGGTTGGCACGACAGTAGCGGCCGACCAAACGCCTACGGACTTATGAGCCCGGCGGCCATACAGCAGGGCGTGGATACAATTGTCGTGCAGACCACGGTCTACGCCGACGCCGAGACCGTCTACGACTTTCTGCTTGATTTTCCGGGCTATGCAAACTACTCGAAATATCTGACAGCGGTCCGAACGCGAACGGGTGATGGCGGTGTCGGCACGCAGTATGCCCTGCAGTTTGCGTGGTGGAAGCTCAGCTACACCGCCCACTCGGAGGTTGTCGCTGTCGATCCACCACGGGAAATCGACTGGCGGATCACCAAGGATATCGACGCCAACGGCCAGTGGGCGATCGACCCGCTTGAGACGCTGCCAGCGGACGCCCCCGATGATGCGACGGCAGCCTGTCAGGTAACCTTCCAGGTCGCCTTCGATCCCGATTCCGCCGACGCCGGCGTGTTGAACCTGCCTGCGTTGGTGTCGTTCGGCTGGGTGCTCGAACGGGCGATCCCGTTGATCCGCGGGGAGGCCGAACGCGTCGTCCAGCGGGCGGTCGCCGATCTCGAAGCCCGCAACCGACCGGTCGATCTGACGATCGAAACGGATTCACAGTATCTCTGAGCAGGCGGCGTCACAGGCTACATCACGCGCGAACAAGGGAACGCCTAAACCGTCGCCGTCGATACCCACGCCTATGAGAGGGACAGGCCGATGAACGTCCTCATCGTTGGCGCGGGTCAGGTCGGCGAAAGCATCGCGTCGGATCTCGCCGCCGACCACGATGTGACAGTCGTCGATCAGCGAAGCGACCGAACCGAGGAACTTGCCTACAGCTACGATGTGCTAACGGTGACCGGCGACGGCACCGACATCGACGTGCTTGAAGACGCGGGCATCGAGGCCGCCGAGATGGTGATCGCCAGCACCGACAACGACGAAACCAATATCGTCGTCTGCTCGACCGCCGCCGCGCTATCGGATGCGCTCACGATCACCCGGATCAAACACACAAAGTATCTTCAGACGTGGGAGCGCGCCGACCGCGTGTTCGGTGTCGACTACATGGTCTGTACGAATCTGCTGACCGCCCGATCAATCGGTCGGGTCGTCGGCCTGCCGGCAGCGGTCGATGTCGACCCCTTTGCGGGGGGGCGTGTCCAGATGGCCGAATTCGAGATCAGCGAGCAGTGCCCGATCGTCGACCAAACGGTTCAGGAAGCCGATCGGTATGATTCGCTGACGTTCGCCGCGGTCATCAGAGGCGAGGAGGTCATAGTGCCTGACGGGAGCACCGTCATCACCGCCGGCGATCGCGTTGTCATCATCGGCAGCCCCGAAAGCGTCCACAGCTTCGCTGACGGGCTTGATCCCGACCACGGGGCCGGTGCCGACGAGGAGGTCGCCATCTTCGGTGGCAGCGAGATCGGCTACCACGTCGCCCGGCTGTTGAGCGATCGGGGATTCAGCCCCCGGCTGATCGAGCAGGATCACGAGCGGGCCCGCGAGCTTGCCGAGGAGTTGCCGGCCGCACAGATCATGGAATCAGATGCCACCGACATGGAGTTTCTCGAACGCGAGCGGATCGACGAGGCTGATGTCGTCGTCGCCGCCCTCGAAAGCGACGAAAAGAACCTGCTGGTCTCGTTGCTCGCAAAGCGACTCGGCGTCGACCGAACCGTCGCCGTCATCGATACCCCCGCGTACGTCGAACTGTTCGAGGCCGTCGGCGTCGACGTGGCGATCAACCCACGGGTCGTTGTCGCCGAGGAGATCACCCGCCTCACACAATCAGATAAGGCCGAAAACGTCGCGCTCATCGAAAGCGACAAAGCGGAGGTCATCGAGATCGAGGTCGACGCCGACAGCGTGCTGGCCGGCCGGCCGATCCAAGAATCGGTCGCCGACCTACCAGACGGGGTCGTCATCGGCGCGATCACGCGCAACGCCTCGTTTGTCACCCCACGCGGTGATACCGTGATCCAGCCGGGCGATCACGCCGTGCTCTTCGTTGATGCTGCCGCGATCGAGGAAACAACCGCCAAGCTCTGACAATGGTCACGCTCCGTGTCAACTGGCGAGTCAGCTTCCGACTGCTCGGCGGCGTGTTGAAGTGGCTGGCGATCCCGCTTGCCGGGCCGCTCATGCTTGCGGTCGTCGACGGCGATCCGGTCGCCCCCTTTCTCATCCCGATGGCGATCACGCTGGCCGCTGGGGTCGGTCTCGAACGACTGAAGACCGACAAAGAGATGTACACCCGAGAGGCCTACCTCATGGTCTCGTTGTCGTGGCTCTGTGTCGGCCTGTTCGGCGCGATCCCGTTCATCCTCGCCGGCAACGGCGGCTTGGCCGCGCCGATCAATGCCATCTTCGAGAGTATGAGCGGGATCACAACCACGGGCGCGACCGTCATCGACGATTTCAGTGTCCACTCGCGGTCGATCCTGCTGTGGCGGCAGATGATCCAGTGGCTCGGCGGACTCGGGATCCTCGTGTTGGCGATCTCGATCCTCTCACAGCTGTCGGTCGGTGGCGCGCAGTTGATGGAGACCGAATCCCAGACGCAGGACGTTCATAAACTGACCCCGCGGATCAGCGAAACCGCGCAGCTGATCTGGCGGCTCTACGCCGGGATCACGCTGCTTGCGGCCGGCGGGCTGTTCGCCCTCGGGCTCGCGGGGATCGCACCGAACATGGACGCCTTCAACGCCGTCTCCCATGCCATGACGGCGGTGGCGACCGCCGGCTTCTCGCCACAGCCAGACAGCGTTGGCGCGTTCGCCCCCGCCGCCCAGTGGCTGATCATCCCCTTCATGTTCGTCGGCGCGACAAACTTCATCCTCATCTACTTCTTTATTCGGGGTGACTGGGGCCGGCCGCTCCGCAACGAGGAGTTTCGCTTCTATGTCGGCCTCGTCGTCGGCGCGTCAGTCCTCATGGCGATGTTGCTGATCACTGATCCGGATCTCACGACCGCCGGGATCGAGGAGACGGCCCGGCTGGCGACGTTTCAGGTGGTCTCGTTGCTGACGACAACCGGTTTTGCGACCGTCGACTTCAATACGTGGTCGCCGGCGGCCAAACACCTGCTGTTTGCGTGTATGTTTCTCGGCGGCATGGCCGGCAGTACGACCTGTTCGATCAAGCTGCTGCGCTGGCTGATCATCCTCAAATCCTTCCGCCGTGACCTATTTACGACGATCCATCCCGAGGCGGTGCGGCCGGTGCGACTCAGCGGCACGGCCGTCAACGAAGAGACGATCCGGGACGTGTTCTCCTATACGATGTTGAGCCTCGTGATCTTCGCCGTTGCCACGGTCTTCGTCGTCGTCGACGGGGCGCGCTCCGGGCTGGGGCTCTCGGAGTTCGAGGCTGTGAGCGCGGCCGCAGCGACCTTTTTCAATATCGGCCCGGCCTTTGGGATCGCCGGCCCGTTCGACAGCTACAGCCCATTTTCCAACCTCACAAAGGTCGTGATGACGCTGCTAATGTACGTCGGCCGGATCGAGATCATTCCGGTGCTCGTGTTGTTCACGCCGTCGTTTTGGCAGTCCTGACCGCGCGGTCAGCCGGCCGCCCCGCGATCGAGAAGCCGGCGACGAGGGGGCGACGGCACGACCGTCAGCCGGCAACACGTCGGCCGGACTGTAACAACGTTAAATACCCCCGCCGGTGTAGATTCAGGATAGACCATGGATATTACTGACATAGTCGCCGAGGAGTTCGTCGAAGTCGACGCCGACGAACGACTGGCGAAGGTTCGTGCGGCGTTCGACCAAGCAAACCCAAAAGGCGTCATCGTCACCGAAGACGGCGACTACGCCGGGGTGATCGGCGAATCCGAGCTGGTAAAATCCCGCATTCAAGACGACACGAAGGCCTCGGTGCTGATGACCTCCGCACCGCGCGTCGACTACCACGAGGATATCCGCGAGACCGCCCGGCTGCTGGTCGAAGGCGATGTCAACGTCGCGCCGGTGTTCCGCGGCGAAACCCTCGATGGGATCATCACGACCGACGCGATCCTTGAGGCCGTCCTCGAAAACCTCGACGCGCTGACGGTCTCGCAGATCTACACCGACGAGGTGATCACAGAAACGACGGCGGCCACGGTTGGCCAGGCAATCAACCGCTTGCGGGAGCACGGCATCTCCCGACTCCCGATCGTCGACGACACTGACACGCTCACAGGCGTCATCACGACCCACGACATCGTTAACTTCGTCGTCCGCGACGAAAACCGCCAGGAGAAAGGCGACCGCAGCGGCGACCACGACCGCATGCTTGATCTCCCGGTTGAGAACCTGATGACCTCGCCGGTGTTGACCGCCGAACTGGAGGACGCCGTCGACGGGGCCGTCGAGGTCATGTTCGACAACGGCATCTCCGGGTTGGTCGTTACCGACGACGACAACGGTGTCAGCGGCATCATCACGAAAACCGATGTCTTGCGCGCGCTGACGTTCACCGAGGAGGAGTCGATGGACGTCCAGATCACGAACGTCAAACTGCTCGACAGCATCGATCGAACGGAGATCGTCGAGTCGATCACCCAGGTCGTCGACAAATACCAAGCGATGAACGTGATCCACGCTCACGTCCGGTTCCACGAACACAAAGAGAAGCTCCGTGGGACGCCGCTGATCCAAGCACAGATCCGCCTCCGGACGAGCCATGGCCAACTCGCCGGCTCCGGGGAAGGCTACGGCGCAAACCACGCCTTCCACGTCGCCCTCGACAAGCTCGAACGCAATGTCTTAGAGCGGAAGGGTGTCAACGCCGACGCCAAACAGCGCGGGCAACTTATCCAGAATCTCGAGCTGTAGGCGCGGCGATCAAAACTCCTCAACGCCGTCGATCCCGCTGTCGGTGATCTCGAAGGTCGCCGTCTCGCCGGCGGCTTTCGCGCGATGTTTTTCTAAGGTTGCGCGTCGCTTCCCGCCGCGGAACCGATCCAACCGAACGACGACGCCCGTCCAGTGTTCCAACGTGTGGCCACCCAACGCGCGCACCCGGTCGGCGTCGGGATCGGTGTAGACCTGGTTTGTGATCACGACCGCAATATCATGTTTGCGTGCGATCGACAGCAACTCCGTGATCTGACGAGCAACCGCCCGTAGGGAGTCGCCGCCCTCCGCGTCGCCGGCGCGGTTGAGCCGGTAGAAGCCGGTCGCGCTGTCGAGGACGATCAACTCGACGCGCTCGGCGAAGTCGGCGGCATCCCGAACCGCTTCCTGTTGTTCGTCAAAATCGACCGCATCGGAGATGATGAGCCGGGAGGCGACGGCATCAAGGGCTTCATCGGTGCCGTGTTCGATCAACTGCTGGAACCGATCGACCGACAGCCCCTCGGTGTCGATATACAGCGCGCTGTCGCCGGCGACGGCGACCCCGACGGCAGCCGACAGCGCGATGTTGGTTTTGCCGGCCGCCGGCGGGCCGTACAGTTGGGCGACGGTGCCGCGTTCGAACCCGCCGCCGAGCAGCGTATCAAGGGCGTCACAGCCGGTTGAAACTGGCTCCGTCACAGGCGTCGATTGGTGTGGTCGGCGCAAAAGCCCCGCGGTCTGTGACACCACCTAGGGTGAGAACCGAACGGGCAACAGCTGATCAGCTGTCGGTTAGTCGAGTTGGTGGTGGGTGATCGCGTCCGTCCCCGATCCATCGGTGTCGAGGATGGCGACATGGAAGGTGTCGTCGGCCCCTTCGATCGGCAGGCCGCCGGGGTTGACGCGAATCGTGTCGCCGTGCGATGCGACCGCTCGTTCGTGAGTGTGACCATGGAAGACGTAGTCGTAGCTGCCCGACTCGGCCAACGCCTCACGGAGCACCCGGTTGGTGCCGTGATAGACCGCGATGTCAACGCCGTCGACGGTGAGTTCGCCGCACTGGCCGAGATACGTTCCAAAGTCGTCGACAACGTTGCCCAGCGCCCACTCGCCGTCGTTGTTGCCGCGAACCGCCGAAAACTCGAAGGCGTCGGTGTCGAACGGCGTCGCCGAAAACGGGGCGACGATGTCGCCACAATGAATGACGTGGTCGACGCCTTCTAGTTCGAACAGCGAAACGGCCTGCTGGACGTGATCGAGGTTGTCGTGGGTGTCGGAAACGATACCGAGTTGCATGGTCGGATGTTGGTGGCAACCCTCAAGAAACTACGCCGTCGCGGGCCGCTTATTCGGCCGGCTCCCGGGTGGCCGTCCAGCCGGAAACCGTCCGCTCGCGGGCGAGAAAAACAGCGAAATACAGGGCTGTCGCCACCAACAGACCGGTCGCGGCGTCATTGAGGAGCATGCCCAACGCCGGAGCCATCGCCTCGATCAACGGAACCGCAAGAAAGACAGCCACGATGAGCAGCACACGGCCGTCCATCCCGATCCGGTGGAGCCAGTCCTCAACGCCGTCAGTTGCGAGCGCGGCGGTTGTCAAAACGAACCCGATACCGACTGTTGGCGGCGAGGAGATAGTCGTAAGCAAATTCGGGAGGAGCGTCACCATTACCAAGATGGTGAGAACTATCTCTACCCACGTCGGTGGGCGGTTCGGAAAATGCGGCTCGAAGTCGCGGAGGGCCATGCCAATCTGTTCGCTCTGCTGAACAAAAAGATGGCTCTTCCTGAACGCAGTGAAAAAGTCGAACCAGTGATAGTGTCACCGACTGGCATGCAAGATGGAAGGCGCGAGTCTTGTACAGAGAGTTCGAGGAATATCGATCGGTAAGATCGGTCTGTACAGGTGACTCACGTGCCGATATAGAACGGTGGCTCGCCAGGATCGCATTAGGAACCGCGTACGGGATTACAGAGAGTGTATCCAATATGAGTTCTTGAATGATGAAATAATAAAAAAGGTCTTGCAGAGAGGAATACCTAATCGCGCTCAGGAATGTAAGATATACTATTGTTCAGAGTGGAATTCCATTTCTAAGTTACTTTAGAGCACAGTTTTATATACTTGGGGCGGTCAGAATCAAAGGAATGGTTTTAGAAAGGTGAATTCAAAGAGAGTGATTGAATGAACCAGAAAATGACAAGACAGTACTGCGTCGTGCTTGCAGATGTAGTGGATTCACAAAAAATAAAAGACAGAGAAGCGTTCAGACAGAAATTGGATACCGCAATTTCAGAGGTTAATCAGAGATATCGAGACACTATGTGGGCCGAGTTTACTGCAATCAAAGGGGTTGATGAATTTGGAGCTGTTCTCAACTCAGTTAGACCGATCGCGGATGTCCAGAAGATATTCTCCAGAACCCTCCATCCAGAACACTTCCGAATGGCAGCAGTCGTTGATAAAATCGATGTGAACAGAGAATCGTCGGAGATCTCTCGGATGGATGGACCGGCTTTCGCAAGAGCCGATATGATTCTTTCTGAACTTGAAGAAGATGAATCAAAGTTTCGATTAAGTGGGAATTCAGATATTGTTGATACCTTGGTGTCTGATCAAATAAATTTACTCGAGATCATACGCTCTGAATGGGGGAATACGACGATGGAAGTGGTCCGCCAATATGCCAAATCGAAGAAGCAGTCGGCAATAGCAAAAGAACTCGATGTTTCGGTGCAAACAGTGTCTTATCACTTGGGTAAATCAAATGTTGAGCAGGTTCTAAGAGTGGAAAGCAGGTTGTCAAATGTTCTAGAGAATTATGAACAAATAAATTGATGGTGTTTTTCTAGAGAGCAGTACTATGAACAGCTCATTATCAGTTCAGGAGGCCGGCAATGGTGGCCCAATACTTCTACAGGCTCTGGATTATCACATCTCACTTATATCTCTCATAGTATTATCATACGTACTACTACACGTATCCAGTACTTACGTGGTGAGCTATGTATTCCAATATGCGGGTGTGGAAATAGATGATGATGAGAAAGATACTGGAACTGCAATCGGCAAAGTTGAGAACGTCCTCATTCTCACACTTATGCTACTACAAGCATATACGGCGTTAGGTGTGATATTTGCGGCTAAATCAATTGTCAGAGCTGATGACATTGATACTGGAGACACCAGTTATTATTTAACAGGGACTATCACAAACTTCACCTACTCAATTGTTGTGGGTGTTCTACTACATATTGCTCTGTGGTATATCACAAAGTTAGACATAGTATCTCTCATCCCGATTTAAGAGTGGCTAGGACACCATCGCCATTGGCTCTCAGGCAAAGTTCAGTTAAGGAAATACGCCGAGATATCTCGGACGAATAACGGAAGGCCTCCCTGCGCTGGTAGTATTCCCGGTGAGCGATACGCACTTTGTAGTAGCACAGGTGGTTCGATAGATCAGAGATGAAATGAACGTAAACACCGTACTGCATAGAACCTCTGTATCTTGCACCAGTTCACCTACCAACTCTAAGACAGATACCGCTGTTTCACTATTTTCGGTAGGAGTCAAAAGATCGTAGCTCGCGGCGCGAGTTAGTTCACAGCGTCAATCAGCAACTCGACGCCCGGCAGGTCATCGCCCGTCAGCGCGCGGATGTACGCGCCGCCGGCGATCGAGACGTGATCGAACTCGTCCTCGTCCATCCCGTACATCTCGATGGAACGGGAGGTGTCGCCGCCGCCGACCACGGAGAAGCAGTCGGTTTCGGCGATCGCTTTCACCGCACCGACAGTCCCCGCGGAGAATTTCTCCTCCTCGAAAACGCCGAGTGCGCCCTTGAGGAAGACGGCATCGGAGTTCCGGATCGTCGGGTCGTACTTTTCGACCGTCTTCTCGGAGATATCCATGTAGTCGTAGTTGCTGGCGTCGAGTTCTTCGCGGGTGTGTTCGGCGCGCTCGCCGTCGTCGTTCTCGTAGGCCAGCCCTTCAGGAAGTGCGATCTGGTCACGTCGCTCATCGAGGAGCCGCCGGATCACGTCCTCGTTGTTTGCCCACTGGGTATCGTAGAGGTCGAGATCCTCGTGGCGGTCGTAGCCAACGTCATAGCCAGCGGCTCGGAGGAAGAGGTGACTGGCGATGCCGCCCATACAGAACGTGTTGATCTTGTCGCCGAGCGTCTCCATGACGCCGATCACGTCGGTCGCTTTCGTGCCGCCGACGACCATCGTGACCTGGCCGTCGAACTCGCGGTTGGCGATGGCGGTGTTGGCCTCGTACTCGGTTTCCATCACCCGGCCCGCAAACGCGGGCAAGACGAGCGGAAACCCAACGAGGGAGGCGTGTTTTCGGTGGGCCGCGCTGTAGGCGTCGTTGATGTAGGCGTCGAAGTGCGGCGCGAGCGTCTGGACGAACTCGGTTTCAGCTTTGATCTCGGGATCTTCCTCGGGCAGTTCGTCGTCGCTCATGCGGGTGTTTTCGAGGAGTAGCACCTCGCCGGCGTCGAGGGCCTCGATCACATCGATGGCGTCGTCACCGTAGATGTCGTCGACAAACTGAATCTCGCGGTCGATATGGCCGGCAAGGATG
>Ga0209917_1001269_pt1 | contig 10165 bp, 9 predicted proteins | sample SalPon2_C_H2O_MG_FD_185710 | JGI IMG/M metagenome (GOLD analysis project Ga0209917, IMG submission 185710) | Salt pond water microbial communities from South San Francisco under conditions of wetland restoration - Salt Pond MetaG R2_C_H2O_MG... | ecosystem: Environmental > Aquatic > Non-marine...
GCTGCCCGACCCGACCGACGACAGCGACGCCGCGCGCAAGTCCTACGTCGACGCCATCAAGCAGGGCCCCGACGCCAAGGACTCCGTCGTTGCGACGACCACCGGCAACATCGACCTCACATCGAGTGCGGACCCCAACCCCGTCGACTCGGTTACGCTGGCCGACGGCGACCGCGTCCTGCTCAAGGACCAGTCAACGGCGAGCGAGAACGGCATCTACGTTGCGTCCACGGCGACGGACCCGACGACGTGGACCCGCGCGCCGGACGCCGACGCAGACGACGAGGTCACGTCGGGACTGTTCACGTTCGTTGAGGAAGGGTCTGCGAACGCCAACGACGGCTACGTGCTCGCGACCGACGGGGACATCAGCGTTGGGTCGACCGCGCTGTCGTTCGTGCAGTTCTCGGGCGCTGGCGACATCACGGCCGGCGATGGGCTGACCAAGTCCGGCGACACGCTGGACGTATCGGTCTCGGATTTTGCGGGCATCGGCCTAGCCGACTCCGGCAGTAACGACCTTGACGTCGACGCCTCGGCCATCAGTCACGACAACCTTGCGGACATCTCTGAGGGCGACCATCGGACCACGGAGCAAGTGCAGGACATCGTCGGGGCTCTCGTATCGGGCTCTGGGAACATCTCGGCCACGTACGACGACGCCAACGACGTCCTCCAGATAGATACGTCGGCGCTGAACACGGAAGAAGTCCAAGACGCTGTCTCGCAGCTGGTCTCGGCCGGCGGCAACCTCTCTTGGAACTACGACGATGCGAATGACACGCTGACCGTGTCGCTGTCGGGGCCGATAACTGGAGTGCAGGTCGGGACGGACGCGAGCCGGTCGCCTGGATACTTCTCATCGGTCAGTACAGATGCGCTAAATACTGCCGACTTTGCCAACGCCACAGACGGGACAGTGCCGACGAGTCAGGGTGATGGGACGTTGGCGATGGAAAGCGCAGGAGGGGCAGACGACTCGGGGAACGTTCTCGGCGGGACGGCTTCGTCAAGTTCAGATGTTGCTGTTGGCCCAACGGCAACATCAGACTCTGGCGGGTCGTTTGCGTCAGTCTCGGTTGGTGAAAACGCATCGGTAAGTGGGAGCGCGGGGGTTGCTATTGGGACACAATCAAACGCTCCTGCCGACGCAACAAGCATTGGAGCATACTCGGACACGGTGGGCAACTGTGTCGTGCTCGGCAGGTCCGGTAGTGCGGCAACGAACCAATATGCTGTTGCGCTCGGGAACAGCGCGACCGCTGATGGGGAATATTCCGTCGCCCTCGGCTACCAAGCCGAAGCATCGAACGACTATCAAGGTGTGCTCGGTGGAGTTCCGGATTTCAACAACAAGACGAGTGAGTGGCTCGTGCCGGGAAATTTCACCGTCAATGGCTCCAAAAACTTCCAGATCGACAACCCGTCAAAGCCGCACACCCACGACTTACGGCATGGGAATTATGAGGGTGACGTAGCGGGCGGACTCATCTATCGTCGTGATGTTTCAATAACGACAGACGGTGAAACAGGCACAGAAACTATCCAGATGCCCGACTGGTTCGGTCCGCTCGCTACCGACGTGGACGTGGTTGTTCAAGCACAGGGCCACTTTGGAAATGCCTACGCCGAACGAGAGGAACCGAACGGCGAAGAAATCACCGTCACAGCCAATGCTGACGGGGATTACAACTGCATCATCTTTGCGACCAGAGACGATAGCAACGTCCCCAACCCCGAGGACCACCGCGTGGTCAAACCCAAAGGCGAGCGGTGGGATGGAAGCCCGCGGAACTACTACCGCGATGCACCCAACGTTAACCCTGCAAAATACGACGTAGAGCGGATAGAACAGTATTTCGAACACTCTAAAAACTGCGACCCGACGCCGTGTGAGTCGGCGTTTGTCGAGTGGCGCGTGACGCTCTCTGATGGCGAGCGAGTGGACGTATCTGAGCCGATGGACGCGGCAATCTCGACAGTGGTCAATGCGACCCGTGACGAGTCCTGAGTGAGACCGCTCCGGCAGTTCACTGCTGAGCGACTGAAACGAACCCAATGACCCGTCGGTCGCCGCGGCCGGCGTCGAGGACTACCACGCGGCGCTTTTCAGGAGATCATCATGATGAGCACAACGCATAGCGGAGAGGGAGGTACAGTATGACGGGCGCAGGCACGGGCACGCTCGTCGCCGCCGGCGAACAGTCCTTCATGGGCTCGCTTGTCGGCGACCCAGACCTGTTTCATCTCGGCCGGAACCCGACCATCACGGAACTCTCCCTGAGCAACCAACTCCAGGAGATGCGCGAGGGCGACGAGGCGTGGGCCGTCGAGAGCGTCAAGCAAAACTTCGAGGGTGCCATCTCCATCGAAGCGACCGTCTCGGAGGACGTCCACACGCAGGTCGAGGACCAGCTCGTCCTCAACAGCGCGGACACGATTGAGCCCGGGCTGTCGACGAGCGGCCGCATTTTCGCGGGCGTCCAGTACCCCAGCGGCACTGCCGAGGAGGAGTATCTCGGCTGCATCCCGCTGTCCTACGACGTCAACTACGAGCAGGGCAGCAACGTCACCTACTCGCTGTCGCTGGCCTACGCCGACCAGAAACCCGACCCAAGCACTGACCTCACGACGGCGACCGAGGTCACTGACGGGTCGACGGTCAGCTTCCACGGCGTCACGCTGGACGTCGACGGGACGACCGTCCAGGACCTGCAGTCGGCGACGCTGTCGCTGTCGGACCTCTCGCGCTTCCAGCGCGGGACCAGTCCGACGCCGACTCGTGGCGTCACGGCGGCGCCGTCGGCGGAGCTGGCGGTCAACGCGCTGTTTACCCAGCCCGATCGGCTCGACCTCGCGAGAGGCGACGCGACTGGCACGCCGCCGGACCGCCTCGACAGCGTCGCGGGCTCGCTGGAACTCGCTGGCCCGAATGGGACGCTCCGGACGTATAATTTCGATAATCTCAAGCCGGACACGCACAACTGGAACGAGATCGTCGCGACGGACGACGCCAACGACGACACGACGTTCCAGGTGACTGGACAGCCGGCGGTGACCTTCGCATAATCATGACGTTCAACAGCACGTTTTTCGACTTCGACGCCGAGGAGGAGCGTCTTGATGAAGAGATCGCCGACCTGGAGGACCGTATCGCCGACGCTGACGGGGACACAGCAACGGCCCTGCAGGCCCAGCTGTCGAAGCTGGAGAGTCAGCGCAAGGGCGTCGTCTGGGCCCGCGACCGAGCGCCCGACAGCGACGATTTTGCGATGTGGGACGAGGCCGTCGACGGCGTCACGCTCGGCGCGGTCCGGGCGTCGACGTTTGGCAACCTGCAGAACGACCTCGAAAGCGACCCCAACGCCGGCTCGGGCACGTCAGATATCCTCCTGGTCGCCGACGGGACCGTGGAGGCACCCTATTACGCCGAGGGCATCGGCGGCCGCGAGCTGACTGGCGTGGTCGGCAAGCTCCATCCCTGGTACATCCAGTGGGCCAGCGGCGCCATCGACCGGCTCATGGATCCGGAGGGAAACGTGACCAGCTCCGACGCCTCGCCCAAGGAGACGTCGACGAGCGAGAGCTCGACCGGGGAGTGATCTATCGCTATGCTCGAGCGATGTATCTCGATCGTGGCGGCTCACCCCAAGAGTTCGACGCCATGTCCTGGGGCGCCGTCCGTGACTGGCTCGCCATCCACGATATCATGGAGGTCCGCCAGACGCTGGGCGGACTGCCGGAGGAGTGACCGATGAGCGAGTTTAGTGCATCCGGCGTCCTCGAAATCACGTCGGTCAACGGCGCTCAGGCCGCCATCGAGGCCGACATCGACGGCGTCGACATGGGCGGTGCGTCGGCGAGCGGCCAGCTCGCCTCGTCTGCCGGCGGTGGGGTCGAACAAAGCAACACCTACCTCAGCACGGCGACCGACCACCTTGACGACAACCTGACGCTCAACGAGACACGCAACGACTTGCTGCGTGAGATGCTGGACGTTCAGCAAGCAACCGCCGGTGGCGGCGGTGAGGGTGGCCGGTTCCCACGGCCGCGAAACCTTTCTGGGGGGATTGGTGGCGGGATCGCCATCGCGACGGCGGCCGTCGCGGCCTCGCTGGCGTCCATCGACTGGGCCAGCACCATCAGCGGCGCGCTGCCGGACCTCAACCCGAGCGACATCGTGACTCCGACCGGGGTAGGCGTCTCGGACATCCTCAGCACTGGCGAAGGGAGTGGACTGCCGCTGGGGGCTGGCGACCTGGTCGACTCGGCGCTTCCCGTCGGAGCAGCGGCCCTCGTCGCGTCTGCGCTGCCGCTTGGGCCTGGGGCGCTTGTGGCGTCGGCGTTGCCTGTCTCAATGAGCAACGTCGTCGAGAGCGCGCTCCCTGTCGGTGCCGGTGCACTCGTTGCGTCCGCACTCCCACTGGGTGTGGGCGCGCTCTTGTCGTCGGCGTTCCCGCTCACGAAGGGCGACATCGTCGGCGGTGAGTCTGGCTCCGGCTCTGGGTCAGGGTCGGGCAGTAGCTCTGGCTCGGGTAGCAACGCCGGCGCAAAGGTAGGTGCGATACTCGCTGCAACAGGCGCCGGGCTCAGTGGTGGCGCTCTAAGCGGCCTGTCCTCGGGCGCACTCGGTGGGTCGGGGTTCGCCAGCGCCACGGGCGGCGGTGCGACAGCGGCCTCGCTCGGCACGCTTGGTGTGGTCGGTGGTGGGATACTCGGCACAGCACTCGGCGCCAGAGAGCTCAACCAAGTCGCGTCTGGTGGCCAAGGCGTCGAGCCGGCGTTCGATTACGGCCAGGATTTCGCAGATTCAAACCCCGACAGTGCCAACCAAATCGAGAGCGCGTTCACCAACAACCCCATCTACGGGGCTGGCCAGACCGTCGGTGATGCGCTGTCCGGTGGTTCAGAGTCGCCTAGCGTTACAATAGAGAACACGACAAACATCCCCTCGGCCGAAGCCACAAAAAAGGACATCGAGCGTGAGGTTGACAAGCAACTCAGCCAGTGGGAGCGCGATCTTAAAAGCGGGCTGGGAGGGTTCTGAGGGTGACAACCGTCCGTTTCGAGTTGCCGCCGTTCGATATCGACAACGACGGAAGCGCTGAGACACTCGTGTTTGAGTTCGCCGATAACCTCGCCCTGACCCATCGCATTCGGACCGGATATCTGACTGAGGGCAGTGGGTCGACCGCGATCGACATCCTCACCGACCTTATCGAAGATGCGACCGGCACAGAAATCGACAGCGGCGGCCGCCGGCAGGGACTCTACACCGACCTCGGCGGCGGCGCCCGGACCGTCGAGGCCCGTGGCGAGGTCGTCACCGACAATAGTACCTATCAGTGGGGCACCGGCGACGGCGGCAAGTGGGATGCGACCGGCGATAGCGCGCTGGCGAAAATCCAGCTGCTCGACCAGGCGCTCACGCTCGCCGAAATCGACTCCCGGCCAGCCGACGGCAATTATCCAGAGGGGCATCTTGCCACGCTTGAGGTCGGCGAGCTCTCGCCGTCCGGGCGGTTCGACGCGCTGTCTGTCGTTCCCGAGCAGCCCGAGGGGACGTTCGACACCACACGCGACTCGTCGACAGCGACGGTCGACCTAAACTTCGTCGCGGCGGCTTCCCTGGAGATCGCAGTCGACGCCGCCCAGCAGTCCGACGCCTGACCCATCAACCATGACAGCAACGAACGCCTACGTGTTAGTCCTGCCCAGGTCACGACAGCGCCCGCCCGACAGCGAAACGAGCAACCAACTGGCCGCGGCCGGCATCCTGCAATCAGACTCGGGCACCGTCGAGACCATCTCGACCGAGCCCGGCACGCAACGTGTCAACGGCGCGTATGTCGGCCGGTACGCGTGGAAGCTCGCTGCCGAGCTGAAACAACTGCCGGCGCTGGGGTCGGCCATCCCCGTCCACGGCACACGCGACCCGGACGCCGAGGGATACTATGCTGTCGAGCGGGCCCAGGCCAGCGCCGTCCAGGCCGCCGCGGCCGACTGGCTCCAGCGATACGACCTCTCCCTGACGCGCGAGGGGACACGGGCCAACAGTCGACGAGCGGTCCGAACCCGGCCCCAGACCGCCGACAACCCCTTCTCGACGACGACGTCGGCCGAATTGGGCATCCCCGCGACAGCCACGGAGGTTGAGTGGCTCGACGAGGAGACCGGCCAGACCGCCTCGCCGTCGCTGGTCACGACGCGCTCCGCCGAGCTGGGCGACCTCTCGGTCTACGACGCACTCGACGCGCCCTACACCGACCCCACGCTCGTCTACGACGTGGCCTACGCAGACGAGGGCGACGTCGACCCGCGGGTCTGGGACGAGCGAGACGTCGGCAGCAAGCACGACGCCGACGGCCACCTGCAGTGGCAAAAAGTGTTCGCGACAAATCATAATTTCGCCGGCGAGCGGGTTCTCGATAACGGGCTGTTTCGGCTTCGGTTCGGTAGTAGTGCTGGCCTGTCGGCCGAGCGGTGGGACGAGGGCACCGGCTCGTGGGACACGCAGTCGCTTGGGACGTCGGACTGGGCGGCGACCAGTCTCGACATCCGCGACATCGGCTTCGCTCGCATCGACGCACGTGTCCGCTTCGAGGACACGACATCGTCCTCAACCTACGCGCTGGACGTCTCGCTTAAGCGTGGCTGGACCGACCCGCTGTGGCTCGAGCCCCAGAATGCTGGCACGACGCCAACCGGACTGCAAGACCTCCTCTCACCCATCGCCAGCGACCAGACCAACGAGGCGCTCGCTAACCAGGGACTCGTCGACCGCGCGGAGGTCGTCTAATGGCCCATCGGCTCGGCCCACGGGAGACGCGCGTCGAGATTGGCCACCCCGACGTCAGTGAGCCGATCACGCCGCGGCTGCTCGACGACCCGCAGTACAAACCCACACTCAACGGGACACCGACCGCCGAAATCCCCGTCCCGAAAAACGACAAGTGGCTGTCCTCGGCGTTCGAGGATGCCACGATGCGCGTCTGGCTGGACGGCCAGCGGCTGCCGATCGACCAGTTGCTCGCGGTTCGGCCCGGCCTCGACCAGACCACGCTGGTCGGCGGCGTCGACCTCAACACGCGCATCGAGACTGGCATCCAGGAGCAAGAGGCCTACAAGGCCGCCCAGGACGTCATCGACCAGACGCCGTACGCGGCCGACGTCGACGCGCCGACGGTTACGACACGCACGCGGACGCTGCAGGACGTCTCGACGGCCGCCGAGTTCGAGGCCAACCTCCAGGCGATCCCCGACGACAAGCCGCTGTCGATAGTCAACGGGCAGTTCAGCGACGAACTGCAGAGCGAGCAGGTCGCCTTTCTCGGCGAGGCCGAGGACTTCGGCACCGGCGGCTCGGTCATCTCAGACTCCAACGCGTCGGATGGCGAGGCGCGGCTGTACGCGACCGACGGCGACTCCTACGACGTCAATCTAAACTACACTATTCCGAGCGAGCATGTCGTGCCGGCCATCCGCTATCGTGTCCCCCCGGGGTCAACGCAAGCAGAGTTCTCCCTCCTCATCGACGGCGTCGCGGTTGAGACAATCCCGGCCGATACGCTGGGGAGCGCGGATACGTACAGTTGGCTCCAGTCATTCCAGTACTCTGGCTCAGACTTAGCCTCCGGCTTGCACTCCGTCGGCGTCGAATTAGGGACCAGCGGCGAGGACCTCATCGTCGACCAGGCCTACCTCTACGACGCCCGCTACGCATCGGCGCCATCGAGCACGTCGCCGGCGCTGTGGCCCGACCGCGTCGAGCAGGAGACGGTCGACTCCGCGACTATCGGCTCGGTCACCGGCGGGTCCATGACCGCGTCAATGGCGGGCGGGCTGGACACGGTCCATACGGTCGGCGTCAGTAACGACCAGGGCACCTCGTACACGGCTGGATCGGCCACGCCGCGAACCGACACAGAGGTGAGCATCTCTACCGATTTCACAACGACGTCCCCACAGATTCGTGGCCGCATCGGCTTCGAAGGGCCCGGCCAGGGCGCGGTGAGTTCGTACCAGCTTGAGGCCGACGTCGACCAGACGCCGTTGCTCGTCGACCGTGTCTTCGACGACGCCGCCGAGTCAGTGCTGAGCGAGATCGCCGACTATGCTGACGCACTCTGGGAGGTTCAGTGGGACAGTAGCACGGACCAGATTACGGTCGTCTGGACCCAACCCAGCGAGCGGACGAGCGACGTCTCCGACCCCGTCATCGATTACGAGGTCGACAAGTCCACGGCCAGTCAGGAGACCAAGGTCGTCATCAAAGGCGCCTCGACGCCCGTCGACGGCGAGCAGTTCACCGCCGACCACGGCGTCGGTCAGGGATTGACTACCCAAACCATCCTGACTGGCAGCGAGGCCGTCCGCGACCCCGACACGGGCGACCAGTTCGAGCGCGGCGACGACTATCAGATGAGTTACGATTCTCCGGGCTCGATCACGACGCTGTCGTCGGGCGCGATGGTGGATGGGGACACCTACGAGATATCGTTTCAGCAGCAACCCGAGGGCGAGTTCGCCGCCGACGCGCATGGGGATGGTCCGCCGCTCGTGCGGACCATCCCCAGTGCGACGAGCAATCGCGAGTGTCGCCAGGCTGCAGTCTATCTTGTGGACCGTCTCAAAGACCCGCTGATAACAGCCAGCGTGACGCTCTCACGGCTGAACGCCGGCGTTTCCCTGGTCGACGACGTCGTCATCGACGCGCTGCCTGACGCGCTCGACCGCGCCGAGATCCAGTCGGTCACACAGACGCCACAGACGGCCACCCTGCAGCTGGGCAATCGCGCGCCGCTGGAGGAATTGCTCAACGACTACGGATCCAGGTTGGGCGCCGCCGAGAAGCGGTTGTAAGCACAGCCGGCCACGACGGCCGCTATTCCACCCACACCACTATCCATGATTTGGCCAGACCTCATCACGTTGAGACGCATCGCTCTCCCGCCACTGGAGCGCAACGAGCGCCGGCTGTTCGGACGGGACATCATGTTCAGCAAGCCACTCCAGACCAGAGGCTTCGCCGGCGTCGTCCAGGACGCCAACGTCGACGACGTCCGCCTCCAGTTGCTCGGCGTCGACAACGTCTACGCGGTCAACACGGCGACGATGAAGTACCACGCCAACGGCCACGGCCGGACCTACGAGGCCGGGTCGTACGCGCTGCGGCCCGACGGGTTCTGGAGCGAGTACCAGTACCACTTCCGGCTGTGGCCCCACGTCGACGGCGTCGGCATCAGCGCACATCACGAGCTGAACCCGTGGTGCCGGCCGCGTGATCACTACGCCGGCGTCGACTGGGACGTCCAGGCCGGCGTCGAGAAGGCGCACGAGTTGCTGGATATCGACCGGTCGGCGAGTGTCGACGGGATCCGACCCCGGTAGTTCCGCTGTTTCTTTGCGGTCAGAGCTACCGAGTGGTTTAATCTTCAAAATCGGACGAGACGACCAGCGGCAGCGCTGTCGTGGGCCCAGAGGACCAGATATTTTCTTTTATCTGTGACACTGGACATACAGCGCCGCAGTCGGCGATAGATTTACAGCGTATTCGGCCGCGTATGCGGCCGTGAAAGTCACGACGCTCCGCTTACCCGAGGGCTTGTATGACGACCTCGTCGGGGAAGCCGAAGCCGAGGGCCGCTCGTTCAGCGAATACGTCCGTATGCTCCTACGTAATCGCGAGCCGAATACGAATACGAATGCGCATACGCCGCCGAATACAGACGAATACGCCGAGTTGCAAGAGCGACTGACCGAACTGGAGGACCGCGTCGACGGGCTGGACGCGCCGGCCGACGGCGACGCCGGACAAACTCTTAACCAACAAGACGGGGGCAAAAGCGGCGGCGTGTTGGTTAACAGCGACAGACCCGCCCCCGAGGAGTTGCGGTCTCCGGACGCAAACCCCCACAGTCAGACCGTGCAAGAAGCCGTCGAGTGGGCTAAACAACATGAGCCCGTCCAACGGGCCGACATCATCGCAGCCTTCGAGGACGATGTCGAAATTAAAGGCGACTCGCTCTGGAAAAGACACATCCGCGACGCGCTCAAAGAAGCGGGGTTCGGGCACGACCGGAGCGGCGGCGTGGCTACCTGGCGGCGATAAACGATATGCCGCAATAAATAACTGCGCTACGAACCATCCGGAGCATCGGCGTTC
>Ga0209917_1001270_pt1 | contig 10163 bp, 8 predicted proteins | sample SalPon2_C_H2O_MG_FD_185710 | JGI IMG/M metagenome (GOLD analysis project Ga0209917, IMG submission 185710) | Salt pond water microbial communities from South San Francisco under conditions of wetland restoration - Salt Pond MetaG R2_C_H2O_MG... | ecosystem: Environmental > Aquatic > Non-marine...
GGTCTCGCGACGGTTGACCTCTCGATAAAACCGGTGATAACGGATGAAGGAGATATTTCTGTGCTTGTCGCAGAGGGTCGCGACATTACCGACCAACAGCACCGACGCCAGCATATTGATGTCATCCACCGGGTGATGCGGCACAACATGCGAAATGACCTATCAAAACTTCGTGGCTGGGCACAGCAAATGAGTGAGGAGCCAGAGCCTAGCACGCGTGCCGAACATCTCGCAACGCTCGAACGGATATTTGACAAGTGGGAGTCAATGACTGATCGTGTAAAACAGATACGCCAAGCATCTCGACAATCAAACAAAGTAGCTGGTGTTAATCCCGGGTCACTAATTGAGGACGCTGTGGCTCCAATCAACGAACAGTACCCCACCGCGACTATTTCAACTGACATATCAGTTGACGCGTCAACACAAGTGCCGGCGATACTGCTTGACGCTGTCCGAGAACTTGTGGAGAACGCAGCTAAGGCTGATACTGACGCTACGATTAATCTTGAGGTCACCCCGGCTGAAAACGAGTGGGTTGAACTCTGTGTCTGCGACGACGGACCCGGTCTCCCAGAAATCGAGGCTCATGCCCTCGAGACTGGGAACGAAACCGACCTTGATCATGGGCAGGGCCTTGGACTGTGGATGGTTCGGATGATCACCACACAGGTAGGCGGAGATATCTCGGTTGAACTGAATGAGAAGGGAACGGAAATCAACCTCCACATTCCTACTAAGTGACTACAAAGTCGGTACGTGTCTAAATTCAGGGTGAGTAACAAGCAATATGCGGGTGCGCCTACATTAACATGTATGTCTAGACTGCGAGGATCAGCCGTGGTCATGACATTCGGTAGTCTGCTGTTGACCCTATCCGTTGGCCACCATGTACGAGAGATTGCTGTACTCTCCACTCAACTTGGACCGATGATCGCACTATTTTTAGACGGGAGCCTCAGTCTCGGATTAATATACGCAGGATACTGGCTTCGTCAAAGAAATCTGACCGCTACTACCGAATGGTCTGTTGGTATTTGGACGATTTTTGGTGGTCTTGTAGGAGCTACGATTGCAGGAATAACACTTACAGTCGAGGTAATTGAGGGTCGGCCGCTCGTAGAACCACAGTTTAGGCTGTTAGTTTCCGCGGGTGGTGGGGCGTTAGTACTGTTTACTGCCGGATACTACGCAGCCCGCCAACAAACGCTCAATCACCGATACGAAACCCTGTTCAATAACACGATTCAGATAACTGGTCTCTTACGATTAGACGGAAGCATCATCGAGATCAACGACACCGCACTGGAATTTGGTGGTCTTGAGCGTGATAACGTCGTTAATGAGCAGTTCGACGAGATCTCGTGGTGGACGCACTCTGAAGAGGTCAAAAAAGGTATTCAAGATGCGATAGCACAAGCAAGAGATGGTGGGTTTGTTCGTTACGAAACTGAAGCGAGGGGAGCTGATGGTCTTAGAACTATTGAGGTTTCAGTGAAGCCAGTCACTAATGAGAACGGTAAGGTCATACAGCTCATCGTAGCTGGCTACGACATAACTGACAAACAACGGCAGAGAGAACACCTTCGAGTTCTCCACCGTCTGATGCGTCATAACATGCGAAATGATTTGATGAAAGTAAATGGCTGGACACAGATGGCTGCGACAGCGGTTTCTCGTGAAGAGCGCATGTCTCACGCAAATAGAGTTAAGAATATCTTGGATTCATGGGAAAAAATGACAGGTGAACTGAAAGAAGTCCAAAAGTTGATCGAATCAGAATCCGGAAAGCCAGATCATAAGCTTCCAGGTGATTTCTTACCAGATATCGTTGAGTCCCAACAATCTAAACATCCTGAAGCAGATATCTCGTTGACACTAGACGCTCCATTCACCGGACGCATCCCAGTGTATGTACAGAAAGCAATCATCGAAGCAATTGATAATGCCGTGGCGGCAAGCACCGAAGAGACGCCAACAGTAGGTGTGACCGTAGCTAACACCGATAACAATTGGATCAAAATTACGATTGCGGATGATGGGCCCGGAATACCACCAGCAGAGGCTGCGGTATTAGAGACAGGCCAAGAATCAGCATTAATGCACGGTAGCGCCCTTGGAATCTGGAAAATTCAGATGGCAGTCAAGCAAGCGGGCGGCAACATCTCTGTGGATGATCTCAGTAACGGGACCGCACTTCAGTTTCAACTCCCAAGCAGAGGTCAACAACAACAATCACTTGCCAGAGTGTGATTGTGGGACCCTTCGACGCAGTCGCTGGAACGTGTCACGTCTACTCGGTGAACTACCCCACCCTACTCGCTCCCGCTGGTCGCTCCTTGAGGAAGGGGGCTTACCGCCTGTATTCTGCTAACCCCACTCCCTACTGCGCTACTTCGTCGCTTCGATTTCTGCGTTGCTCCTTGAAAAAGGGGGATTAGCGCCTAATTCCACCTTAGCATTCTCGCCGGTTAAAATACGAGTTCTTAGCTTCGTGGATTCCCTTTTGAGCTCGGTAGAGTACTTTCGACAAAAGGTACTCCCGAGTCTCGCCACGGATGGCGGCGATAGGGATAACGGCTGGTTGGCACAGCCAGCGGTTCACCTGTTTGACCGCAGCGAGGGCAGTTTCGCCCCGCGAGAACAGGTCGTGAACTGCGAACCGTAATATCCCAACTCAGCGGTGCGGTGCCGTGGGATTCCCGCGTCTTCAGGCGTGGGAGGATGTCAATTAGTCTGAGGACCGGCTAGATCTGGACGAGTCTTGTATCAACCTCACAGTAGATGGAAAAATCGGCTGAGTATCCCGAATGAAAATTTCCTCCGAAATGCTATATGTGTCACCGCTTAGTTATCATACATGATTGAGTCAACAGGCGTTTCGGTTCTTCTCGTTGATGATGACCCCGCTCTCGCGGGACTAACAGCCGATATACTCTCTGAACAGGAGAGCCAATTTGCTGTTGAAACAGTAACAAGCGCCAGCGAAGGGCTGGATCGACTCGCCACAGATAACTTCGATTGTATTGTGAGCGACTACGATATGCCCGGCCAGAACGGTATTGAGTTCCTCAAAACAGTGCGCGAGGAAGATCCCGCCTTGCCGTTTATTCTTTATACAGGCAAAGGTAGTGAAGCGGTCGCAAGCGATGCGATCGCTTCCGGTGTGACAGACTATCTACAAAAAGACTCTGGAACAGCTCAGTACACGATCCTTGCCAATCAGATTCGAAACGCCGTAGAAAGACATCGCCAACGAGACCGTGCCCAAGCGACTCGCGACCAGTTGCGCCAAATCATCGATATGCTCCCACAGCTCGTCTTCGCTAAAGACGAGACCGGTGAGTTTCTGCTAGCAAACGAGGCCACTGCCGACGCGTATGGGACCAGCGTCAATAACCTCGAGGGTGCTACAGACGCCGACTTCGCAGACTCCAAGGAGCAAGTTAGCCAGTTCCGCTCCGACGATCAGGCCGTTATAGCGTCTGGCGAGCCTAAACAAATTCCCAAGGAGACGTTGACGACCGCCGATGGTGAGACACGGCTCTTGGAGACGACAAAGATCCCTTACGACCCGGTAGAAACCGACAGCAACGCTGTGCTCGGGATCTCAACAGACATCACCCAACGTAAAAAAAGAAAAACCGAACTAGAGATGCAGTCCGCTGCGATGGAAGCGGCGATGGACGGTATCTCGATCCTGAACGAGGACCACGAGTATATCTACATGAACCAAGCCCATGCCGATATCTTCGATTACGAGGCCGGTGAACTCCTCGGCAGCACCTGGCGACGACTGTATGGCGACGACGAGATCACACGGATCGAACGGGACGTCTTGCCAGTAGTCGAAGAGAAAGGTGAGTGGCGAGGCGAGACTGTGGGTAAGCGACGCGACGGGACCACAGTCTCTCAAGAGATCACGCTCTCACTGCTTGACGATGGCGGTCTTATCTGTACAAACCGGGACATCACTGAGCGCAAAGAGCGCGAGCAGAAGATTAAGCAGACGAATACTGTTCTCCGTACAATCGTCGAAAATCTGCCGATGGGGGTGCTCGTCGAAGATGCCGAACGTGACGTACTCATGGCGAATGACCTACTGGGCGAAACACTTGGCAAACCTATCGATAGTGACCAACTTGTTGGGCGTGACTGTGCCGCGGCGGCTGAAGAGCTCAAAAACCAGTTCGCCGATCCTGAGGGGTTTATCCAAGGCATAGCAGATCGGATTGAACGCCGGGAGGCGGTTCAAAACGAGGAGCTCACCCTCGCAGACAATCGCGTTGTTGAGCGCGATTACGTGCCGTACACCCTGCCAGAAGGTGAGGCGATTCTGTGGCTATACCGTGATGTAACAGAACGCAAGCAGCGAAAGGAGGAACTTGAACGGAGCAGTCAGTTTCTGCGAGACACACAGGAAGTCGCAGCTGTCGGTGGTTGGGAATTTACTATACAGTCAGAGTCTTTGCGATGGTCGGATGAAATGTACCACATTCACGGAGTGTCACGGGAGACTAATGTGACATTCGAAGACGCAATTGAATCTTATCATCCGGAGGATAGAGAGACCCTCGAAAAAGCCTTTAACGGTCTCGCAACCGAGGGCGATCCGTACGAACTGGAGGTTCGGATTCTCACAGTGGAAGGTGATGTGCGGTGGATAAGCGCCCTTGGAGAACCAGAGTATGAAGATGATGAAATCGTCGCCGTGCAAGGGACGTTCCAAGACATCACTGAGCGCAAGGAACGCGAGCAGGAGCTTCGGATGGTCCGTGAGCGGTTTGAACGATTTGCCGGCAATGTCCAAGACGCGTTTTTCTTATTACCAACTGATTACTCAGAAACTAAGTACGTAAATCCGGCAGTGGAAACAATCTACGGGATTACACCTGAGGAGGCCTACGATGACCCGACGGCTTGGCTCCGGCACGTCCATACCGATGACAAGGACGAGCTGCTCAAAAATCTGGAGGCCCAACAAGATGGAACAGTAGAGTGGCCAATCGAGCAGGAGTTCCGTGTCAACCATCCCAACCGTGGGGTACGCTGGGTACAGGCCCGCCTCGACGTAATTACCAACGAGAACGGTGATCCGTTTCGGATTACCGGTGTCACGACCGACATCACCAGACGAATAGAACGCAAACAGCAGTTGGAACAACAAACAGAGGAACTGGAGCATTTGGCGAACAAATATGAATCACAGTACCGAACGCTGTTCGAGGAAGCCCCAGTGATGACGGTTCTCACTCGATCTGAGGACGACCGGCCGATTATTGAGGACTACAATAGCCAGTTCGTCGAGACACTTGGATACGATGCGGACGCAATAACCGGCAGCAAACTCACAGAATTCTACACACCTGAGTCGGAAGAAGAATTACAATCTGGAGGATATAGTCGATCGATTAACGGTGAGTTCACTAGAGAGAAACGCAATCTAGTGGCTAACGATGGTGAGGTAGTAGAGGCTCTCTTGCGCTCGGTTCCACGTCGTACAGCAGACGGTGAGATCATCGGAACGGTAGCAATGTATATCGACATTACTGAACGTGAGTCGGTTAAACGCACAAACAAACGACTAGAGGAGTTCACAAGTGTTGTTTCACACGACTTGAGAAATCCACTACAAATCGCTACGGGGGGAATTGAAATGGCATCCATAGAGTGTGACAGCGACTATCTGGATGAGGCAAAAAAAGGTCTCAACCGGATGGAGACGCTGATTGACGATCTCCTGATGCTAGCCCGTGAAGGAAAAGAAGTAACCGACGCACAGCCGTTCGATCTCGCCACGATGATTAATGGGTGCTGGGAAACCGTTGACACAGGCCAAGCAGCATTATTCAACAATATCGAACGGAGTATACTTGCAGATAAAAGCCGCCTCAAGCAGGTGTTTGAGAACCTGTTTCGAAACGCAATCGAACACGGCGGATCTGACGTGACTGTGACGGTCGGGGAACTTGACGACGGATTCTATATTGAGGACGATGGTCCGGGTATTTCGTCCGAGGAATATGATGACATCTTTGAGGCCGGGTACTCGAAATCGGCAGACGGAACCGGATTTGGGCTGAGTATTGTTGAAGAGATTATCGCCGCTCATGACTGGCAGATTCGTGTCACAGGCGGGAGTGACGGTGGAGCTCGATTTGAGGTTATGGATGTCGAATTTGAGAAATCATCAGGGGAGGTGTGACCTCCTCCCCGTCGTAAACAGTAGTTGCCGAACCTCACAAAGCATCCTCAGCTAGCTGTTTCTGAAGCCTGAGCTCTGTGGCGAAGCGGTTGTGCTGGGTGGCCTTGACGAGAAAATCTTCGACGAACTGACGCAGAGCTGTCGCTGTCGGCGGCGACTGCCGCCGACGCGACAGCGTCGCCACTCATGACGAAGGCTAGCCCTGTCGGAGAGTAGCGAGTAAACCGATCGTCTGGTGGTCGATTTGGGGAGACGGCCCGACGCGTCGCGAGGGCCGTCCACGCTGCCCGTTGAACCATATTGATGAACTCCTTGAACGACCACTTCCAGAGGCGACGCCCCCCACGGCGGGGCGTCGCCACGTACTCCCAGTGTAAATACCGCCAGACGTTCTGTAACAACAAGCTCACCACGACGTACAGCAGCCGTACGACCGGATTTTGTGTCGAGGTCGTCGCAATACTTTGTTTAAAGAGTCGATAGCTCGTGTCGATACCGAAGCGTTTCGCGTGGTGGTATCGAGCATCTCGTGGTGAGTCGATGAACGGCGCGTCAGTCCTTGCCACTGCCAGAACGTTCGGCCTTCAGCTGTCGAACCTCCCGTTCCACGTCGAGATCGTCCAGATCGTCGAACCGGACGATCAGCGTCTCGTCCTCACCAGCGTTCGCGTTCCGCCCATCGTTGTCGGCCGTGTCGACCTCGTTGGCGGTTGTCGGTTCGTCTCCGCTAGTCTCTCCTCCCGAAAGCCGGGCGTCGACCCGACGGACGAGTACGTACGTCGTGGCTGCAGTTCCAGCGGCCACGGCCCCGTAGGCGGCCAACAACGCCTCAGCACCGAACCGAGCCTCCAGCACTGGCCCTGCGAGCCACGCGAACACACAGACACCGACAAGAAACGCCGTGGCGACAGAAACGGCTCTGCTCATGTGGTGCGCTTCGGCGTCACCGGACAAAGCCCTTCGCTCGCCGAGTGCCGGTCCGTGGGCCTATCAGCACGCAGTCGAGAGGTTACACCGTTGATCGTCCGTGTCTATTGTTCGAGGATTAAAACATCATCTCGAGTGTTATACCCACTGATGATTTCTAACCAACAGATCGGTGTATAAAGACCCATCACAGAGGAATTCGTACTCTCTGACGTTAACCAACAGGGGTAGATAAGGGCGGTTTTGTTGGTTAAGCGGCCCTGTTGAGATCCTCAAGAGATAATAGGTTTCTGGGGATGTGCTAAATATAGAAACTTCGTCTCACAGGGTATTTTGCGAATCGCCAGTCATCTATATGATACTCGTTCTCGTAGTTAGCTCATGGTAGTGGATGTGCTCACGACGATAGAGGAGCTGTTAGGAGAGGTTCAAGAAGATATGGACAACCCGGACGCAAGTTACAAACTGAGGACTGCGAGACAACTTCTTAGTGTGCTTGAACAGCGTAACGAAGACCTAAGTATGGCAGTCAGCGAAGCAGTCTCCGACGATGAGTTGCTCGACCGGCTCCGTGAGTTAGATTATATACAGCCAGCAGTTGACGACTTCGCTGGATAGGATTGGTACGTGCTCGTACTGTTGGCGAACCTACCTGGTTGATAGATAGTACACGGCCGATTCGCACTCTATATTCAGCAAATGGTTGACGACAGATCGCCGGTTGAGGGTTTTAATAGAACCAATTCGACACGTACGCACGACTCGGGTTTGAGGAGGTAGGGTGTGCGTCAGTGGGGGTCGATATCGGTGGCCTCCTCCAGCCGCTCGACGCGTTCGCGCAGTTCTTCGAGGTTGGGATCCTCGGCCCGCGCATCCTCCAGCGGGCGGACATCGGTGAGTGCGTCGTCGACGCGCTTGTCCTCGGCCTCGCCGCCGAGGTAAAGATCGCGGCGATCCTGGTGGAGGCTCCGGAGCGTCGACTCAGCGATGCCGGTGTCGTCGGCGACAGTCGCGAACGACTCACCGCGGTCGACACGGGTGAGGGCCTCCCGGACGTGTAGGAACTCGGCCGGATCAACGCGGAGGTAGCCGTCCTCGACGACGAACCCTGCTGGCGGCCTCCCGGTCCACTTTCCGGCGGACTGTGCGGCGCGGACGCCCGACCGTATCCGCTGGAGTTTTTGTTGGTGTTCGATCTGGGCGAGGTCGCCCATCAACCGAGCGACCATGCTGTATATCGTCTGCTGAAGTTCGCCGTCGTCGACATGGATCTTCAGGCCAACATCGAGGGCCTCGACGCCAGTGTCATGTTCCAAGCAGTGTTGGATGAACTCGTGAATCTCAGTCGGACCGAGCCGAGAGAGTCGGCTGATTTCGTGAACGACCACGAGGTCGAACTGTCCCGTCTCGACATCGTCGAGGAGTCGGTTGTACACCTCGCGAGTGTCGGTGTCGGCAGCGCCGGAGACGATCTCTGGATACTCCTCGATGTCTTCTACACCGAGACGTTCCAAATGCTCGTGCGCCTCGTCGAGCTGCCGAGATACGTCCTGATCCGATGTTGAGACGCGGGCATAGATCGCCGCAGTCGCGGGTCCGTTTTTGCTCATGTTTTCGAGGACACGCTGTCAATTTAAACAAGTGGGGGTTACTGCGGTTTTATGTATACCACTACCTTCTCGACAAACCGACCGTCGCAGTTGAAGGAAGACAACAACGAAAGGCTATCCTCCCTGAGCTGGCACGGCGATTTCCGATATCTCACACAGAAGAACATATTGAAATAATTAAGAACTGATAGGAATAGCGTGCGAGATACAGAAGGTGTGGTCAGGACGGGAACTGCGTTATTTTCTCTATCTGAATGCCAAATCAACCGATAGAATACGCTTGTGTATTGATCGGTTTGACAGGCCGAACGTGTGTGGAAAGCATACTATGATAGCTTGTTAGTGGCTGAACTGAATAGCAAAGCAGATCGCTCACCGTCCTTGTTGGCCAACGCTCTGGATTCATCTATGACTCTAACTTGCTTCGGATTTAATATGTCGCCTGTGTTAGTGCGTGGTAAACCAATTAATGCTTCCAGAGCATAATAAAGTACTTTAGTATGCCCAACAGTAGTATTAGGTAGAAAATGGCTAAAATATTCGCTGGCTCAGATGATTCGTTCGTATCTGCTTGGCAGATATGGAAGCGGAGAAACAAGGAGTATGAGTCATTTGTCCTCGCTCAAGGAGACACGGTAGTCTTCAGAACAGCAACGGAGAGTGGGAACGAGGAATACACTTGGTATGTGGGAATCGAAGAAGACGAACTACCTGAAGACGTGGAACTTAACGGTTGTACTGTTCGAGATAATCGGGGAGAGTAGTCACTCACAGAGTCACAGTAAATCCTATCTTGCCGAGAGGACGGGATAGTTGCCCTAGCAAATTCACTCTGAGTCGGAGCCAGCATTCTGAAGATTCTCTCGATACTTTCTGAACGTATTTGCCCTGTCACGTTTCTCTTGTTCGGTCAGTGTATCGTATTGCTCCTCATCATAGAATGGTAATTCTTCAACCGAGGGAACATCCATGATCACCCCTAAGGCAGTGATTTTGGGTGAGTAGTTTTCGATAACCCATTCTTCGCTATGATTTCTAACCGCTTTTCTGATGAAGGGGGCAACTTCAGGATATTCCTCTTCAAGATTGTCGCTCATAGTTATCGAAGAATAGTAACTATCGTGTGAAAACTACTACGCCGCTAAAACACTGAGTTGCGTGCCTCTTTCTCAACTGGATCGAGAGGCCATTGCTATGACAAATAGTAAAGTGCGTTGGCTGAATCTGCCGTAGCATGAACACACTGCCAGGCGGCGATGATGGACCGCCGTCTCTTTCTCGCACATTCTCTCCTGAGGAGGTCAATATGGATTTGACGATGTGTGGCCTCTTACCCGATCGAGCCGAAGAGATTGCTCGGCTGTACTGTGAACACGGAAACTGGAACCAAGTCAAGGAAATCTGGTTCGAGGAACGGCGTG
>Ga0209917_1001271_pt1 | contig 10159 bp, 6 predicted proteins | sample SalPon2_C_H2O_MG_FD_185710 | JGI IMG/M metagenome (GOLD analysis project Ga0209917, IMG submission 185710) | Salt pond water microbial communities from South San Francisco under conditions of wetland restoration - Salt Pond MetaG R2_C_H2O_MG... | ecosystem: Environmental > Aquatic > Non-marine...
GATGAGGAACGATCCGATCCCGACGACCTGTGCCATCAGCTGCGGGAAGATCGCCGCGTTTCTCGGATAGTCCTTGAGTATCGGGTCGACGTAGAATACTACGGACAGCCCGAGTAGCGTTACGAGCAGTACGTGTTCGGCGGTAATGCCTTCAAGCCGTTTTGAGTAATTGACCATGACAGTGGGTATCTCATCCGGGGAACTCCAAGTATAAATAAATTAAGTACGACGCGCCGCCGCGGTCCTGACCGGTTCAGGGCTGGTGTTCGTTGACCAGGTCCAGAATTCCGAGCTCCTCGTACTGCGAGAAGGCGTCCTCGAAGTTCTGTTCTGCGACTTCCGGTCCTTCGAACACGACCGGGTTGCCCGTCTCCTCACTCCACGCTTGGGTGGATTCGTGGTTGACCGTGGCTTCCAGCGTGTCCGCGTAGAAGTCGACGATCTCCTGCGGCGTCTCCGGCGGGGCGTACATGCCACGCCAGACACCGCCCACAAAGTCGATCTGCGGGTAACCGAGGTCGGTCACGGAGTCGATGTCCGGGTAGACCTGGGTACCGGGTCCGTAGAACGTCGTGACCGGATAGATCCGACCGGTGTTGACGACGGACTGCGTACCGGCGTCGGTCCCGATACCACACGGGACCTCGCCGCTGGCGACCGCCTGCGCCACCGGGCCGGTCCCGGTGTACTGCACGCGGTTCTGCCAGTTCCATCCGACCTCGTCTTCGTACTGGTACTTGTACAGCAGGACGATGATGTCCTGGGAACTACCGGACGACTGGACACCAATGTCCTCCCACTCGCCGCTCTCGTACTTCGCGAGGACGTCGTCGAAGGTCTCGACTTCGCCCTCGTACTCCTCGTTGACGACGAGCGTCCACGTGGACTGCCCGACGACGCCGAGACCGGTGAGGTCACGGATGTCGAAGCTCGGCTCGTTGAGCAGCTGCGGAGCGACCTCCAGCGGACCCGCGTTGCCCGCGATGGTCTGTCCGTCCGGCTCCGTGCGGTGCAGCTCACCGAGACCGTTCAGGCCACCGGCACCCGGAATGTTGTCGATCTGAAGCGACTCGCCGAGCTCATCCTGGAACCCTTCCTGGATACCGCGGGCGTACGTGTCCGTTCCGCCACCCTCGTCGTACGGGACGATGTAGCGAACGGTTCCGGACGGCGACCATCCACCGCTGTCGCCGCCGTCGGAGCCACCGTCGGACCCGTCGGACCCGTCGGAGCCACCGTCGCTGCCGTCAGAGCCGCCGTCGCCGCCGTCGCCCCCGTTGCCGGAACAGCCGGCGAGGGAGACGGCTGACGTCGCACCGACCGCCTGCAGGAACCGCCGTCGTGTGTTCGAACTCGATTCGCCCGTGTCGTCTGCTGTGTTCTCTGTCATCTTGTCACGTGGTTTCGATAGTTGGTTTTATCGGCCGGAACTGCCTTCATGGGATTGCCTTTGCCGTGTCCAACCGTGACATTAGATGGTAATATCATAAATGTTTCCCCTCGTTGTTTCCGTCTTACACGAGTTCGCGAGCGACGTGAAACGACGAGCGACCCGTCGAAGAGCAGATTACGCAGCACTGGTCTGGTGCATGTGTGAGATAAATTAAATCATAATCGGAAGCGTGCACGCGAACCGATCCGTTTAGCCATCTGTTGTGTTTGTACCGAGTTTGTGGCGGCCGCGACGGCGACCGGGTGGAATATTTATATAACAGGATTGAATACAGGCTGTATGGTGATAGTCGCAGCTGTTGATCGGTCAGAACGGGCCCCGGCAATCGTCGAAGAGGCGGTCGAACTCGGCGAGGCGTTCGATGAACCCGTCGAAGTGGTGCACGTCTTGACGCGTCAAAAGTTCATTGACCTCGAACGGACGAGCGTCAGCGACACAGGGAACACCATCCCGACCGACGACATCCTCGACATCGCAGAGGACATCGCTCAGGAAGTGGTCGACAGCTCGTCCGCTGTCGACGTATCCCCTGTCGGTCTCCTCGGCGATCCGGCCGACGAGGTCGTCAACTACGCCGAGTCCAACGACGCCCGATACCTCGTCATCGCCGGCCGCAAGCGGTCTCCGGTCGGGAAGGCACTCTTCGGCAGCACGGTCCAGACCGTGATGCTCGACTCCGAAGTCCCGGTCGTCTCGATCCGCGCGGACTAACCCGTCGACACCGGATCGTCCGTGATCCCGAGCCGATCGCGGCCCGTTTCGGGGCTCGGTAGCGCGTCATAACGGATCAATCCGTGAGCGCCGTATAGCGATCTGTCGTCCGTTCGAACGGAGACACCTACCTCGGTACCGACCTGTGTCGCGCTACTGGCTATGTTTCTCTACGCCACGAGTTATGCTCCTCTACGCCTGAAGTCGTGTTTCTCGGCGTGAGTAACGCGTCCGTGAAACGGGCTCTGTGAACCGCGCGGTTACAGCCGTTCTTCGATCGCGTCGACGACGTCGCCGGTCGAGGCCGATCCGCCGAGGTCAGGCGTCACCGGAGCGTCGTCATCAGAGAGCACCGCTCTGACGGCGCTCCAGAGCGCGTCGCTGATGGCGTCCTCACCGAGATTTTCGAACATCATCGCCGCGGAGAGCACCGTCGCCATCGGATTGGCGACGTCCTGTCCGACGATGTCGGGCGCGCTCCCGTGGACCGGCTCGAACATCGAGGGATACTCGTCGTCCACGTTGATGTTGCCGGACGGGGCGAGCCCCATGCTACCGCTGACGATAGCGCCGATGTCGGTCAAAATATCACCGAACAGGTTGGAGGCGACGAGCACGTCGAACTCCTCCGGCCGGCGGACCAAGTCCATGCTCGCGGCGTCAACGAGCAGCGACTCGACTTCCACGTCGGGGTACTCGGGGGCGATATCTTCGACGACATCGTCCCAGAACGTCATGCTGAACGCCTGCGCGTTGGACTTCGTGATGCTCGTCAGGCGTCCGTCGCGCTCGGTCGCGGCCTCGAACGCCGCCCGTACGATCGTCTCCGTCCCCTCTCGCGTGTGGACCGCGCTCTGTACGGCCACCTCGTGGTCGAACCCCTCGTGGATACGCCCGCCCGCGTCGGAGTACTCGCCTTCGGTGTTCTCGCGGAACACGACGAAGTCGATGTCGCCGCTCTCGTAGCCTCGGAGCGGGCTCTCGACACCGTCGAAGAGAATCGACGGACGCTTGCACACCTGTTGATTGAACCCCTTGCGGATGGGCAAGAGGAGCCCGTGGAGCGTGATGTGGTCGCGGACATCCGGGTGACCGACCGCGCCGAGCAGGATCGAGTCCGCGTCGACGATCTGATCGAGTCCCCCGTCCGGCATCATCTCGCCCGTCTCGAGGTACCGTTCCGTTCCCCAATCGTACTCGGTGAACTCGACGTCGACGCCGTGTCGCGACGCGGCCTCGTGGAGCAGTGGCAGGGTTTTATCGACGACTTCCGGACCGATACCATCGCCTGGTATCGTTGCTATCTCATACGACATGGTTCCGAAATTCGCTCACGCGTAGTAAATACTTTGGTACGTGACACGCTTTGCCCACCCTCGTCTCGGACTCACAACCCTTTTTACGGCCTTCATGGTATAGAGGTGCATGGTAAGCGAAACAGCCTTCGAGAGTATCTCGCTCGACGTCACCGACGGCGTGGCGACGATAGAGTTCCACAGGCCCGAGGTGTACAACGCGCTCAACGATACGGTCATGCTGGACCTGCTTCGCGCGTTCGACGAGATCCAGCTCGACCGCTCCATCGACGTGGTCGTAATCACGGGCGAGGGCGACGACGCGTTCTCCGCGGGTGCCGACATATCCCAGTATGCGGGAACGGCAGAGGAGCACGATCCGCGACAGAAGGACCGGCAGGAGCTGTTCTACGAGATGTACCGCAAGCCGTTCGAGTGTCACGCGCCCGTGATAGCCAAGATCAACGGCTACTGCGTCGGCGGCGGCCTCATCTTCGCGATGTACTGCGACATGCGTATCGCCGTCGACGACGCCAAATTCGGCGTTCCGGTGACCGACATCGGCCAGATCCCGACCGGGAACTCCACGTGGCGCGCGATCGAACTCGTCGGCGAGGCGAAAGCGAAGGAACTCGTCTACACGGCCGGGATGATCGGAGCCGACGAGGCCGAGCGGATCGGGCTCGTCAACCACGCCGTCCCGCGCGAGGAACTCGACGAGACGGTGACGGAGATCGTCGAGGCGATCCAGAGCACGGGTCGGTCCGCGGTGAAGAACTCGAAGCGCGCGTTCAACCACGCGGTCGACGCGGAGACCGCGGAGGAGAACCGCGAGTTCGAGTCAGACGTGTGGTGGGAGCAGTTCGCGACCGACGAGCGGGAACGACTCGTCGACGAGTTCAACGAGAAATGACGGGGGGACCGCTCGCCGACCTCACCGTCGTGGAGATGACCGGCCACCGCGCGGGCCCGTTCTGCGGGGCGCTGCTCGCCGACATGGGAGCCGATGTCGTGAAGATCGAGCGGCCCGGGGTGGGCGATCCCGCCCGCAGCCAGGGGGTCGGGCCCGACGGCAAGTCCGGCTACTTCATGGCGAACAACCGGAACAAGCGCTCCGTCACGCTCGATCTCAAGTCCGACGCGGGCACCGAGGCCGCGCTGTCGCTCTTAGAGAAAGCGGACGTGTTCATCGAGAACTTCGGGTACGGCGTCACGGACAAGCTCGGCGTCGGCTACGACGACGTGACGGAGCGGAACCCCGAGATCGTCTACGCCAGCATCAAAGGCTACGGCGAGACCGGCCCGCGCAAGAAGCAGGCCGGCCTCGACCTCATCCTGCAGGCCGAAGGCGGGATCATGAGCGTCACCGGACCCGAGGGCGGCGAACCGGTCAAGGTCGGACAGGCGATCGGCGACCTCACGACCGGGATGTTCACCGCCATCGGGCTGCTCGCGCGGCTCTACGAGCGCGGCCACCTCGGCGACGAGGACGCCGAGTCGTTCAACGGGAAGTTCGACGTCGGCCTCTTCGACTCCATCGTGACGCTGATGAACGAGTACCTCACCTCTTACTCGATGGACGGGTCCGTGCCCGGCCCGCAGGGAACCTCCCACCAGACGCTCGTGCCCTACCAGCGGTTCGAGACCGCGGACGGCGCGCTCGTCACCGGCGTTCCGAGCGACGACCGATGGGACGACTTCGTCGAACTCGTCGGCCGCGAGGAGCTAGCCGAGTACCCGACGAACGACGACCGGTTCGAGCACGCAGACACCGTCGTCGGGATCATCGAAGAGGAGTTCGAGACGGAGTCCACGGAGTACTGGCTCGATACGCTCATCGAGTACGGGTTCCCGTGCGGGCCGATAAACGACATCGAAGATGTCGTCAACTACGACCAGACGCGAGCGCGCGAACTGGTCGTCGAACACGACGACCCCGACTGGGGCGAGTGTCTCCTGCCCGGCCACCCGATCAACTTCCCCGACCATGACGACATCGTGCGTTCGCCCGCACCGCGCCTCGGCGAGCACACGGAGTCCGTCTTCGCCGAGGTCGCCGGCGACCAGACTACGCTCGACGAGTGGCGCGAGGACGGCGCGTTCGGCGGCGAGTAAGACGGGGCGGGGCTTTCGAACGTCCACTGGCGGCGCAGCCGCCGATGGTCGTCGCTGACGGCGGTACGTTTTCTCTTGATATGGCGGATTTCCCGAAAGATACCGAGGTATATTCGCGCCTTACGCGAGCGCGTCGGCGAGTTTCTCGATCGGGTGCGGCGGCTTCTCGTCGTACTCGTCGCCGATCTGCGTCCGGCAGGACGCGCCCGGTGCGACGACGCTGTCGCCGTCGCTGTCGTCGATCCGGTCGAAGAGCATCGACCCGATCGCCTGACTCATCGAGTAGTGCTCGGCCTCGTAGCCGAACGTTCCCGCCATCCCACAACAGCTCGTGTCGAGCGGGTCGACCCGGAAGCCCGTCCGGCGGAGCACGCCGACCGCGTGGTGGTCCTTCTTCACCGACTTCTGGTGGCAGTGGCCGTGGTAGGTGAGCCGCTCCGCACCGCCGTCGGCGTCGAGCGCCTCGTCGAGGCGGTTGACGTCGACGTACTCTAAGACGCCGTAGGTGTTTGCGGCGACGGTCGCCGCGGCCTCAGAGGAGAGTAGATCGAGGTAGTCGGACTGGAACATGACGGCGTCGGAGGGTTCGACGACGACCACGTCGCGCCCGTCTTCGACGCGTGGTGCCAGCGACTCCACGTTGGCCTCGGCGGTCTCGCGCGCCTTACCCAGCAGTCCCTTCGAGTGGGCGGGCCGGCCGCTGTCCGTGATATCCTCGGCGACCTCGACGTGGACGCCGGCGGCTTCGAGCACCCGGACCGCCGCCTTCCCGGCGTCGGGGTTGTTGTAGTTGGTGACCGTGTCGGGCACGAGGACGACGCGGCGCTCCGCCGCCGACTCGCTCACCGTCGACCCGCCGCGCGCGCTCCACCAGTCGACGAACGTCTCGCGATAGAACGTCGGGAGCGAGCGCTCCCGGGCGATTCCGAGCGTCTTCTCCATCACGGCGCGTGCGCCCGGGATCTTGGTCCCGAGGTTCGAGAGCGGCGCGGTCGCGCTCCCGAGCTTCGAGAGCGTCTCGACGTTAGCGAACAGCTTCGACCGGAGGTCCGCGCCGTGTTTCTCGTGGTGAGCGTGTTCCACCTCGACTTTCATCTTCGCCATGTCGACCTCGCTCGGACAGTCGATCGAACAGCCCTTACAGCCGACACAGAGGTCCAACACCTCGTGCATGAACTCCGTGTCGAACTGCTCGCCGTCGTCGAGGTCGCCGCTCATCGCCTGCCGGAGAAGATTCGCGCGACCGCGCGTGCTCGTGATCTCCTCTTGGGAGGCCCGGTAGGTCGGACACATCACGCCGCCGGCCCCGTCTTGACTGGTGCGGCAGCCGCCACAGCCGTGACAAAGCTCGGCCATCCCCTGGAACCCGTTGTCGTTTTCCCACTCCAGGGCGGGCTCGAACCCGGCGTCGAAGTCGTACTCCTCGCCGAACCGGAGGTTCTCCGTCATGTCGTGGTCCCCGCAGACGCTACCGGGGTTGAGAAGCCAGTCGGGGTCGAACGCGGTCTTCAACTCGCGGAATACGTTCCAGAGCCGGTCGCCGTACAGCTTCCGGTTCCACTGCGTCCGCGCGCGGCCGTCGCCGTGCTCGCCCGACACCGACCCGCCGAGGCGCACGGCCAGATCGGTCGCGGCGTCGGAGATGGACTCCATCGTCTCCGTCCCCTCGGCCGTCTTCGTGTTGATGAGTGGCCGAACGTGCATACACCCCGGCCCGGCGTGCGCGTAGAAGCTCCCGAACGTGTCGTGGTCCTCGAAGATCTGCTTGAACTCCTTCGTGTACTCGGGCAGGTGCTCCGGCGGGATCGCCAGATCCTCGATGAACGCGATGTGCTTTTCGTCGCCGGTCCGCGAGAGCAGGATCGGCGTCGAGGCCTTCCGCATCTTCCAGAACTTCTTTTGCGTCTCCTCGTCGTATGCGGCCATCCCGTCGAACGCCAGATCGCCGACGCGGTCGTCGAGGAGGTCGTCGACCCGCTCTTTGGCCTCCTCCTCGGTGTCGGCATAGAACTCGATCAGGAGGAACGAGTCCGTCTCGTCCGGCAGCAGTCCGATGACGTCTTTGAATTCCTCTAAGTCGCGCGCGAGGTCGACGAGGACGCCGTCGAGCACCTCGACCGCGGCCGCGTCGTGTTCGAGGATGGGACCCACGTCCTCCATCGCGTCCATCAGGCTGTGGTACGTGAGCAGGCCGACCCCCTTCGTCTCCGGGATCGGCTCCAAGCTGATCTCGGCTTCGGTAACGATCGCCAGCGTCCCCTCGCTGCCGACGAGAAGCTTGGCGAGGTTCACCGTTCCCGACTCCGACTCCTCGACCAGCACGTCGAGGTTATACCCCGAGACGTTCCGCTTGAGATCGGGGTATCGGTCGTCGATCTCGTCGGACTCCTCGTCGAGGATCCGAACGACCTCGGCGTATATCCGTTCGAGGAGCGCGCCGTCGGGGTCTGCGCCCTCGCGAAGCTCCGAGACCGCGATCTCGCCGAACGTCTCGACGCTGCCGTCGGCCAACACCGCCTCGATTTCCTCGACGTACGCGTCGGTCTTCCCGTACTTCAGCGAGTGCGCGCCGGTCGTGTTGTTCCCGATCGCGCCGCCGAGCGCGCTCCGATCAGCGGTCGACGGGTCCGGCGCGAACTTCAGGTCGTGCGGTTCGAGGGTGCGGTTGAGCTCGCCGAGCGTGATCCCGGTCATCGCCCGGGCTCGCCGAGCGTCGGGGTCGACGTCGAGCACGTCGGTCATGTACCGAGTGAAATCCAAGACGACCGCCTCGTTGACCGACTGTCCGGCGAGGCTCGTCCCGCCGCCGCGGGGCAGTACGGGAATCTCCTCTCCGGCGCAGTACTCCATCACGGCCGCGACGTCCGCAGTCGATGTCGGGTAGACGACGCCGATCGGCGTCACTTCGTACGCCGACGCGTCCGTCGCGTACATCTGTTTCGAGTACTCGTCGAAACGCACGTCGCCGTCCACGAGCCCGTCGAGGTCGGAAACGAGCGCCGAGTCGGCGTCGTCCTCGCTGCGGTAATCGTAGTTCGTCCGCGGATCTGCGGATGGGTCGGGGGGTGTGTTTTTGGAAGCCATCTGTGTCGGTAGTATTACCGGACCTCGGTGTGGCGAAGGTATGAATGTTACGCGTCAACAGACACCGACCGTGATCTGTGTGATCTGCCGACACATCCGTACACCGATGGCCACACGACCTTACATCGGCGGCCGACACACCGAGCGGGAGGTCGATCCGAAAAAGCGGGACAGCGGATCGGCGCGAGCGGACTACTCGCGCTCTTGGGCGTCGACGACCGCGACGGCTGCGAGGTTGACGATGTCTTTCACTTCGTCGCCGCGCTGGAGCACGTGGACCGGCTCGTCCATGCCGACGAGCATCGGGCCGATTGCCTCTGCGTCGCCGAGGCGCTGGAGCAGCTTGTACCCGATGTTCCCGGACTCGAGGTTCGGGAACACGAGGACGTTCGCGGGCTCGTCGAGGTCGGAGAACTCGTAGGTGTCTGTAAGCATCTCCTCGACGAGTGCCGTGTCCGCCTGCATCTCGCCGTCGACCGGGAAGTCGACCGCGGAGTCCTCCCGGAGCATGGCCGCGGCGTCCCGCGGTGCTTGCGTCTCCTCGCCCTCGACGCTCCCGAAGTTGGAGTACGAGAGCAGCGCCGCGCGCGGCTCGACGTTGAACTGTCGCGCCAACTCCGCAGTGTGTCGCGTCGTCTCCGCGAGCACGTCGGCGTCGGTGTCGCGGTTGACGGTGACGTCGGCGAAGAACACCACGCGGTTCCCGATGGTCAGCATGTAGACGCCGGAAACGTACTCGGCGTCGTCGGCAGTCCCGATGACCTGAAGCGGCGGCCGAAGCGCAGACGGATAGTGGTGCGTCAGTCCGGTGAGCAGGGCGTCTGCGTCGTTCTGGTCGACCATCACGCTACCGAGGTAGTTCGTGCTGGTCCGGACGAGTTCGCCCGCCTCGCTGCGGGTGATCCCCTTGCGCTTGCGGAGCTCGTGCAGTCGGTCCGCGTACGCGTCGTACTCGGCGTCCGTCGGGTCGTTGACCATCGGCTCGTAGTCGAGCCCCAGTTCGTCTATCGTGGCCGTGATCGCGTCCTGATCGCCCAACAGCACGGGCTCCGCGATCCCCTGCTCTGCGAGCTGGTAGGCCGCGCGGATCATCTTCTCGTCTTCGCCCTCCGCGAGCGCGATGCGTTTCGGGTCCTGTTTGGCCTTGTTGAAGACGATCCGCATCATCTCGCGGGACTTGCCAACGCGCGCCTCCAGGGCGTCGCGGTACTCGTCGAGGTCGACTTCCTCGCGCGCCGCGCCGGACTCCATCGCCGCCTCGGCGACCGCCGGCGCGACCTCGAAGAGGACGCGCGGATCGACGGGTTTCGGCAGGATGTACTCCGGGCCGAACTGCAGCGGCTCGTCGCCGTACGCTTTCAACACCGCGTCGGGAACGTCCTTGCGGGCGAGTTCCGCGAGCGCCTCGGCGCAGGCGACTTTCATCTCCTCGTTGATCTCCGAGGCCCGCACGTCGAGCGCGCCGCGGAAAATGAACGGGAACCCGAGGACGTTGTTTACT
>Ga0209917_1001273_pt1 | contig 10156 bp, 8 predicted proteins | sample SalPon2_C_H2O_MG_FD_185710 | JGI IMG/M metagenome (GOLD analysis project Ga0209917, IMG submission 185710) | Salt pond water microbial communities from South San Francisco under conditions of wetland restoration - Salt Pond MetaG R2_C_H2O_MG... | ecosystem: Environmental > Aquatic > Non-marine...
AATTCGGCTGTCCGGCACATAATGGTTGGTACTCGTGGGTGACTGCTGATCGACAACTCACCTCGACAGTTGGTAGAGGCCACTACACTTCGATAGCGGAGTGACCATTCACACCGTGGGGTGTTTCATCTCGCACATGGTGGGTGTCGATTGCACGCTTCCGCAATAACACGCAAAAAATCACTATATAGGCCGTTATTCACTGTCTCAGAGGGGATTGGGTTCCGTTTAATTTCGTGATTCTCATCGGTATCGTGCAATACGAATAGTGAGGTGCCCGGATACCGCTCCGAACGAAGCTGTTTTGAGACCCTTGGACTACGTGTATAGTTTCACTTTCACTAACCTTTGCTTCCTTTTTTGTACTCGTTGTTTGTATGACAGGCTGCATGATTCCCCGCTACAGAGGTGAGTCATCCGAGTGCGTGTAATGGCACATTTGTCCGCACGCGCGGATGCCGCCTATCAGAACGACTACCACCACAAGCTGCGTGGCCGGCTCTGGGACGCACTCGACGGCACCGCCTACGACGACCGACACGACGATGGCGAGCCGCCGGGGTTCTCTTACTCGAACCCGTTTCCGCCCCACGACATGCAGGAAGGTGACGACCGAAAGCTGCTGGTCGCCTCGCCCGACGAGGAGTTGCTGGCCAACGTCGCTGCCGACCTGCTTGAAGAACCGGAGTTGAACATCGGCGAGATGCCGTTTCACGTCGACGACGTGAGCTCGCTCGAACCCGATGTCGGGGAACCCGGCACGCGCGGGACGATTGAAACCGGAACTGGCCTCCTCGTTCGGATTCCGCCGTGGCGATGTGAGGAGTACGGCATCGACCATCCCGGCGGCGACACGGCCGTCTTCTGGCGACCGGAGCACTCGATGGAGCCGCTCCGCAAGCAGCTGGAGGACAACCTCGATCAGAAACACGACCGTTTCGCCCACGATCACCTGCCGGGGCCGAGCGATGTCGACGGCGATCTGTTCGACGGCTACGAACTCATCAAGACGTTCGCCGTTCCGGTGACCGTCACCGAGGGCCAAGAGATGACCTACGTCCTGAGCAAGTGGGAGTTCGAGTACACGGTTCGGGACGACCATCACCGCCGGCATCTCAATCTCGCGTTGGATTGCGGGCTCGGCGAACGGAACTCGTTGGGGCTCGGGTTCGTGAATATCACTGATAAAACACAACCAGGCGAGAGCGAACTGGAGGGAAGCGATGCTTTCGCCTGACGAGTTCCGGGAGAAATATCCGGTTGATGAGCTGGAGACAGAGCTTCCGGATTCGTCAATCGGGTCGCTTAGAGATCTCCAGTACCTATACGGAAAACTCTACACGCTTGCCACAACGGGTGGCGGCGAGTACGCACCGTATCTCACACCCGACGCCGCTGGCGATCTCGTCGACACCGACGATAGTCTGATCGTCGTTCGAGTGGACGTGTCCAGTGACGAACCACGGTTAGCCGACGATGACATCGGCCCTGTTCAGGTGACGAGATATACAAACGAACTGATTCAGCAGGTCGGCCACTGCAAGTATCCGGCAGCGCGTGGGATTGACCACAGCGTAACACACCAAGCCGGGCAAGACAGCGATCCCGAAAAGCTGGCACGCTATGCGAAAGAACGGCTGACGAAGTGGGCTGTTGATGATGTCGTGACGAAAGCAGCCGACGACCATTCCGATGGCTGGATCATCAAACGACTGGCCGAAGTCGGTGAAGACGAGAGTGCGCTCGAAACAATCGAGGAGGCAATCACACAGAAGCTCGGTGGTGAATCAGCCACATCGCTGTTAACGGTTCAAGTTAAAACTGAACCGGACGGCGAGTATCAGTGCCCCGGCGATCTCGACGTGTTCAACGAGGCGATGCGCCAGCGGAAGCTCTCGAAACTCGTCACGAAGAACAAAGCCGACGACTCGTCGGGACATGCGACAGATCTTGTCACTGGCTTGCCGGCTCGAACGGTTGGAACGTCCGAAGATCCGCAGAATTACTTCCTCGGCAAACAGCTCGAAAAATTCCCCGGCCTCGATATCGAAGAAGCGTGGCGTTCACATCCGATTTCGGAGGATGCCGCAATAACGGTAATGAAGGCTGAGACGTTTGTTGAGGCCTGTACCTATCGGACGTTCGGCGCGAAGGTGTACTACCTACCGTACGCATTCGGTCGGTTAACAGCTGAAAAAGTACATCGACTGTACGAACTCCTCTATCGAACCGTCGAAGACGAGGAAACAACACCAATCGAAGATGCGTACAGGGAGGAGCGTCAGAAAACCATCGAAGAGCGAGACTTCCGTTTCTATGTCTCAGCCGTTATGCCGCATCAGATGTCGCGGTACGATGTATTTGGCGAAACGCTGAACGGGCGGCTCCACTATCCGAAGCAACTCGCAATCATACACAACCGGTTCGTGCAGAGTGTCTCAGCATTCAACAGAGATCATTACACGGATTGGACCGCCCCACTACCGACCAACCAGAACTGGGGATTACTCGAAACGAATGACGAACAATTGCACGCGGTCTCGACTGGCTGGTATTTCAGACAAACCTTCGCTGAACGCGATGATGACGAAGCTGACGCTGACGATCCACGCATCGAAGCCCTTGTTAGCGTGTTGAGCGGCCAAGCGATTGCCGTCGATGTCCTGCTTGAAGAGTACGTGAACCGGATCATCGATGACCAAACCGATGACGACGAGTACGAAGGATTTCCGTCGTTCCTCGTAGCCAGCCAGTTCGCTCAACTCTGCGTACTTGCAGATGAAGATCTCAAGCTGTTGCAGACGACCGATCCGTCAAAAGACCAGATTACACAAAAACCAAGCTATGCCACGGACACCATGCCATCACTAGATGAAATCACAATTGCGGACGGGGGCCACCCGGCCGCACCGAAACTGGAATCGTTCATCAACGAAACGCCTGCACTGTCGCCAGCACACGACGACGATCCGGATTCCGTGACGAGTCAACGCCGCGGGGCGTTCCTACTCGGCGCGCTTGTCGGTGATATCGGAAGTTATCAGGAATACAGCGAAGATCGGTCGACGACACTCGTTGACCAGTATCCGGTCAAATCGATCACTCGATCCCGAATCAAGAAGGTGACACAGGAGACTGTCGCTAAGACGTTGACCTATACGCGTCAGGAGAAGAAACAGCAGGGGAATTATCCCGGTACGAAGGCGGATCACATCGTCGACCGGCTTCGTGAGACGATTCTCAAACCCGATCCGGAGGAGTGGGAGATCGAAACCGACGATCTCCGCTTCTACTACGCCCTTGGTGTAACGTATGGAATGAACGATCACCCGTGGAATCGAGACGAAACCGATGTCGACGAAACTGAGGAGGAACACTAAAATGTCCGATACATCAGATCCCGTGACGAACCGCTCAGAAATCGTCTTCCTGTACGATGCCGTCGATGCCAATCCAAACGGCAATCCGCTGTCAGGGGCCAACAGACCGCGAATCGATCCACAGACCCAGCAAGCAATCGTCACTGACGTTCGTCTGAAACGGTATCTCCGCGACCAACTCGACGACGACGGCCACGGCGTCTACATCCGAAACGTGCAGGAAGACGGTGATCAGTACACGCGCGGTCAGCTCCTCGAAGATCGACTCAAGGAGGTTGATCCCGACGACTACGACTTTGATGATGACGAGGAAGTTGAGGAATTCCGTGACTATATTTTCGGTGAGTTCCTGAACGAGAGCGTCGACGTACGGTACTTCGGCGCGACGATGTCAGTCGATACTGACGAGATATATGCTAAACACCTGCCAGATCATTTCACTGGCCCCGTACAGTTCTCACCCGGCAAATCCATGCACGCTGTCAACGAAAACGAGGAGTACGACAGCCTTACGAGCGTGATCGCCACGCAGGAAAACAAACAGCAGGGTGGCTTCGATCTCGATGACCATCGGATTCAGTACGGGCTGATCCGGTTCCACGGACTCGTCGACGAGCACGGTGCTGCCGATACAAAACTCACTGCAGCGGATGTCGAACGACTCGATACGCTCTGCTGGCGGGCGATCAAGAATCAAACGATCAGCCGGAGCAAAGTCGGACAGGAACCGCGACTCTACTGCCGTGTCGAGTATGCCGACGAAAGTTTCCATCTTGGCGGTCTTGACCGTGATCTCGAACTCGACGACGAGCATTCGAAACCCGACGAAGAACTCCGAACAGTCCGTGACCTCACACTTGACGTGACAGGACTCGTAGACCGACTCGACAGAGCGAGTGATAGAATTGAACGGGTGCGTTTCGTTGCCAGCGACGTGTTACAACTCACGTATGATGGCGAGCTGGGTGGGCCAGCGGTACTTCATGACGCCCTCGAAGACGCCCTCGGAGCGGATACTATCGAGAAAATCGAGGTCTACGACGAACAGACTGCGACACTCCCGAGTGACGACGACACGGCCTAACGATGTCCCAACAATCGCTGGACGGCTGGACGGATGACGGAGACGGCGACCAGCCTGATCGCTGTCTCTCGTTTACTGTTCGTGGCCCGTGGGGACACTTTCGTCGGATCGAGGGCAACATCGTCAAGCAGACCTACCGAATCATCCCTCGAACAACCGTTGCTGGACTCCTCGCAGCAGTCCTTGGAATCGAACGGGATGGCTACTACGACCTGTTCGGGCCTGATAACTCGGCGGTCGCAATTGAGCCTGTTCGTGAGATTCGGACAGTCAACATGCCGATGAACACACTTTCGACTGCTGACGGAAATTTACAGACACTGAACAGCTACGGCAAGATCAGTATACGACTTCCTGATCCGACGACTCTCCGGCAGCAGCATAACTATGAGGTACTGGTCGATCCGGCCTATCGCATCGATATCGCACTCGCTGACGATCAGTGGTATTCCGAACTGCGTGAAACGCTTGCCGCAGGGGAATCTCACTATGTGCCGAGTCTCGGTCTCTCTGAGCACCTCGCAGATATCGAGTATCACGGCGAGTTCGAGATTGAGGATAGCCCTCAGACTGACACTATCGAGGTCGATTCGGCTGTACCGAATGCGGTCGACGATGTCCGGCTTGAGGAAGGCACACGCTGTCAGATCGAAGAATCGCCAGCGTTCATGGAAGCTGACTCTGGTGGTCGGACAACTACGGGATTCACTAACTACGCGTATAATCCCGATGCCGAGTCTCTCGAAGTTACAAACACGTCAGCAGCCAGCGTCGACGGTCGAACCGTGGTGTTCGTCTAGTGTCTGTTCGGTACTCCCACCCACCCGAAGACGGTCATGATGGAGTCTACCTCCGTGACCATCTGGATGATGTTGCAAGACGGGCAAACGAAGTCGTTCCCGACGGGGCGACAACCCCTGAAGGTGAGTCAGTACATCGGGTCGTTGAGACACTTGCCTACGTCCACGACTTCGGGAAAGCGACGACGTTCTTCCAGGAGTACCTTCGACACGATACTGAGCCGGAGTACAAGCCGTGTCGATATCATGCTCCAATCGGCTCGTTCGCAGCGTATTATGCCCTCGATGCACAGGGGTTTGAAACTGAGACCTGTCTGGCCGGCTTCGTCGCTGTTGCCAAACACCACGGTCGGCTTCCGGATGTGACGCAGTACATCTACGACCGGGCGTACAACTCGGAGAACTCGACAGGAGGTGCTCAGACCAACGCAGAACAGCAACAGGCAGCAATCGCTATGCAGTTGAACGACATCGAGGAACACGTCCCTGAGCTTGCGGCCGATATTTTCGACGATGCAACTGATAACGACGGCTCGTGGGACGGATTCCGGCAGGCGTACAAGGAGCTTCTCGATGAGATTGCCGCTGCTGTTGCCACCGAAAGCGGGACGACAATCAGTCGTGACTCGCTGTCAGATTCCTGTTATGGACTGGTTCTCGAATGCTGGGGGTCACTCGTGCTCGCTGATAAAACGAGTGCAGCAAGCCGGAGCGAGGAACCTGACTCAGGTACTACCTACGAAGCAGAACCGCCGTCGATGCAGGTATTGGATGAATATGTCGATGAACTCGAATCGTCCTCGCCTGCTGATCCGGATGGCTCCAGAACGGAGCGACTGAACCACTATCGATCACGCGCGCGTTCAGCCGTCAAGGGGAACGCGGAGGAGTTTGCCGAGGAGGGTGGCGGTGTAGCGACGCTCACACTGCCAACCGGTATGGGAAAAACACTCTCTGGGCTATCGGCTGCACAGACAATCCGTGATGAACTCGGCGATGAGCGTATTGTCTACGCGTTGCCGTTTACCAGTATCATCGATCAGGTGGTCGATGAGGTCGAAGAAATCTATGAGACTGATACCCTCGGTCGGTTGCTGACGGCTCACCACCACCTCTCGGAAACCAAAATCGTCGACGAAGACGACGTAGACGCCGATAAGGCAGACAAAAACGACGACGTGGGCGGGATGCTCGCCGAAAGTTGGCGTGCAGGACTCACCGTAACGACGTTCGTGCAGTTGTTCGAGAGCCTTGCTGGCCCGGCCAACAAACAGTCGATGAAGCTTCCCGCACTCCGCGACAGCGTTGTAATTCTTGATGAACCACAGAGTCTACCACTTGACTGGTGGAAACTCGTCCCCCGCCTCGTTACAATTCTGACTGAGCAGTACAACGCGACAGTTATCGCTATGACCGCCACGCAGCCACAGCTATTCGATGCGGCAACCGAGCGAATAGAGGAAGTAACAGAGTTGGTCGACGATCCAGATGTCTACTTTGAGGCGACCGAACGCGTCCAGTACGAACTCGATGCATCGGCTGAACGGTATATCGAAACCCAATCCGAGCCGAAAGCATACGCCGATGCAGGAGCCGAACTGCTCAGTGCAGTCGATGCTGGAGCGTCAACACTAGCCGTCTGCAACACAATCGACAGTGCGCGCGCACTCTTTGACGAACTAACTGATTCCCGACGTTCGCTCCTGAGTGTTGGAGATGTCTATGCCGACGAACTCGATGCTGCCGATACGACAGCTAACATCGATCCGGAGGCACTCGCTACCCGTATCAAAAACCAAAGCGATGCATCGATACTCCACCTCTCGACGCGCCTCCGCCCGCTAGATCGGCTCAAACTCATCGAAACAGCGAAGCAACTCACCGACGACGAACACGGTCTAATCACAGTCTCGACGCAACTCATTGAGGCTGGAGTCGACATTAGCTTCGACCGCGTTTACCGTGATCTGGCCCCAATCGATAGTATCGTCCAAGCGGCCGGCCGTTGTAATCGGTCGTTTGAACGAGAACAAGGACAAGTAGCCATCTGGTGGCTTGACGTTCCGGATGAACAGGAAAAAACACCCGCAGAAGCGGTATACAACCGCAGAGCGACACTACTTCCCGTTGCAGCCGAAACACTCGATTCTGTCCGCGAAGCTGACACACCCCTTTCCGAGACGGCTGTTGCCCGCACGGCAGTCACAGAATATTATCGACGATTACACGATAATAAAAACGTCGGCAAACAGGAATACGTCGAGTATGTCGACGATCTACGTGGAGATGAATTGAAAGAGCTATCGCTGATCGACCAGCGCAACGCAGTGGACATCATCATTTGTCGTACCGAAGCCGAACGGAGGCAGGTAGAACAGGTACGCGACGCGTGGAAGCACTACGAGTTCGACCGTGTTCGTCGACTAATGGATGAGCTCAAAGAGCTACGCGTGTCGATGCCGATCTATCGCGGAGAATCCGATAAGAAGGAAAAAATCGGACAGCTGAATCAGGTGCACGAGGATACAGATGTACTGTGTCTCGATGTCCGCGAACACGGATTAAGCCAGTATTTCGACCAGAACACTGGCTTCGTTATTCCGGACAGCACCGCTGAGAGACGGATTATATGACCAACACAGATCCAGTCGACCGCCTGCTGGCAACCGCCCGCGGCGAACCGGTCGACGAGCCGTTTCGCGTCACTGGCGTGATGATGCAGTATTACCACGTCTGCAAGCGCGAACTCTGGTTCGAGAGCCGGAACCTCGAAATCGACCGCGAGAACCCGACGGTCGTTCGCGGCACTCGCGTCGACGACACGGCCTACAGCGACAAACGAGAGAACCTCAGTCTCGGGATGATCTCGCTGGATCTGTTGGACGACGGCCGCGTCGTTGAGGTGAAACCTTCCTCGACGCTGACCGAGCCGGCCGAGATGCAGCTGTCGTACTACCTCTGGTATCTCGACCGTGTGGCCGATATCCAGCGCGGTGGCGTCTTGGCCCATCCCCGAGAACGCAAGCGCGAGCCAATCGATCTCACTGACGACCGGATCGACAAAGTCGAAACGGCGATCCGCGGGATTCACGACATCGTCGAACAGTCTTCCCCGCCACCGGCGGAGGAGAAACCATTCTGCGACTCCTGTGCGTACCACGACTTCTGTTGGTGTTAATCATGGATCGAAACTACCACGTCTTTTCCGACGGCCGACTCGAACGAAGCGACGACACGCTCAGACTCGTTCCCGACGACGGTGGCGAAAAACAGTACATTCCAATCGAGAACGCCGAGGCGTTCTTCCTCCACGGGCAGATCGATTTCAACACGCGACTGATGTCGTTTCTCAACGACCGCACGGTCGCACTCCACGTCTTCGGTTGGGAGGATTACTACTCGGGGTCGGTGATGCCGAAACGCGGCCAGACCTCGGGGAAGACCGTCGTCAATCAAGTGCGGGCCTACGAGGATAGCGAGCACCGACGCCAACTCGCCGCCGCGATTGTGCGGGGGAGCATCCACAACATGCGGACGAACGTGGTCTACTACAACGGCCGCGACCACGATCTCGACGGTGTCATAGAGGATCTAGAAGCTGCGGCCGAACGCGTCGACGAGTCGCTGCCGGTCGATGAACTGCTGGGAACCGAAGCCACCGCGAGAAAAGCCTACTACCGGAGTTTTAACGAAATCCTCCCGAGCGAGTTCCAGCTCACCCAGCGGGAGTACAACCCACCACCCAACGAGATCAATAGCCTCATTTCGTTCGGAAACTCGCTTGTGTATGCCAACTGCGTCTCGGCGATCCGCGCCACCGCGCTCGACCCCACGATCAGCTATCTTCACGAGCCGGGAGAGCGACGGTACTCACTGTCGCTTGATCTGGCTGATCTATTCAAACCAGTTCTCGCTGATCGGGTGCTGTTCCGATTAGTGAACCGAAATCAGATTTCGGATGACGATTTCGAGACGGAACTCGGCTCCTGTCTGCTGAACGAGTCGGGGCGAAAGACGTACACGAAAGGGTTCGAGGAGACACTGGAGCGGACTGTCGAACACCCGACGCTGAACCGGAAAGTGAGCTATCAGTATCTCATGCGGCTCGAAGCGTACAAACTCAAGAAACACCTGCTCACCGGTGAGGAATACGACCCGTTCCAGCGGTGGTGGTGAGATGTACGTCGTGATGGTCTACGATCTGGAGGCCGACCGCACGCAGAAGGCCCTCAAAATCGGTCGTCGATACTTGACTCACGTCCAGAACTCGGTGCTTGAGGGCGAAATCTCCGAGGGTGACCTGGCGACGCTGAAAAACGAGATCGATGACCTACTGAAACCCGGTGAATCGACGATCATCTACGAGTTGTCCTCCGATACACTTCTGAATCGGACGGTGTACGGCGATGATCCGACGGAAGACCAGCGGTTTCTATAGTCAGTTCCGTCAACCCCACGGGGGAACGCGGCCTATTGAGGGTTGACGGAAGTTCTTTACTGTATCCGTGCGATAGGAGCCGTATGTCCCGGAAATCGGGCATGGTTTCAGACGAACCCTCGTGGGGTTGAAGCACCTTGTGGGATATAGTAAAGACCACCTTGGTCGCGTTTCAGACGAACCCTCGTGGGGTTGAAGCATCCTGATAGATTTGCCAGCCTTGTTGTTTCAAATCGTTTCAGACGAACCCTCGTGGGGTTGAAGCCCTTCGTCGCGCGACCCTCGGACAAAACGTCGAGTAGTTTCAGACGAACCCTCGTGGGGTTGAAGCCTCACCAGTCTGTTGCATCAGGTCGTTGTTGTCAACGGTTTCAGACGAACCCTCGTGGGGTTGAAGCACCGGGACAGCGTTGCCGATCTGCTTCGTCGTCTCGGGTTTCAGACGAACCCTCGT
>Ga0209917_1001274_pt1 | contig 10155 bp, 9 predicted proteins | sample SalPon2_C_H2O_MG_FD_185710 | JGI IMG/M metagenome (GOLD analysis project Ga0209917, IMG submission 185710) | Salt pond water microbial communities from South San Francisco under conditions of wetland restoration - Salt Pond MetaG R2_C_H2O_MG... | ecosystem: Environmental > Aquatic > Non-marine...
GGCGGCTGACGTAGACCGATTAGCCGAGGCAACGGTCGACATCGACGACACCGACGCCGACAGCGGCGATCCCGACGCGGTCGCCCGGGCGGTTCGCACCGCACACGTGGTCGGCTTTGAGACGATCACGCTGCGCCGGACCGGCGCGTTCACCGACGCCGAGCGCGAGGCCGTCAACTCGACGGTGCGGGAGCTTGTCGGCACGGATATTCTCGCCGCCTCGGACACCGAGATCACGATCAGCCATCTCCTGGATACGGCCTCGGTTTCCGTCCGCCAGTCGGTCATCCAACTCCAGTACGTGGTCGTCTCGCTGCTCCGCGATGCGACCGAGGCGTTCGTCGAGGCCGCTGCCGATCCCACACGGGTCCGTGACCGTGCTGCCGAAGCCCGCCGCTCCGTCGAAATGGTCACGCGGCATTTCTCCCGATCACTGCTTTCCTACGCTGAACTCGACACCCTCGGCGTCTCACGGCCCGAGTTGTTCGCCTACTACGACCTCGCCCAGCAACTCGAAACCGTGACCGAGCAAGCCGTGCGGATCGCCAACACGGGCGAACACCTCCCCGGCCCGCTATCGGACCCTGCGGCCACGGATGTCCGGTCGGTCGTCGACGACATTGCCCGCGCCGTCGACGACGCGGTCACCGCCGTACTCAACGGCGAGATGGCGACGGTCAAGCAGGCCAGAGACCGATGTGCCGCCGCGATGGACTGCATCGAGGCGGCCGAACAGCGGCTCTACGACGAGGCAGGCCCCGACACGGTGGCCCCAGCGGTCGCGCTCTCCAACGCGCTTTCGCACCTCCAGCGAGCAGCCGACTGTGCTTCCAGTATGGCCGATACTGCTGCGCAAACGGCGATCCGCGACGAAAACGTCGATTTTTGACCGCCCTGTTCGATCTCTGTCTCTCGTTTTACTCAACTTCGGGTCGGTGTTCTTCGACGACTGCTTCGACATCCGGCCACACGACCGGCGGCTCCATTTCTCCGAGTGCTTCCTCAATCGCGGTCAACTGCTCGTCGAACCGGGCTGTCCAGTCCGGCGCGGCGCGCGCGTCGAGCCGGTCGCCGACGGCTGCGTGCTCGGCTGCAATGTCGTCGAGCCGGCGTTCGACCTCCGCCGGCGACGTGAGATCGTCCCGCTCGGCCCACGTTCGAACCGCATCCAACTCCGCGCGGAGATCGGTACGCATCAACGACAGCACGCGGTGCCGAACCATCGCCGCGGCCCACCGTTTTGCCGCCTCGCTGTCGGGGTCGCTGGCGTTGGCGTCGAGATTTTCGACAGCGTCGTCGAGTTCGCTCACCGAGTCGGCGAGTGCGTCGACATCGTCGGCGAGTTCTTCGACGCGTCGATCCGGGTTCGTGAGCCAGTCTTCGAAGCTATCGAGTCCGAGCTGGAAGTCATCGGCGGCCCGCTGGAGCTCGGTCGCCGCGTTCGTCACCCGCCTGATCCGGCGGGCGATCTCATAGAGGTCGCCGTCGGCTTTCATCTCGACGACCGCCTGAAGTGCCGTCCCGAGGTCGTCGGCTCGCTGCTCGATGGCGTCGACCCGTGCCTCGAAGTTGTCAACGCGGCCCGACACGAAGGCGATATCCGAGACTGCTGTGGCCGCCTCGCGTGCACTGTCGATCTTGTCGGCGGCGAGTTCGACCCGCGTTTCGGCGGTCGAGACGACCATCGACGCGTTGCCGATGGCGTCGTCAACGGCCTCGCGGCTGACGACGCCGTTTTCGGCGACGATTCCGAGCGTTTCCCGCACTTCGTCGGGGTTGTCATCGTCTTCGACGACGATGTCGAGTGCCCGCTCGACAGCGAGCCCGTCGAGAGCCGCGCCGTCGGTCGCGTCGTCGGCGTCTGCGTCGGTCATGTCCTTGCTTCTCGCTGGCGGGTCGTCAGTGATTCGATGTTCGCCCAGCGGTCCACGAGACGCTGCCGACATCGACCGCTCCGTTAGGCTTTAGCCAGCCCGCGGCAAATTCGGCCCAATGACAGCGCAGGCCGTCCAAACCGACGAACACGCGGTCGTCATCGGGTTGGAGGTCCACGTCCAACTCGAAACGGCCACCAAGATCTTCTGTGGCTGTTCGACTGCGGCCGACGACGACGAGGAGCCAAACAGCCGCACCTGCCCGGTCTGTCTCGGCTTGCCCGGCGCGCTCCCCGTCCTCAACGAGGGGGCGGTCGAGGCTGCCGTCAAGATCGGCAAGGCACTCGACGCCGAGATTCCCGAACGAACGACCTTCCACCGGAAGAACTACTACTACCCCGATCTCCCCAAAAACTTCCAGCTCACCCAGTACGACGCTCCGATCTGCCAGCAGGGCAGCCTCGAAATCAGCGTCGAGGGCGACCGCCGTGAGATCGGCATCACGCGCGCCCACCTCGAAGAGGACCCCGGCAGCCTCCAGCATAAGGGCGGCAATATCGACACCGCCGAGGCGACGCTGATCAACTACAACCGCGCGGGCACCCCGCTCGTCGAGATCGTCACCGAGCCGGATTTCCGCTCGCCCGCCGAAACGCGGGCCTTCCTCGCCAAACTCGAAGAAGTGCTGGAATATCTGGGCGTTTTCGACGCCACCCGCGACGGCAGCCTGCGCGTCGACGCCAACATTTCTCTTGTTGATGCCGACGATGTCGACGCCGACGGCGAAATCGACGACGCCGTCCTCGAAGATGCGAACCGAACTGAAGTAAAGAATATCTCCAGTCACAAGGCCGCCGAGAAAGCCCTCGCCTACGAGGTTAGCCGGCAGAAAAACGCGATCAAGCGCGGTCGCGCGCTCGAAACCGAGACCCGCCACTGGGACGAGTCCCGCGGCATCACCGTCTCGATGCGCTCGAAGGAATCCGAGGCCGACTACCGCTACTTCCGGGAGGCCGATCTCCCGCCGCTGGAGGTCGCCGACTGGAAGCAGAAAATCGATATCCCGGAACTCCCCGACGCCCGACGGGAGCGGTTCGTCGCCGACTACGGCCTCGACAGCGAGGCGGCCGCAAAGCTCACCTCCACGAAGGAAGTCGCCGACTTCTTCGAGGCCGTCGCCGAGGAGTTCGACCCCGACGTGGCGGCGACGTGGGTCGCCGACAACCTCCTCGGCGAACTCAACTACCGCGACATGTTGATTACTGATATCGAGGGACGCCTCGATGAGTTTTCCCACCTGATCGAACTCGTCGAGAGCGACGAACTCACGGTCAAAAACGCTGAGGAAGTCGTGCTCCGCTCGATGCTCGACGACGGCGACGCCCCCGAGACGATCATCGACCGCGAAGGCCTCGGCAAAGCCGACGACGACGCTATCGTCGATTTCGTCACGGAGGCCATCGACGAAAACCCCGACGCCGTCGACGACTACCACAGCGGTGAGGGGGGCGCGCTCAACTTCCTCGTCGGCCAAGTCATGCAGAAATCCCAGGGGTCGGCCGATCCGGGCAGCGTCAACCAACTGCTGCGCGAGGAATTGGACTCCTGAGGGGTCTCTGTTTTGCCTGCCTTTAGAATCTAAATCCTTACTCGGGAAAGAGTAAGGCTATTGCCCCATGGGACCGACCGACACGGTATGCAGGCTATCGTAGCGTATGAGGGGGCTGGCGAGCCCGAGATCATCGACCTCCCCCAGCCCGAACCCGACGACGGCGAAGCACTCGTCCGGACGCTCCGGGTCGGCGTCGACGGCACCGATCACGAAGTCATCAGCGGCGGTCACGGCGGCTTCCCGGCCGACACCGACTACATGGTGTTGGGCCACGAGGCCGTCGGCGTTGTCGAGGACGCCAACGGCACCGCTCTCTCGGAGGGCGATGTCGTCGTCCCAACGGTTCGCCGCCGTCCCAACGGCAGCAACGACTACTTCGAGCGCGGCGAGCCGGATATGGCGCCCGACGGCCAGTACCACGAGCGCGGCATCGTCGGCGATCACGGCTTCATGGCTGAGTACTTCACCAGCCCGGCGGAGTTTCTCGTACCGATTTCCCCCGAACTCGCCGAGTACGGCTTCCTCGTCGAGCCGATCTCGATCACTGAAAAGGCGGTCGAACACGCCGACGCGAGTCGGTCGGCCTTCGAGTGGACGCCCGAATCCGCCCTCGTCCTCGGCAACGGCAGTCTCGGCCTGATCACACTCGCCATGTTCGAACAGCGGTTCGACCGCACCTACTGTCTCGGCCGCCGGGAGCGACCCGATCCGACCATCAACATCATCGAATCGCTGGATAGCACGTACGTCAATAGCAACGAGACGCCGGTGCCCGAGATTCCCGACACATACGAGGCTCCCGATCTGATCTACGAGTCCACCGGCTACGCGAAACATCCCTTCGAGTCAATCGACGCACTCGCGCCCAACGGCGTGCTCGCCGCCCTCGGGATTCCCGGCGATTGGGAGTTCGAGATCGACGGCGGGAAACTCCACCGCGAGTTGGTGCTCCACAACAAGGCCATTGTCGGCAGCGTCAACTCCAACGTCGGCCACTTCGAAGCCGCCGCCGAGACGCTCGCGTCGCTCTCGGCGTCGTTCCTCGATGATCTCGTGACGGGAATCTACGACTGCGAGGAGTACGAGGCTGCCTTTGTTGACGACGACAGGACTATCAAAACAGCGATTCAATTCAGCAGCTATGAAGAACGTCGATAACCTGATCGAGAGCGCGTCGGAGCTGGCTGGCCGCGGGCTTTCTCGCGGCGAGATCGCCGACGAACTCAACGTGTCCCGCGAGACCGCAAGCTGGCTGGTCGAACGCGGCGGCGTCGCCAGCGAGCCCGACCACTCCACCCGGCCGGGGGCCAGTCCCCAAGACATCCACGTCGACTGGAGTGCGATCGGCCGCGACAGCAGCCGGCTCACCCACCTCAGCCAGGCGATGGCCGACCTCATCTCGAAAGACGACACCGAGGTCGGGCTGACCGTCGGCATCGAAAAAGCCGGCGTCCCCCTCGCTACCGTCGTCGCCAACGAACTCGACACCGATATCGCGGCCTACGGCCCCGCAAAACACCAGTGGGAGGAGGGCGATATCGACGAGATCGACGGCGGCTTCTCACAGAACTTTTCGGCTGTCTCCGACCAGAACTGCTACATCATCGACGACATCATCACCTCGGGAACGACGATGAAGGAGACGATTACCGCCGTCCGCGAACACGGCGGCACCCCCGTTGGCTGTGTCGTCCTCGTCGACAAACAGGGCGTCGACGAGATCGACGGCGTTCCCGTGTCGTCGCTGATCAACGTCGTCAGCGTCGCGCCCGACGAGTAGCGCGCGGTCGACGCTCGGGGAACCGCGATCCGCTCGAACGGTGTCCGGAAGGAGCCGTGAGAGCCGCGGGAATTGCGGGCGTCGACTGTTTTCTACACCTACGCCCACCACAGCGGCTTCGCTTCACACCGCCATGCGTCGGGACACAACGCATATCCGGGCGTATCCCCTACCTACAGGCATGACTTTCCAGCCGGACGCCGAGATGGACGCCGAAACCGTCCGCGAGCGGGTCGACGAGGCCATCGAAACCAACGATGTCGTGCTGTTCATGAAGGGCAACCAGCTGATGCCGCAGTGCGGCTACTCCGCGAACGCGCTCGAACTCATCGGCAAACACGTCGAGGAGTTCGAAACCGTCGACGTGCTGCCCGCGCTTGACGAGTATCGCGCGGCCCTCTCCGAACACAGCGATTGGGAGACGATCCCCCAGACGTTTGTCGACGGCGAGTTCGTCGGCGGCAGCGATATTCTCACCGAACTCGACGAACGCGGCGAACTCGAAGCGACGCTGACGACCTGAACGGGGCTGTCAGGTCGTCGTCAGCCGCACAGTCACGAAAGGATAGCGCATATACCAATGGGGGCCCTACTGACGGTAGGTATCGGCACCCACGGCAACCCACCCATCACCAACACATCATGTCAGGCCGCGTATTCCGTCTCCACTCGACGCTCGAACTGCCACTCGAAGACGTCCACGAGTATCTGGAGGACCCGGAGCTTCCGCCGGAGATCGAGGACATCACCCTCACTCGACGCAACAACACGCTGATCATCAAAGCCGAGGCCACCGACGAAAGCCTCAGCAAGTACACGCCGACGGCCCAACTCAAAGCCAGCGTCACTGAGACGCGAGTGTATGAAGAGGAGCCGCCACGCGCCGGCGGCCCGAGTTGGGGCGACGAGGAAGAAGAGGAGATCCCCTCGGAACTCGTTGAGTTCGCCTGCTTCAAGGGCGACCGCGAGACCGTCCTGCAGAACACGGCGGTCCAGTACCCGATGTTTCAGGTACTCAGAGACATCGCGCTGCTCTCCGAGAAAGGGACGCTGACGGCGATCACCGAACACGACGACGAACTCGAAGCGACGCGGATCGTCGAAGGCGAGGAGCGGTCGGCGACGGTCGAAGTCGTCGAGAACCCCCAAAACCAGTCGGGTGCCTCCGGCGTCGACTGGCGGGACAACGAGTTTATCGACGGCTGAGTCGTCGAGCTCAGTCAGCGGTGGCGTCGCCGGCACTCGGTGCGGACTGTTCTATCCTGTCGTCAGCTTCGGGGACGGTTGCGACGGTCGTGATCGCTTTCGGACTCCCCTGACTCGCCTGTTGGATGTGGTGTTGGAATTCCGTGTAGCCGGCGGCCTCGAACATGCGGTCGGCCTCGTTTTCGTCGTAAAACAGCATGATCGCGTCGGCGAGTTTCTGCATCACGACCGAGTTCGGGTAGTCGGGGCCGACGACCAACACGCGCCCGCCGGGTTTGGTGACGCGGCGGAACTCTTCGAGGGCGTCGATCGGGTTGGGCCAGTACTCGATCGAGCCTGACGACCAGAGGTGATCGAAGGTGTCGTCGGCAAACGGTAGCCGTTCGGCGTCGCCGCGGTGAAACTTCACGTCGCCGTGTTTGCCGAACTTCCCGAAGGCCTTCTCCATCTGGTGGATCGACTGATCGAGGCAGTACACGTCGTCGGTGTAGTTCAGGATGCCCTCGGTGGCGAAGCCGGTGCCGCTACCGACATCGAGCACCCGGTCGCCGGGCTGGATGTCGAGCCATGCGAGGGCTTCGTCCCGCATCTCATCGTTCCAGATGAATGGGTTGATCGTGTCGTACACCTTCGAGAGATATTTGTAGAACAGGCGCGCTCTCGCCTTGTTCTCGAGAAGTCCCATGCCAACCGAGTGTAGGGTCGGCTCGATAATAACGGTGGGGTTTTTGGGGTCGATACGGACCGTTTCGCTTCGAGCAGACCTATCGCCACAAGAACTAAATATGTGGTACGCGTTACCATGACTCGTAATGTCTTCAGCACAGTCTCCGGACGACGAGTTGTTCGACGAGTTCTTATCGGCCAACGGTCACGCGACCGAACCGGCGGGCTGGGACGAGTCGTACAACAAAAAGCAGTGTCCTGACTGCGGTGCCCTCCATGACGGCGCGGCGACGAGCTGTTCGGTCTGTGGCTGGCTGCCCGACCAGTAAGGTCCTTTTGCGGCGTCGTCTCGCATTGCAACCACTTCCATCGAAGTCACGTCGTTTATCACGCCGGGGCGCATGTAAGTGCTACAATGAGTACCACGGACGGAGAACTCACGCGCCTCTTCGGTGGGCCCGGCAGCGGGAAAACGACCGCGCTCCTTGACCGCGTCGAGACCATCCTTGAGGCCGACGATATCGAACCCCGCGACATCCTCGTCGTCTCCTACACTCGCGCCGCCGCCGCCGAAATACGGGAACGCCTCGCCGAACGCCTCGATACGACGCCACGCGCGCTCAAGGGCAACGTCTGTACGATGCACGCCAAAGCCTACGAGCTACTGAATCTCTCCCGCGGCGACGTTGTCGGCGAAGACGAAAAGGAGGAGTTCTGCGAGGAGTTCGGCATCGAGTACGAAGACGAGTACAAAAGCGGCGGCCGCCGCACCGCGCGGTCGACGACCATCGGCAACAAGATCATCGCCACCAGCCAGTGGCTCCAGCGCACCCAACGCGAGGTCGCCGACTGGTACGACGTGCCCTTCCAGTGGAACGTCGAGGAGGTTCGCCTCCCGCCCGAGGAGGACCCCAACGCCCAAGAGGGCAACAAGTACACGCCGACGTGGACGGCCGACGACGACCGCATCGATATCCCGGAGGCGATCCGTGCGTGGCGCAGCTACAAGGGCGACAACGGGCTGGTCGGCTTCGCCGACATGCTCGAGCGCGTCGAACAGCGATCCTTACTCCCCAGTGTCGACTACCTCGTTATCGACGAGTTTCAGGATATCACGACGCTGCAGTATGCCGTTTTCGAGGAGTGGAAACCCCACATGAAGCAGGTGCTGATCGCCGGCGACGACGACCAGGTCGTCTACGCGTGGCAGGGTGCCGACCCGAACCTCCTGCTTGATGCCGACCGCGACGAGGACGTGGTGCTGCCGAACTCCTACCGTCTCCCCTCCAACATTCTCAACGTCGTCAACGAGGAGATCCGCCATATCGACAAGCGACAGGAGAAGGACCTCGAACCGCGCAAAGAAGGCGGTTCCGTCGAGGCCGTCGAGAACGCCTCGATCCTCGAACTCGTCCGCAACGTCCGCTACACCGTCGACGCCGAGGAGGGCAGCGTCATGCTGCTGTTCCGCGCGCGCTACCAACTGTTCCAGTTCATCGAGAAGTTCGTCGACGAGGGCATCCCGTTCAAAGCCCTCACCGACCAGCGGCTCTGGACCGACAGACTCACCGACTACGTCCGCGCTATCGAAGCCTTCGACGCCGGCGAGCCACTCACACTGCTGCAGGGTCGCCGACTGGCCGATATGCTCCAAGAATCGACGTTCGGCTCCAACGAGCGCGACGACTTCTACGACCACCTCGACGACCTCGAAGAGGCCGCCGAGGGCGACGACCTCGCTGAAATCCCGCTCGATCCCGACGATGTCGAGTCGTTCGCGCCCTTTATGCCCGATCCGAAATCCGCGGCCGACATGGTTCGGAAGGTCACCAGCTTCCAGCGCACGTCCGTCGACGCCTACTTCAACGGCGAGTACGCCGGGCTCGATCCCGACACCGTCCGCGTCGGCACGATCCACTCCGCGAAAGGTCGTGAAGCCGACCACGTCTTCGTCGGGACCGACCTCACCGAGAAGGTCGTCGAGCAGATGGCCGCGACCGTCGCCGGCCACGAGGAGACGGCCGATCCGACCACCGTCGGCGACGACGAGTTTACGAAACATACCGATCCGGTCCCGCTTCTGACCGACAACGAACGCCGCGTCTTCTACGTCGGCATGAGCCGTGCCCGGGAACGGCTCGTCCTGCTCGAAAACCTGATCGACGGCGCGCCGACCGTCCCGATCAGCGTCCTCCTGCACAACGAACTGCGGGACGACCCACCGCAGGACCTCCTGGATGAGATTCAGGACACCGAGACGGCCGAGATTCCCGAACCCGAGCCGTGAGCCCGCCCGCTGGCCACTCGACCGACGCGTGGCCGGTGCCGCCGACCCCGCCGACTGGCCTCACCGCGCTTGCCGATCCGCTGGGCGACCCCGAGACGGTCGGTTTCGTCCACGTCGCTCGCGGCGACGACGCTGATTTCCGGTATCTCACCCGTACAATCCCGCCGACACGCGCGGCGGCTGTCGTCTGTGTCCCGACTGACGCGAGTGACATCCGAGCCGTCTACTGCGTCTCCGACGCTGATCGGGCGACCGCTGTCGACGACTTCGTTGCTGCCGAGGCTGCCGACTCGTCGGCGACCGAGATCAACCGCTCGGTGGCGACGCGTGAGCCACAGACACCACCGGGCGCACACGCCGTCTCGATCCTTGACGACCTGCTCGGTTCAGCCGCCGGCTCCGGCATCCTCCGCGTGCCACCACACATCCCCCACGACGCGGCCGTCCGCCTCCAGCAGGCCGGCTACGAGCTATCGTCGACCGCCGCGCTCGCTGCGGCCCGCGTCGACAAGACCGCAGCCGAACGCGACTGTCTCCACGCCGTCCAGCGCGCGGCGACTCACGCGATGGCAGAGACAACTGACGACCTTGCGGCAGCCACGACGACGGACGGGACCGTCCGCGTCGATGGCGATCCAGTGTCGCCCCGCGGGTTAGAACGGACACTCGCCGCCGACCTGGCTGCGACCGGCCTCACGCCCGCGACGGTCCGCGTGCGGGCAGCCGGTAC
>Ga0209917_1001277_pt1 | contig 10147 bp, 8 predicted proteins | sample SalPon2_C_H2O_MG_FD_185710 | JGI IMG/M metagenome (GOLD analysis project Ga0209917, IMG submission 185710) | Salt pond water microbial communities from South San Francisco under conditions of wetland restoration - Salt Pond MetaG R2_C_H2O_MG... | ecosystem: Environmental > Aquatic > Non-marine...
TTTAGTATTTTTTTTTTATAAAAAAAATTCTTTTGTGTGCACTACGCATATTTCGCATAGTTTCACGTACCACTTTTAATTTAGGCGCATATTTCGCATAGTTTCACGTACCACTTTTAATTTAGGATTGTTACCTCTATAATTAAAAAAAGAATAAGCCCAAATTTCTAACTCAACTGATTTCATTCCAAGTCATTTACCGGAGTTAATTACAGAAAAAAGATTATTGATGTTTTTTGTTTGTACTTTCCAAAGAATTTTTTTTATAAAAAAAAAATTCTTAGGTTAGGTTAAGTTAGGTTAGGTTAAGAATTTTTTTTATAAAAACAAAAATTCTAACGGACTACATTTGCACAAATACCTAACTCTGAACGTATTAACTCTAAAACATGTTTATCCTTTTTCTGCTTAACATTAAAACCGTGTATTAAATTAACATTAAAACCGTGTACTAAACGGCCTCGATCTGATTCAATAGAAAAAGAACCCTCAACAAAAGAATTTTTTTTATAAAAAACAAAATTCTAAACCAAAGAATTTTTTTTATAAAAAAAAAATTCTAATAATCCAATTTTGGTTTATCAGTAAAAGGAGATTTAAAGTGAGGTGGAATTAATGAGAGTTGTTCTTTTAAATAACCCAAGAGGTGGAATTAATGAGAGTTGTTCTTTTAAATAACCCAATCGGTTTACATCATTAGTCATTAATGCTTCTTTAAAAATGGAATAGGAGTAATGTTTTACTGTACGTAAAGGATATTAGAATTTTTTTTTTATAAAAAAAATTCTTTGGTCAATTAAAGGAATTATGAAGTGAAGGAAAAGAAATTGATCACGTACGCGCCATTGTAAATCATTTGGTCCATCATTAGTTATAGACCCTACCTTTAAAGTTTGTTGAATATATTCTAAACAACGACGGTTATATACACTTTGAGGTACCGTAAACCCGTAACTATTTCTATTATATACACTTTGAGGTACCGTAAACCCGTAACTATTTCTATTTTTAGAAAAGCTAAATGTACCTTCGGACAAACCCAACAAACCACTCAATAAAATCTAAACTAATTGACTTCGAATCCATAAAATGAGAAGAGGATACATTACCAAAACATCTAACAAGTTCAGCTATTTTTGTATATTTAAGAGGATACATTACCAAAACATCTAACAAGTTCAGCTATTTTTGTATATTTAAAATGTGAAATAAAAAACATTCTTACTTTTTTCCTTTTTTCCTTTTTTCTTCTTTATTTATATGAGTTACCCTTTTTATCCATTGTATTTATTTATTTATTTATTTCGTAGAAACTCCCACAAGTATTCGTTCATTAGTTTTAACATCATGTAAAGGTGCACGGGGTCTTCAAATATGTTAATCTTAAAATTACTCTTAAGTTCAGACTATGTCTTCAACTAAACATCATTACTAAACATCATTAGCTGTTGGGCACTTTTTCATGGATTATTGTGGAAACACACTCACCGAATTTTTTTTATAAAAAAAAAATTCTTTAGTCGTTGAACTTTCTCTATTCTTTTCCTTTTATACGTTTCGACATAGAGCTTAGCTTCAAGTCAATTAAAATAACTTTCTTGAATTTAACCCAATTTATTGTAATATGGTTACACATTACACGACAATTCTTCTTATCGTCCCTCTAACACGTTTCCCGCATCTGCACGGGCAATTCAATTTCACAGAATCCAGGTTGGAGACAGCAAGACAATCGTTACATCATTCATGCGCGACATCAATTAAACGTCAATGGATTTTGCTACCTTAGTCATTATACTCTATCATTTACACGTAGACTGGACTTTATTTTCTGTATAAAGTGTCGGGGTAATTCTTTACTTATATACAACTTATATACAGGATAACGTAAAGTCTCTGAAGATTATACCTAAATTAATATTAATAGGTTTCTGAGGATTATAATAAAGTACGAGTCGATGAGTCTCAGACGACGGATAATAAAAGAGGATAATAAAGGTATATTTCTTGCTGGTTATCTTATTTAAGATTTTCCAGCATATAGTTATCTTTAAACACGGCACATGACTTGTTTTTATTAGTACCGTTATAGTTACAGCAGCCGTTTACCTTAGTCCTTGGGCAGATGTCAGACTCTTTACATACGAATATTATTATATTAAAATAATACGTTTTACATTAAGCAGAGTCTTGTGTTTTTATTAAACAGTCGTTGCCTTAAGTTGCATTTTGACATTTATAGTCCTTACTTGTCGATAAGCACGTAAGCATTTTGCCGAGTTCCTTCAACCTGGTTATTTCTATTAAGCCTTAGAACATAACTCTAATTCACCTGTGTCGGAATTGGGTACGTTTTTTTTTTCTATATTATCTGTACGAGTCGGACACGTACTCGCGCGGAATATAAAACACATATACAAAACCCACACATACAAAACACATGTACAATATAAAACACATATACAAAACCCACACATACAAAACACATGTACAAGGTATATTTTTACAATACTCGAATTTCTGTCCTTCCCACAATAGGCACTGTCGGATTCGAACCCACGATAGCTGGCTTATGAGACCAGTGCTTTAGGCCTGACTAAGCTAAGTGCCTATTTAAATAGAAATAATTCCCCCGACTCGTACACGTTTTATATCAATAATACCCTTCACGTTTAATATCAATAATACCCTTCACGGTTCGTGTACGTAACTAATAAATTAATTAGAAGCGAACTTTTTGATTGTTCACTGCAAAAAGACCTTTATCACCTGCTGTCCAAGTGATACGACCCCAATCTAAAACAGCCCATATAATAGTACGAGCATATAATTGATCAAAGCCCCAACGTGTAGCATTAAAACGAATAATACTAAAACTTTTACTAGTAACTGCTGTTGTTGCAGTTAAAAAACCAGCAATAATTAAACCAACAGGTAAAGTTTTAACTAACCATGGTACAAAGAATAAAATACCTGATAATAATTCAGTACCAATCCAAATCTTAGCTACAATATCTAATAATAGAACTGAGAAAGCTACACTTAATAAAATAGATTTAGGTTTAGAAGCTGGTGATATATTAAAATCAAGACCACTAAAATCATAAAAAAATGATTGTACAAATAATTTTATAGTATAAGTACAAGTTACAAAAGCAGCTAATAATAATAATGTATGAGCATATTCAGCAAAAGGATGGAAATAAACATAACTTAAATTAATGATAGTTTCTTTTGAATAGAAGCCTGATGTTTCTGGTAAACCCATTAAACTTAAACCGCATAATAATAAGGTTAAATAACCAAATAATGTACAATGAGAACCAGTTAAACCACCATAACGTCCCATATTTTGATCATTTAATCCTAAACTTACGAAAAGGAATGGATTGAATCTTTATTTTATAATTACCGTTGTACTCCCTATAAAATAAGAACATTATATAATAGGTCCGACAATCATAAAATATCTCACATACAATATAAAATAAGAACATTATATAATAGGTCCGACAATCATAAAATATCTCACATACAATCTCTGAGGATGCCACTTAAAAATAATTTAGGGTTTCCTGCTGATTTATCTTTATGGATACAAAAAAACACCTGTATTCCGTTTTTAATGATACTTATGGATACAAAAAAACACCTGTATTCCGTTTTTAATCTAAAGATACTTTCAGCATATAGTGAGAAGGTATTCTCTGTATAAAACAAAGAATGGTCATCAAAAGAATTTTTTTTATAAAAAAAAAATTATAATCCGCCGAGTAAGCTGTCGACAGGTTACGAGGGAACCAGGCACGCCCTCGTAGCCGACTCGTACATTAACGTTTAAATTACCGCGTTTTCCGCTATCTTAACCTTATAATAAAAACAATAAGCTTATAATAAAAACAATAAGTAAGAAGATAACTAGAAGATTAATCCAATAACTTAGAATTTTTTTTATAAAAAAAAAATTCTTTAGAACTAAATCTTAATTTATAATTCTGACCCTTAATAAAACAATAATGAGGTTTATTATAATCTATCTTATAACTTAGAATTTTTTTTATAAAAAAAAAATTCTTTAGAACTAAATCTTAATTTATAATTCTGACCCTTAATAAAACAATAATCCTTAATAAAACAAGAATCCTTAATAAAACAATAATGAGGTTTATTATAATCTATCTTATTTTAAATAGTTTTACGAGAAATTCTAAATGGTGCAATACGAGCCATTTCTCGCATACTTTTATAAGTAAACAATATGGTGCAATACGAGCCATTTCTCGCATACTTTTATAAGTAAACAATCATTTATTGGACTCATAATCATAACAATAAACCCATTTTTATTGAGTTGATATACCGTTTATCTATTTGAGGGCGCCCTTTAAGAGCGTCACGTATTTTTTTACGAGTTTCTGAACTTACTACACCACCTATCATTGCTGAATTAGCCTTAATACGTGAAGCTAAAGGGGCATTACCAGCTATCATTGCTGAATTAGCCTTAATACGTGAAGCTAAAGGGGCATTACCAGAACGATATTGAGTTTTTTTATGACCCTTAAAATTAAGATCAACGTTATATGAACATCGTTATATGAACATCTTATTATACTATACCAATAAGCCTCTTTAAAAGACAATTCAATAATAAAATCAGATCGTTATATGAACATCTTATTATACTATACCAATAAGCCTCTTTAAAAGACAATTCAATAATAAAATCAGTAGGAACCACTTCTAAAATAAACAATTAAAATAAACAATTCAAAGTTTATAACACCATATTTTAATATAGCCCCTGCTATTGGCATAGAATGTTTAACATTATTTAAGTAATATAAATCCAAGTAATTGTTTAATCTTGACTTCATATTAATGGTTTTACCTACATAAGTCTTAGCATTAGCTTTATTAAACAATAAATAAATTACCGCAACCCCTTAGTAATTTTTTTTTACAAAAAAATTCCTTTTAGTAATTTTTTTTTACAAAAAAATTCCTTTACCCAATTTCATTAACTCGTACAAAAAAATTTCTTTCGTACTTACATTTTATGAAATATTTTACGTTAGGTGTTTAATTAGAAAAACGATCAACATAGTTATTTGGTAATATATCCATAGGTTTATTATTTAATGTGCTTTTGTATAGACCTATAGTATAATTGCGAATACTATTAATATTATAAAATAGCGTTGACTGTCTTGCCCAATTAAAAGTTAAATCAGTTCTATTTCTTGGATTAATCCTAATTAAATTAAACATATGTAAATTCCTTATTAAATTCCTTATTTTGTATTAATCAGTTTGTAATTTAAAGGCAGATTAGAAATTTTTTTTTTATAAAAAAAATTGTAAAAAAAAATTTCTTTCGTGATAACCACCGGAAGATGTAATAACTACACCAGCAGCTAAAAATAAACCAGCTTTAAAGGAAGCATGTGACATTAAATGACTCATAGAAGCTGAAACACCGAATTCACCTAAACCTACGCTTACCATCATATCGAAACCTTTATATTTTAATATAAAGTCGGATTAAATCTTCACCCATAAAAACCCATAACCATAGTTTCGGATTAAATCTTCACCCATAAAAACCCATAACCATAGTTATTGTACCATATCCTAAGGTCTTTAATTTACAGGTGTCTTACGTATAATCTCTGAAGACCCATCGTGTTTACAAATGTTATAATATACACAACGGTTTCTTGCTGATTATCAAAATATTATAAATAATATACACAACGGTTTCTTGCTGATTATCAAAATATTATAAATAATATATCAAAATATTATAAATAATATAAAGAATTTTCAGCATACGGCAAGATTAAATAGTCTTAGTATTAAACAAAGACAGGGCATATGATAATATAATTTAAAGTTTATATGAATAGATAAGTAAATTATAAGTTTTATTATTATATACACAACGAAAAAGACTGTTTTTATCAATTTTACGTTGTATAGATATTGTACCTCCACTACCTAAATCTAAAGTTCTAGCCATAATTCGAATACCTGAAAACATGAATAGAAATTCTTTAGAAATTTTTTTTTTTAATTTCTTTAGTATGGTAATCATAACAATAAACAGCCTTTTTTCGAGCCCCTTAAATATGATTCTGTTTAACTGCTCTGGTTCCCTCGTTACCTTTACCTGTCCCCTGTTAAGGTAACTCGGACATTTCACGTCCTTTTAAGGTATTACTGATCTTATCACGAACTTCTTGATAAACAGTTTTACCAGTACGTGGATGATTTTACCTAGCAAAAGGATTTAATATGTCAGCTAAATTATATGAGGGTTGTATTAATCGAAACCAATAATATTCCCTTTGTAATAAATTATCAGTGGAAGTTTCTTTAACAATTTCTAATATATTTAAACTTCTAATATATTTAAACTTCTAATATATTTAAACTAAACGATTCAAACCCATTTTTGTGTAAAGCTCCACATATAGGCATCATACCTTTAGTTCTTTTAGTTCTTTCTAAATAAGAACTATAGGCATCATACCTTTAGTTCTTTCTAAATAAGAACTAGCAAAATAATTCTCCAAACGTATTAGTATGCCCTACATATGTTCTACCGTTTAGATTATTAATGCAAAGATATATAACACCTACACCCTTATACTGTTGTTTTGCAAGAAAAAGATATATAACACCTACACCCTTATACTGTTGTTTTGCAAGAAGTCGATCACCCTTATACTGTTGTTTTGCAAGAAGTCGATTTTAAGCAGTCATTGTACTATAACGTGAAATATAATGTTCAGGTATCATATCTTTAGCACCCGTTGGGTTGTCTGAAATATTATTTCCAGTACTAGAGAAATTTAATTTAACATTACTATCTATAACAGGTTGGTATTGTGGTAAATACCAAATAAAAATATTTTTATAAAAGAAATTTTTTTTTATAAATAAAAAATTCTAAGGTTTTTCATTATATTACCAAGATGGATATACCCTAATTGTGAACATGTACTAAAGGCAATAACACGTTTTAAGTCATTTTGAAATAAGCCAAAGATACCGCCCATAAAAGCAGTTAAAGAACCAACTAATAAAACTAATGTATTATCAAAAATACTTAAACGTACCATTACATAGATCCCCGCAGTTACTAAAGTGGCAGCGTGAATTAAAGCAGAAACTGGAGTAGGACCTTCCATAGAATCAGCTAACCAAACATGAAATATGATTTGCACGCTTTTCAGTTGTTTTTATTTTTACAAATAAGCCCGACTATACATTAAGCATTTTTTAAAATACCTATTGGCTGAGGTTTATTGGAATTATGATTAACCATTTACAATTAACAATTCACAATTAACCATTCTAGTCTGTAGCAACTAATTATATTAATTGACGGTCTTTACGATGTTATTATATCGTTATTAACCGTTTTAACCAATATTGCCAATATAAATATATTTAATTGACTATGCTAAAAGTAAGAGAGAAAGAAAAGATATAAACCAAATAAATTTTTTTTTATCCGCCGAGCACGTAGCCGACTCGTACAAAAAAAAAATTTATAAAGAAATTTTTTTAAAAAAATTTCTAAAATTCTAATTCGTTTTAATCATATAACTTATACATCATTGAAGGTACTCTATTCTAATTAGTTTAAATCATATAACTTATACATCATTGAAGGTACTCTATTCTAATTCGTTTGAATCATATAACTTATTCATCATTGAAGGTACTCTACGTATAAAAGGTTCTACTATTTGTTAAAATAAAGGAATACTGTGTGCTAAAACATATAATTTATAATAAGGTGTACCGTGTTTACTGGGTTTATCAATACTAGTGATAACGTCTAAATAAAAATTATGCTTTAATACTTTACATAAAAATACATTATCTGAATATGTAAAGTTATTAGTATGAATTGAGATACCACTTTCACGATGAAGTTTTTAAGAACCATCATCCATGTACCAAATAGCCTAAAGGTGTTAAAGAATCACCTATATTAGAAGGTACTATTTTAACACGTTTAGAAATTTTTTTTTACAAAAGAATATAATTTTTTTTATAAAAAAAAAATTCTAAAAAATTTCTTTAGTGACGATAACATTATTTTCATTATATGTTTTATTAATATAGAAGATATCTCTAATAAAATTAAAATCTGAAAAAGTATAAGTTCTAAATCTCAAATAATAATATGTCTTATTAAGACTTTTATTAAATAATTCCTTTACTACTGGAGGTTATGTCTTATTAAGACTTTTATTAAATAATTCCTTTACTACTGGAGGTACAGATGAAGTAATGCCACTAAAAAACTCCCAAAGATATTAGTAAAGATATAAGTAAAGATATAAGTAATGCCACTAAAAAACTCCCAAAGATATAATAGATATTATACAAAGATATAATAGATATTATACGTGAATGACGCCAAAAGAGAAACTAGTATTAACACCACGTTTATTTTGAGAAGGTTCTACTATTTGTTAAAATATATGTATTTGTTAAAATATATGAACAGAGGCATCACCTAATAAAGAACCAACTATAGTAGAAATAACTTCTTTATTAAAATGATGTATAAGTTATATGTTTACCACTAACTAAAAGAAGGTGGTCTACGTTTAGAATAATGAGGATTAAAGAATAATAATCCACTATAAACAAAAGACAGAGGATTAAAGAATAATAATCCACTATAAACAAAAGACATCGCCCAAAGAAATTTTTTTGTAAAAAAAAATTTCTAAAACATATACCAATAAATAATAAGATAAAACATACATAAACAATATAACTCTGACTCTCTGACTTTCATTAATTGCATTTTGGCCAAAGAATATAATTTTTTTTATAAAAAAAAAATTCTAAATCCATTTCTATTTTAGCCATACAACCTAATAACAAGGCAATGCTAATAAAGCTGGAAATATTATTACTATCGTTTAATAGAATTAAATCATATTCTAATGAGCCGGTATACCACCATAACCAGATAATACTCCATAATAATAAACCATCACTAATTCTATTAACTACAATAGCTTTTAATGCACTCTTAGAAGCAGCTAAACGATGACTCCAATAACCAATTAATAAATAAGAGCAAATACCGATACCTTCAAAACCAACAAACATACCAAGCATATTATTAGCACTAACTAATACTACCATAAAGAAAGTAAATAAAGATAAGTAACTAATAAAAAGATTTAAATGTGGATCAGCTTTCATGTAAACCATGGAATAACAATGCACAGCAAAGCTTACAACGGATACTGTTAATAACATATGTACTGAGAGACTATCATAATAAACATCCCAGTTTATATTCATAGTACCAATGCTAATCCAAGTACCAAATAGATTTATATAAGCTTCACAACTGCCAAATATAACTTCATACCAAATTAAAATACTTGTAACTAAACTTACAAAGCATAAAGAAATACTTACTATCATTGAACCTCGATGACCTATATAACGTCCTATAAATGAGCCATTTATAAAAAAACTTAATAATAAAGATAAAAGAACAAAACAAAACATCTATATTATCTTAAAACCCGCCAACATAGAGAACATTTATCTTATTCTAAACTATTACCCTAACTTCACTCTACCAAAACCAATACCTATAATTATACCTAAGAAAATTTTTTTTATCCGCCGAGTAACCTGTCTTCTAGACAGGTTACGAGGGAACCAGGCACGCCCTCGCCGGAGACTCGTCGTAAGAAATTTTTTTTGTAAAAAAAAATTTCTTAACCGACTCGTACAAAAGAATTTTTTTTATAAAAATTCTAAAAAAATTTCTTAAACCTATAGCGTTATATACACCCTAACCTAATAAATGTCCTCGCCTAATATATGTCCTCGTACTTTTATCTATACCTATAGTTATTCCTAAATTTACCTGGATATCGCACTTTACTGTACTTTACTGTACTTTACTTTACTGTACTTTACTGTAATAGAGTATACCTATATATACCCATATATACCTAGATATACCTATATATGTATATACATACCAAAGAAATTTTTTTTTATCCGCCGAGTAACCTGTCTTCTAGACAGGTTACGAGGGAACCAGGCACGCCCTCGCGCGGAGGCGAGTACGTGTCGGCGGAGACTC